>TARA_Y200000002_G_scaffold370142_1_pt1 | contig 14130 bp, 21 predicted proteins | sample TARA_Y200000002 | Tara Oceans TARA_Y200000002 (sample SAMEA2619388) | marine metagenome | biome: marine biome (ENVO:00000447); feature: surface water layer (ENVO:00002042); material: "saline water (ENVO:00002010), including plankton (ENVO:xxxxxxxx)" | depth 5 m | reverse complement strand
TTAGATTGCGTATTAAGGCGTTTAATTTTCTATCTGCACCTATGGTACTCATAACATCCTTTTAGCTGTTAATTCCTCATCTGTGTAGCTAGTAAAGCCAGCGTTTAACCTCATAGTGGATGTATTGGAGGTGTAAGCTGTAGTTGGAAGTGTTAAAGTGCCATCTACTAAGGCTTGTAAGTCTTGTTTAGCATCATCAATCACACTTACTAAATTAGCCTCTTTCAAGCCGTCCAACTGCGAGTTATTCAAAAACTGTGTGACTTTTTGAAAAGTTAAGCCTATGCAAATTTGCTTTAGCAGCCCATTACCTTCTACTAAATCTGTGTATCTAGAAGACAATTTGCTAGTAATGTAATTACTAACATCATCAATCAAAGTGGTTAAATTGATTGTACCTAGCTTGGCACTTATATCTTGAGTGCCAAGTGGTAATGCGTTTGTAATATCTTCAGCGGTGCAAAATGCCATAGCATACTATTTTTTAAAATAATCAGGGTGTTGCTTAAATACTTGCACAAGCTCGCCAGTTAAAGGGTATTGCTCCCCTGCCTTGAACTTAATGCTGACGTTTTTACCATCAGCATTTTTGTAGCCGTGCGAGATGTTTAGCAAGGGCGTTACAAGCTCTACTGCTTCTACAGCCTCTACAGCTTTATTAGCTTGCTTGTTTTTTTTACCCATAACTCCCTCTGATATTTAAATTAAGAAATTACATCTTTCATTAAGTAAGCAAGGTTGTAACCTACAACTTTTATACCCCAAGGGCAGTAGTAGTGGAATCTGTAGGCTTCGCTTGAATCAAATTCTGGATGCTGTTTGACGTAAGATTTGCCATCAATACCATATTGAGATAATCCTAGCTGGTAAGCAAAGGAGATGTTGCCACCCTCTGGTGCATCATAATCAGCTACATACATTACAATATCCTTACCAAAGTTTTTAACAGCAGTAGTGCCATTTTGTTTAATATGAGATTGGGCAGTAACTATTAAATCTTTTAAGCCAAAGTAAGATTTAAATTGCTCTTGAGTAATAGGCGTGCCAAGCTGCATAATAGGGGTAGTGATGCCAGGGGCAAACAATGCTTTAAAGCTCTTGTTCATAGAAATTGCAGTCCAGACATCTCTATCCATCTTCATAACAATTTTACTGTTATCTGCCAAGGTTGCAGAATCTTGCAAAGATTTTAATGCATCAGCAATCTGTTCGTAAGCTGTTGAGTTTGCCTTTGCATTTATTAAATCTGTGCCTGTTGGTGTAGCTATATTGCCGCCAAATACACTTGCTTGATTAGTTGCATTGCCAGTTTCATCTTGCAAACCACGCAATACGCTATCAACTCTCACTTCTTTATGAAGATTTTTTTTATGAGCCGCTTGTGCTTGAGCTTTAACTATTGGACTAGTTGCTATAAATTTGTTGTCAGCAAAATTTGCATAATTTTCTCTGATAGTTTTTTTCAAACCCAAGTCATTCATTGCATACATTACTTGCTCGTTGATAGTGTCGTAAATTTCAGGGAAATTACCATCTTCAGACAATGTAATGTCTTGCAAGTGATTAGTTTCAGGTTTTAAAATCGTTAACAACCCAGATCTTTCATCTTTTAGCATCACTGGCAAACTTTGCGGATGCGTAAAGCCTTGAGATGTAGTTAATAGCTGTATAGCCTTATCACTTTCTGGCAAGTGTGATTGTGGTATTTCAAAGTTAGCCATATTGTCCTCTATGATTGTTTATTACGAATATTTAAAATTACACTTATAACTGAGTCGCCAGTTGTATATCCACCAAAGCACTCACCGATTATGCTATCAGTTGCACCTGCTGCTGTAGCCCTACCCTCGCCGTCAGACGTTAAATTAATACCTGCTGCTATATCACCAGTTGTAGGGTCAATCTCTACCTCAAACACGCCATTTGCTGCATATACTGTTGAATGTTGTCCTGCACCTGTGATTTTGTTACCAAATGCTATACCTAGGAATATATCAGTTGCACTGGTTGCTAAAGCTCCTTTTACACCATAATCATCTTTACCAGCACTTTTAACAATACGTGCAGCTTTGATACTTCCATCGCTATCACGTACGTTTAATGCCAAGGCATTACTTTTTAGTTCTTGCATAATTTTGCTCCTTATTTATTTTGTGAAAGTCTTTGGTTTTGCATAGCAGTTGGCGAGTTTTGATCTATAGCATCTTGTAAGCCGTCTGGTAGTTCTTTGCTTGAAAATTGTGCAACTGCGGGCTTTGTTGCAAGTATCATTGCATCGTTAAAAGCCTCTGGAGTTGGTTGTGATAAAAGAATTTTTATAGTTTCTTTATCTACAATACCTTTTTTAACTATTACTTCATTACGCTCTGCAATTACCTTTTCCTGTGATAGCTCGGCTACTTGTTTTTCTGCTTCTTTTAGCTTGGCTGATAGCTCTACTTTGCTAGCTTCAAGCTCTTTGTTTGCAGCGGATAGTTCAACTACTTGTTTATCTGCTTCTTTTAATTTGGCAGATAGCTCTACTTTTTCTGATTCTGCTGTTTCTAATTTAGCAGATAGTGCTACTGCTTCTGCATTTTGTTCAGGCATACTTTGCTCCTTTGGTTGTGAAAAAATAACTTTTTTAGCTTCTTGTAGCTCTTTATCGCTGCTGGCGACAATTTTTGCAGAAAAATTAACACTATTAGGTTCAAATCTGCTCATACCTTGGCTTTTTACGGCTGGAAAATTGACTACTGAAACGTGGGATAAATCTAATTTCTGCGGCGTGCATGAGCCATCGACAGAAAAGTGCTTGTATTTTTTAGCTTTTTGCAGCTCTTTGCCTGAATCGTTAAGTTTAAGATTGCCTACCAAGGCATATTTGGTAACACCCTCAACGTCTATCTCTTTAGTGGTAAAGCTTTCAAAATCTCCGTAACGAGGCTTGCTGTCATCGCTAACATCATGACCTATAAAAAGACCAATAGGATAATTAGGATGTGAGGGATAATCAGAAGCAAACGCATCCATAGCTTCTGGTGTAATAGTTGCAGTACCAGCAGCACCCTCGTGAGTTCCAGCATGGCATACAACGTATGGTATTATGTCTTGTTGTTCGCTTGGGGCAGGTTGTTGAACTGCTCCAGCAAAGCAAATATGTTGTTTAGTCAATTTAGCGTGTCTGTCAAACTAGCATTTTTTAATGCTGGCAAAAACAGATGCAATTTTAGGAAGCAGTCATTCAATAACTAAATAACTGGTGCTATGGCGTAGATGGAATAGATATAACTACAACCTTAAATTGCATCTATTCCTTACCTAGCCGTCAAAACATACAACATTTTCTTTATATTGTCAAGACTATAATTATATTATTTTACTATTTAATGTTTTAATATAGCCATTTTTAGCAATTTGATTTAAGTTTAATTTAATTTTATCCTGATAGTGTAAGTCAATAGCTGTTATAGATTCGTTGCCAAAGACACCGCAGCCAATGTTATAATATTTGCTATGCAATTGTGGCTGGTGTGTATGCCCGATGATTGTATGCAGATTATTAGAGTTACACCAACGTAACATAATTTTATCTATTTTGTTTTGTTTGGTTTTTGAGGTTGCAGGGGTTGACCAGCCCCATTTTAAACCTGTAAGGTTTTGTATAGGCGTCCATAACCATTTTACAAAAAACTTAGGGATAGCAGGGTAATAATAATTTAAGCCGTCTGCTTGGTGTCCGTGCAATGCAAAAAATTTAGAACGCAATTGTTTACCTGCATTGCCGTAAAACTCAATTAATAAAGAATCCAAAGGTTTTATATTTTCAAAGCCTAAAGCCGTTAATAGCTGCTGTAACTCATCAGGGCGATGATTGCCCTCTATGTAGTATAAATTACCGTTACTGTGGTAATCTAGCAATATAGCAAATATGGCTTGTCTTGTTTGGTTAGTTTTGCAAAATCTAACAACTTCTTGCCAATCTGCCTCCCAGCCCTCAAAAATATCACCGTTTAAAATTATGCTTTTAATGTCTTTTGCTTGGCAATCTTGCAAGCAATGCAGTATAGCCTCATCGTTAGCATCGTCTGCATCGTTACCGCAGCCCCAATGAATATCTGATAAAAAAGTAGCACTCCAATTATCAACAACTTCTAGCACTTTGTGGTTATTTTTTAACGCTTGATTTAACGCTTTAAATGCTAGCTTGGTGTTGGTGAAAAACATATTACATCCCTTTTTTGGCTTCTTTATAATGTCGTATAATCTCTAAAACTTCTGGTGTTAGTAAATGCTGGTTTAACTTTTTATACTGCTCCAATTCTTGCTTTTCATGTTGCGACAAAGAGATTGTACTTTCTAGCTCATCAAAATACCGCTGCGTCTGCAAGTCTTGCCAAGACATGCTGGCAATCCAGACTAAGATAGCTATACCTCCCACGGTGTGAAAGTATTTGCGTGAAACATATTGTTTCTCTAATACATTTATTGATTCTTTATTTTTAAAGCAAAGCTGTTTAGTGTCTTCATTGCTTTTAGTTAAAGCTTTAATTTCATTGCGTATTTCATTAGCAATTTTGTCAGTTTTATCTTGCCTGCTTTTCGTATCATCTTTGTACTTATCAAGTAAAGTTAAAACTTTGTCAAACTGGCTTTTAACTTCTTTAGCAGATAGTGCTACTGCTTTAGATAGGTTTTCAAAACTCTTAGCTAGATGTTTAATTTCTACAGCATTAACACTTTCAGTTTTTGTTGAGCTAGCCATTTTTATAACGCTTTAAGACATCATATATTTGCTTGGGGCTGGGCTTATTGCCAACGGCTATTAATTGTTGCTTGCTAAAAAAACTTGCTACTAGTTCGGAGCAATAAAAAAATTTTTTACGTTGTTTAATAACAGGCAATGCAAACGCCAGCACTCCTTTAATATCATAACGCTTGTGATTATGTTCAATAATGAAGTTTACCAAGTCTAGCATTTTTAAACCTGTATTTTGCAGACTGATTATTTCATGCTTTGTTGCATCGTTAAACTTTCGCAACTTAACGCCTTTGGTCAATGTAGCATCAAATATTAAAGGTGCTTGCACATACTCGTGATGCAGTTCTGGTATGCATCTGTAACTATCTTGCTTCTTTAAAGGAGTTAATTGTCCTTTTGATATGTAAATGCCAACATGGTCATACTTGCTTTTAGTCCACAATCTAATTACTCTAGATGCTACATTCCACCACTGGGCATTTTTGATAAAAACTATATTTACGTTCATTTTAATTTTTCCGTGAATTTATTTAAGTAATGTGCAAAGTCTTCTACGCTATACGCAATATAGCATCTAACATTTTTTACATTCTTTTTAGATTCAAAAAATGCTTGCTGTTCTTTTGTTAATTTAGAGCGTATAGAGCGTTTAATTTCTACATACAAAACATACTGCACATCGTCTTTTACAAACTCCAGTCTATAGTCAGGGTCGCCACGCTGTACGCCTTTGTTCTTTAGCATAACAGCGGTTATTTTGTTCCTATATTCTCCAGCAGGTGAGTAAGTATAATAAGCTAAACCACAGCCTTTTAGTTTGCGATGATTAGCACGTAAATAACCGCCTATCTGCTTATGTATAGCATCTTCAAGGATAGTCTGTGTCATATCAAAAACTTACCCCCACGCTTAAACTGTTTAACTGCAAATTCACATAAGGAATATCAGCATTAATAGCGTAAGTATTTGTATCATTATAACGCTTAAAGTCTGCATCTATATCGTATGATGCATATGCTTGCATAAATGGCAGTAAATAGACACTAAGAATGCCTATTAGGCCTATAGCGAGGATGAAAAATAGAGTCCTAAAAGGGTACATCTTTATTATATTTTTTTTTCAATTTATCGCTAAAATAACAAACACATACTGAGCATCCCAGCAATGCACATATTATCATTACATCTATTAGCATTTTAAAATGGTATATCTTCGTTGTTGTAATGGTCGTCTTTTTGAGCGTAAGAATTGTTAGCTAGTGATTGCGGTTTAGCATTACCACTATCATTTTTACTATCTAGCATTTGCATATTATTAGCCACAATCTCTGTGGTGTAGTGGGTTACACCGTCTTTTTCCCACGACCTAGTACGTAATGAACCCTCTATATAAACCTTAGAACCTTTTTTTAAATACTCCCCTGCTATTTCAGCAAGACGGTTAAAAAATACTACCTTATGCCATTCTGTTTTATCTTGCTGTTGTCCAGTGTTTTTATCTTTCCAAGATTCAGAAGTTGCTACACTTATATTAGTTACTGCACCACCTGAGGGCATATGACGTACTTCTGGGTCTTGCCCTAAATTACCGATTATAATTACTTTGTTTATACCTTTGCTAGCCATTTAATCCCACCATTATTAAACCTAAAATAACTAAAAAGATTGTTATGTAATTCAGCAAACGTGTTGCTATATCAAAATATTTAATTTCTAGATAAATTGCTTCTTCAGCAGTTGCCAAAGATAATATAAGAGTGATTATTGCTGTTATAAAAACCCAGCCAGTAAAGTTATAATTAAATGCTAATGAAAGTGCTAATCCTGACACGCTAATTATTAAATTAGTTGTTTCTAAGAATGCACGGTTAGCCCTAGCGGTACTATTTAATTCTTGAGTGTAATGTTCATGTGTACTTGCCATTTAATCCCTCAATAATTCTATGCAAGCATCTACTGCTTTAGTCGCTAGCTCTTGTGAATCTGTTTTTGACAGTGCATTAAATGATTTTGTAAAGTTATCTATTAAAGTTTGCCTATCTTGTTTATATACATCCTCAGAACTGGGTAATGCTCCGTGGAAGCATCTAAATAAACCGCTATCTAATGCACTAGACAGAATATCTTTTTGTTTTTTTGGAAAAACAGGAGGCTTGGGAGCATCTTCTGGCATAGAGCATGGCATATATCTCTCTACATAATGCAAAGCCTGTAATGCTGCAAGTGCTGCTCTATCTTTTCGTCCTTGTATTATCTCTTTATCTAACATGTTTACCCCTCCTTAAATTACAAACTAATACTTTTTAATGCTTCTGCCGAGACATTGCCTAAGCCTAAAGGCTGTCCATTGCTTGCACGGCTTAAAGGCTTGTTTGTATTGCCTATATACTGGATGCGTATCCAGCTTTTACATCTTTGGTGTAGTGGTGGCTTGTTGCTACTAGCTGCATACTCTTGTTTGTCAAATACTCTATTTGCTAATTCTTGGCATATTGCAGATTTAGGATCGCCATTCATATATTCGTAACTCTCAATACGTGCATCTACTACTGGGTCTTTGACAATAGCTGCTCTGGTTTGATTAACCACTTTAGCTGCTAACATAGCTGCTGCGAGTTTAATGCTTGGTGAGCCATCTTGCTCTTTAGCTGATAATTTACCATTGATAAACTCATCACTCACAGCCTCAATTTTCGCTTTGGCTATTGCTGGACTATCAATATTTACATTTTCTAACGCATTAAAAATATTATCATGGTAAATATTTATCAGCTTGTTTAACTCTCTAATAATTAACGCATTAACTACTTTGCTTGCATCATTTTGTGCAAATTCCACACTTTGTGCATCTGCTAGTTTAACTGGTTTTTTTAAGTCGCCAGCGGTCAAACCAGACTTGTCTAATGTAATATCTGTAGTCTGTGTAACAACTTTACTGATATATTGTTTAACAGCTTTGTAGAGTTTGGGTTTATTGCCTATAGAGCTATCTAAGAGCTTACCTGCATCCCACTGCTTGAGTGTTTTTTTAACAAAAGTTTCTTGATTATCAGCAAAATAATTTTGCACTATAGAGACTAGCTCTTGCTGTGCATTATCCATCAATTTATGGATAGGGTGCTTTTGTGCAAATTCTACTGGCTGTGATAATTGTGCTTGCTCTGGTTGCTGGTCTTCTTGCTCTGGCGTTTCTGTTTCTGCCGTTTGTTCTATCAAAGGTACTTTAGCTAGTAAATTAACTGGTAAATCTAATTGTTTAGCAAGTGCCTCCCTACCTTCGTCACTTTCAATATCAATTAGAGACAGTGAGTGTAGTAGTTTAATTTTATCAAGCGATTCTGTAATGTTAGAATCCTCTATGCCGAGAGTTTTAATCCGTGGACAATCTACCCCACAGTGATGTTTGACATAAGGGTTAAGAAATGATTGCAATTGCTCGTTAATGCTTTTAGCAAATCCTGTTAGATGCTTATAATATTTGCCAGCCATTGACTTAGATAATGCATAACTACCAGTGACTTTACTCATGCCGTTGAGCCACGTTTGGTTAAATACATCTGTGATAATATCATCAGCATATTTCCCAACTTCTAATACTTCAGGCAATGTATGAGCGTTAGGAATAGCTGATATTTTAATGCCTCCGATTAAATGAGCAGTTTGTGCATTGCCAGATGTAACAGATTGGATTTGTGCTTCTATGTCTGTATATTTAATGCCTTTAGTTTCTAAATAGTCAATAGAGTTAGCGAAAACCTCTTGATCAGTAACTTCTATCACTAGTTGCCCTGAGGCTCTCTTTATTAAATCAGCTAATAATGTGATTAAAGGCATTCCTATGCCTTTAATAGGTGTAAACAAATAGCGTATTTTGCTTGAACCGTAAAAATTATCTCCCAGTCTGTCGTTAGTAATCAATAAAAACCTATTCTGTATGTTTGGCAATTCTTTCTCGCCATCTTCAGTATTCACTTTAACCGCCAAAAATTCATTATTTTTAATAACAAACTCGTTTATTGTTTGCGGCTTAACGTAATTTAGGTTCTCTAAGTGTTTAGTGATTGGGTTATAAAAAGCATTAAATAATGCATTACCATAAACCATAGACGACAACATTTCATGCTGTAATTGGCGAAAGTTAAAATTGGGATTATTAAATAAAGTTTTATCAAGTAACTGTTTAGCTTTTACTTGTTGTGCATTCTTTTCGTCAATTTCTACAATTGTTTCGGCAGCGGTTAAATCCTCTTTGCAATTAGATAAGCATTGAGCAACTTTAGGATGCACCATACATATAGCTGCATTCCTTTTAATGCTAGACCACGACTGATAGAGAGGGTTAGGGTCTGCAATTACAGATTCCCACTTAGGCGTAGTGATTTTGTTTTTTGTGTTGAAAGGAATTGCCAAACCGCTCCATGATTGTTTGTTGTTGCTTGAGCTTTACTGTCAATAAAGCTATTAAATTCTAACTTTTTATATCAAAAAAATGTTAAAAAGTCAAGTTTTTTCAGTTTTGTCGGTTTTTTTAGTGGCTTTTTCTTTCCGTTTCATAGCAAGGCGTTCTTTGTTGGCTTCTCTATACCGTTTCTGGTTCTCTGCAATGCGTTCTTTGTTGGCTTCTCTGTACGCTTTCATATATCCCTGTTGCTTTGTTTTTTGTTCTCTCTTAGCCAATTCTGTTTTTAGAATTTTACAATCCTGTAGCAATGTATTTTCTCTGTTACGAAATTCTGTTTTTAGAATTTTAGAGTCATTTTTAATTTTTTGCAGTTTATCCTGCAGTGATTTATTTTTCCTCTGTAAAGCGTTTCTGTCTGCCTGTAGTGTGCTACACTTGGTCTGTAGTGATTCGTTTAAGGTCTGTGATGATTCGTTTTTATACTGCAAAGCGTTTCTTTTTTTATAAAGGGTGTTCTGTAAAGCATTTATATATGTCTGTAGTGTTTTGCACTTGGTCTGTAGTGATTTGTTTGAGGTCTGTAATGATTCGTTTTTACTCTGTAGTTCTTGATAATGATTGCTTGCTAGCATTTGCGTGGTTGTAATTACAACTTTATCATCCTGTCTGATTTTTTGCAGTGATTTGTTTTTATCCTGCAGTGATTTGTTTTTATCCTGCAGTGATTTGTTTTTATCCTGTAGTGATTTGTTTTTATCCTGTAGTGTATTATATTTGTTGTGTAGTAATTCTAAATCTAAAGAAAATGGCTGTAAATCACGTAAATAATCCCATAAAATTTTATTCAAGCGGTCAGGCGTTATAGATTTAACAGCTAATTCTTTTTTTAATTCTTCGTATAACTCTATTGGAATTGCGATACCTTTAAAAACAAAACTTTCATCTACTTGTTTACGTGCTTCTGCTTTTGTTAACAGGTGTAGTTTTTCTGCTTTTTTGTAGCGATTATGCTGCACATCAATAGCTTGCTTTTTAGATTGCACAGCAATTCTATCAGCTACTAACTTAGCTATATTCTCTTGTAAATTAGCTAAATAAATATCATCATTAGTAGCATAGTTACTATTTGCTTCTTTTAATATATCACTTCTATTACGTGCATAGTAAGAATCAGGGTCATCTTTTAGCCTACGTGGTTTGCGTTGCTCATGGTAAGCAGCAACTTTGTCAGGATTATCCTTTTGCCATTGTTTATCATAATCACGTTTATTAGCATAAGAATTTATTTCCCAACTAAATTTCTTCTTGTTTTTATCTCTATCGGACATGCTAAAATTAATAATAAACTTTTTGTTCAATTATTTTTTGCACGAGCTTATTAAGTGATATACCTTGTTTATCTGCAAGCTGTCTAAGTTTTGCATTTAAAGTTTTAGGTAACCTTGTTATAAAATGCACAAGCTCTTTATCTGCTGAATGTGGCTTTGGCATCTCTTTGCCACTTGCTGTTACTGCTTGCACCCAACAATTAAACGCATCCTTGGCATTGTCCAGAGCTTCCTCTATAGTTGCACCATCAGACATGCACCCTTGCAAATCTGGCAGACTAATTAAAAAACCTCCACCCTCTGCCTCCGTCAATGGTCTAACTATGAAAGGGTAATCTGTAAATTTTATATCCATATACTAAAACTTTAAATAAAATATTGTTTATATACTATAGCAAATAATTTTATATTGTAAATAGATATTATTAATAGATAGTAGAATAATCAATCTGCTTTCTAGTAGGCTCTATGCCTAACCTTGGTTTAAATCTTGGCTTACGCATTGCTTCTAAATGTTTATTTAATCCATGTACTAATGCATCTAATCTATCAGGTGATTTCTGTCCTTTATCGCCTGTGTAGGTGGTCATCTGGCGTTCTAAAAGAGCGTATTTATCTTTATCTCCTGTATGATGCACAATGCCATTATTATAACCTACAATTATTTGGCTAAATCTTGCCATTTTATCTTTGACTGCTCTGATTGCCGTTAATTTATAAGCATAGGGATTATGCCCTTTAGATTCTAGTGTGCTTTTAATAGCTACCTCTATTACCTTACCGCCCTGGTTGTCTTCGTACAAAATACAGCTTGCTTTATATTTATCGTACAAGCTAATTATTTTAGCCACCCATTTTTCTGGTGATGCTTTCATGCTCGCATCTTCTATCACGTATATCGCTTTGGTATCTCTAGCTACAACCATTATGCCTGTTTCATCTGCATTCTCGCTACTGCTTACCGCAGGGTCTACACTGATTATAATCTCGCTCATATCCTCCAACTTAGGGACATCAGTTTCAGGCATTCTTAGCTCGTCAATCTCTGCTTGGGTAATTAGTGCATTTTCTGCATCAGTCTTACAATGTCCCTCCCAGATATGCAGGTATTTAGCATAGTTGTTTTGCTTATCTGCAAGCATATCGTGATAGTTTTCTGTGTCTTTAAAGAAACGATTGTCTTTGTATGTAGTGTGCTTGTATATCAAGCGTTCACTGCTATATCTATCAATAGCAAATAGCTTGTGAATATAATCATGTTCATGCAATGGGTTGTAGCTTATCCATATCTCACTATCTGCCTTTCTGACAGTATCTCTAAGCTGTATAAATGCATCCTCTTTGATTACATCCGCTTCTTCTAACCAGACTATAGAAGTGTCTTCCGTGCCTTTAATTTTGTGACTGTCTCTGTCAAAACCGAAGTATGTAATTTCACTGCCATTTTTAAACACTATTTTCTTTTCTTGCAAGTCTGCAAAGTCTTCTAACTCATACTCAGCAATAATTTTACGCCACAGTTTACCAATGCTTTGTTTTATATTTTCTTTATATTGTCGTGTGCACAATACAGATATAGGGCTTTGCATACATTTAATTAATAAAGCTCTACCGATAGAATGAGTTTTACCGCTGCCACGTCCACCAGATATAACTTTGTATCTTTTGGGTGTGTCTACTAAAAAGCGATAAGCAGGTGGCATATATACACCGACTGGATACTTGCCTATAGCAATTGCACGCTTTAATGCTGTTGGACTGCACCAGCTAGGGAGTAATACTCTTTGCATTACTCATCATTTGGAAGGTCAGTGTCATATCCTGCCAATCTCTCAAACTCAGCATGTATATCTTGTTCAGTCATAGCAGTAACAGCCATGGAATGCTCTATTTTATCAGGCTCATACAAGCCGTTTAGCTTACTCAGCTCTTGTATAGCTCTAATAGCTGTGGGTAAATCTGGCTCTTGATAATTAAATTGCGTAATAGGCTTGCCCTGCTTATCTAGCTTTGCACCGCCCTTAATATCTTTGACGACAACTTGTTTAAAACTGCCGTCCATAGATTCTTTTATAATTTTTTCTAAGCGTTTATTTTGTCTATCCCTAGTAATAGATAATTCTGTTTCTGCCTTTGTTTGCAGTTTAGCCTCTTGCTGTTGCCTATATGCTTTAACATGCGGTTTATTTAAAATATTCTGACAATTAGAGCGATTGACTTGGACATCTTCATGAACTGAATATCCTGCCTCAGCGTAGGCTTCTGCTTGCTCTTTACCTGCCACCACTCCCTGAACCAATGCTTTTTCTTTATCTGTGAGTTTATCTACCATTTATAACCTCTTGAATCAAACCGTGATAGTAACTGTAAACTTGCGTTATTATGCTATTAAAAGATTGTTCTAATGCGTTTATTTTATCATTGCATGATTGCAAACTTTTAAATTTTGAATCTCCTTTTAAATGATATAATACAACTTTAACAGCTAGTTTATAACTTTGTGCATGGAGGTTTAAATCCTGCAATCCTGCACTCAATGATGCACTGCAATTTATACTAGTAGTGCTAGCTAGAGAATGTGTATCCTCTATATTTTTACAAATTGCAACTGTTCGCTCCCAAAACTGTCGACACACGTTCAACTCATTTTTTAGCATTACGTGACTATCAGTGCTGTCTAAATTTGGCTTAATTATATTAGTTTCAAAATCGCTAAAATCAGCCCTTAAATTAGTCAAGCCATCCGTAACATTTTCAAAAGAGCATATTTCTAAGTCTTTTTTGTTAAGTACTTTTAATGCCTGTAAAACTTCCATAATCTAACTTTTACCGCAAGTTTTACACTCGCTAATTTCTTCAAATCCAAAATATACCTTATTTTCTTCATTATCAGGTGTAAAGCATTCAGGACATTTTTTATCTTCCATGTTATTTTCTCCGTGTTGTTGTTGTTTAAGGCTAGCTAAAAGCTAACTTCTTCGGAATAGGGATGTATATAATATATGATGCCGTCATGCTCTATTCTGTCATCAGATAACCTTATACCATGCGTTCTAAGAAAGTTATTAACTTTATCTTGCAATATTAAGGATGTTTTATCTGTTAAGTTTGTAGTTACCTTAGCTATAGGGTATTCGTTTTGTGATTCTCTATATTCCATTAATAGAGATACATCTTGCTCTACATTCATTTGTCCGCTCCGTGTTGTTGTTGAATATATCAAGTGTTGTTGTCCTTGATATATTGCATACTATAGCAAATAAATTTAGATTGTAAATAGTTAATTTAAGTATTTGTCTAGCTGGTGTTGTTGCAGGGTTTCACCATTTCTTTTAACACTAAATTCTTTGTTATTATCTTGCATGTATTTAGCCCAACGCCTAACTATTACATCACAGTATTTTTCTTCTAGTTCTATGCCGTAACATTTGCGGTTGGTTTGTTCTGCCGCTATTAGTGTGCTACCAGAGCCGAGGAATGCATCTACTACTAATCCATCTTGTGGGCAGCTAGACTTTATTACTCGTTGGCATAACTCCAAAGGTTTAGGCGTTGCGTGTCCTCCTGTCTCTTCTCTTTCTGCTCCTTTTGTTCTGCCAATATCCCACACGTTAGTCATGTTGTCGTGTGTGTTGTCAAAGTAAGCTCTAGTGCTGTAA
>TARA_Y200000002_G_scaffold283435_1_pt1 | contig 14149 bp, 11 predicted proteins | sample TARA_Y200000002 | Tara Oceans TARA_Y200000002 (sample SAMEA2619388) | marine metagenome | biome: marine biome (ENVO:00000447); feature: surface water layer (ENVO:00002042); material: "saline water (ENVO:00002010), including plankton (ENVO:xxxxxxxx)" | depth 5 m | reverse complement strand
AAAGAACAGACAGAGACATACCTTTAATAAGATTTATTAAAGCTTAGGTGATACGGAAGGCCCTTTTCTTACTATGGTATTCCAGAGTGTTTTGTAATGATCCAAGTCCTCTTTATTGACATGAGGTAATACAAAATGTTCCCAAGCAGATTTCAGTGGATCATCAGATTTTTTATATATATTTAAACCAACAGGTATCCTTTCAACGATAGTTCTAAGGCTCATCGGGGTCTCAACATTAACACTTATGTCTTCTGAGATAAATGAGTTATTAATCTCTATTGCAAGTTTTATTATCAGCTCCACATATTCTTTTTGAAGTTTTGGATACCTTAATGAAAAAATTGACTCGAGTTGTTCTTTTTTTGGAAACGGCTTGTCCCATATAACCCACCTATCAGCAAAAGCCTTGTTCAGTGACTGTGTGCCTGCATAATCTCGTAAGCTTGTTGGGTTCATTGTTCCAAATATGAATGTATCGTCTCTGAGCTCAATAACTTCACCGTTGGGTAGTTCTAATTTTTTATGTCTATCTAATAGTGAATGTAAAGCAAATAAGACTTCAGGTCCTGCTGCATTTAATTCTGATAAATTAACTATTGCAGGGCCACGCAGTGCTCTTGTTAATTCTCCATCTTGCCATCTACTTTCAGTACCACCCTTACCATCTCCATATAATTGAACGGAGCCGAGTAAAGTCACGTCCCTGACTTCTCCTGAGAGAGGAATTCTGTAATATGGGTACTTTAATTTTGCAGCAAATTGTTCAATATCATGATCTTTACCCGTTCCCATATGTCCCTTTAGGGCGATATGAATAGGTATGTCATTTTTAAAAGCATTTATTTTAGAATTAATTAATTGAGCTAGTCGATACTGAATACCTAAATCAACATAATATTTATCTATTAATGGAATTCTATTTTTTCTTGATTCATAATCAGAAACTGACTTTAACAATTTACATTCATCTAGTTCCACAACTCCTGTTTTACTCTCAGGATTTTTAAATTGTTGCAATGTCATTATGCTGCTCCGATAGTTGTTTTAATATTTTTAATAAGTATATCCTTTGTTATGTTTACTATGGAATAAATTAACTGCTCTGGATGTTGAACTTGTATGTTGTTTTCATATTCTTTCCAAGAACCACGATTTCCGATCCCCACACCTATTACCTCAATTTTATTTTTTTTTGCAAAATTAATACTGTTTTTTAACTCAGGTATAGATCCACGAGTCATACCATCTGACAGTACGACAAGTAATTTTGTATTCGATGGGTGAGTAAGCAGTCTCTTTGAAGCATGCATTATGTTTACTTCGTCAACGTTAGTTCCTTTTTCAAACATACTGAGGGGAGGTACTAAATTTTCATCTAATTTTGAGTCTATCGATGATCTCAAATTTCTTGAAAATTCTATTAATCCAATAAATTTTTCATAATTGTCTCTCCACGAATCATTAAACTCTTTTACAAAGTAATGATTAGTAGTATTAAATATTTCTTGAGCTGAGGAACCATATGTTGTATTTAACATTGATGAAATTGCAAATTTCCTTTTTATATATTCAGATTCCGTTTCTTTAAAATCAGCAGCAAAACCACGATTAAATATAGAAACTTCAAAATCAATATTTAACTCAAAACATATTTGAGCTAGATAACTTGCACCAATTAGAGCTGCTGATAAAGACCATGGCTTGGGTTGAGTTTTTGATTTTTCAATCATAGATCCACTTCCATCAATTAGAAGTGATAATGCGTAAGATTTATTAGATAAACGTTGCTTTTGTTCAAACATTCTTTCATATCTTCCTGAAGCAAGCATAATTGGGACATGCGGTGATAGGTCACCTTGATCAAATCCACTAATTCTTTGGCGTTTTTGGTTGTGAATAAAATAAGGCTTAATTTTATTAGTGACTTTAAATATAGGTAAATTCCATTGTTTAAGTAGATTTTCATAAGTTATAAAACCATTGCTATACAAATGTTTAAAGTTTTCTGGAAGTTTTGAAGAAACGATTTTTGACGTATAGCCAGAAGGAAAGTAAATATTATTTGAAGCACCAACTTTAGATATGTGGTCATCCATTAAATTTAATTTCTCATCTTTTTTTGTATCTACTTCTTTACCTACAAATTTCTGTAGGGTATTACCAGTTGTTAAATTATTTGATGATGGAATTAATACTTTGCTTAAATCGTTGATGACACTTTCATCTAGTGACTGAGAAATTTCTTTTTGTTCTCCTAGGTTATATTTATCTAAATCAGGAAGTATATTGTATCTTCTACATATATCGACCATTTGTACCGAAGCTTCTAAAACTTCTGATATATTTACCTCTTTATAATTAAGAGGTTTGAGTAAGTGGAGTGATTCATTCAAAGCTTCCGTAACATTTTTCTTAAAATCTTTATATTCAGGATTTATATAAAGGGTAATGGAATGAAATAAAAGTGATAAAAATTGGCTAAATGGAGTTAAAGTTTTAGTTTTATAGAATGATTCTTTGTAAATATCTTGGAGTATAGAATTAAGACCCCCATATTCGTTTACAAATACCTTCTCTTCGATTGAATGAATCAATATATCAAAAATATACTTACCAAAAGGGCCAGTCATAATTTCTAAAACATCCAAAATGTTTTCTACATCGTTAAAATCCTCATCAAAATATTCACTAATTAGGGACATGTCAACTTTGTAATTGGACATTGAGTGGATAGCTTCATGAACAACAGTACCAATTAAGACCTCATCTTTATCAAGTGTGGATTGCGATATCGTACCTACCAGTACAGATGGATTGATTACAATATCATCTGCATTATTTGACCTAGACCTACCGTACCTAATTGAAATATTCTCATTTCCCATTTGAGATTGAAGTAATCTAGTAATAGCAGGACGTATTTTTTCAAAGTCCTCAACTATTTGTGATTCAATATTTTTTTTCTTAGAATTCATTTATTAATCATTATCATTAAAAGTAATACTATAAGTATAAGGATATAAATTTTATGAATGAACAAAGTAAGAAGACTGTTTTAATTTCTGGTGGTGCTGGAAAAATGGGAAAACTTATTATTGATTATTTAAGTTCAAAAGATAATTATGAAATAATTGGAATCTATGATCCAGCATATAATTTAGATGATTACCCATCGGTAACTAATTTAGATGATATAGATCCAGATTATATTTTAGAATTTTCACCTGCTTCAGCTATAAATGAAAATATACAGAAATGGAGCACAGCAACATCGAATCTTATTATTGGATCTTCTGGTATTTCAGATGAGTCAATTAGTTTATTAAAAACATTTGATCAAAATAGAAAAGTTGTTGTAGTTCCAAACTTTTCTATTGGTGCGGCATATCAAAAATTATTATCTACTGCACTTTCTAAAGATTTTGAATCTGTCCATATTATTGAAAAGCATCACAAAAATAAACAGGATGCTCCTTCAGGTACATCATCAGATCTTGCATCTAGTCTTTTTGATGTTTCTTCAGATAATGTAGTTAGCCATGATGGTGAACATCACAATATTAACGGGATTAATATTTACTCTGAAAGGGGAGAAGAGTTTCTTGCTGAGCAGATTGTTAATTTTAAGTCAGAATTTGAAACTTTTTCATTAGAGCATGTTGTAAATGATAGATCTGCTTATCTTTATGGACTATCTTTAGTACTTGATGAAATTGATAATTTACCAAAATTTACATTGGGTTTAGAAACAATTATTGCACAGAAGATTAGTATTTTGTCATGAAAGATTTTGGTCAGTTACTCACTGCTGTAGTTACACCTTTTGATCAAAATGGCATAATAAGTACGGATACCTTCTGGAGACTTTGTAAAAAACTAGTACATGAAAAATCTGATGGACTAGTTTTAAGTGGAACCACTGGAGAATCTCCTAATCTCTCAATGCATGATAGGGAGATACTTTACAGTACTGCATTAGATTCAGTTGGTAATGAAGCATCAGTAATTGCTGGAACCGGTACATATTCAACTAAAGAAACTTTAGAAATAACAAGGATGGCTTCTAATTTAGGTGTTGATGGAATTATGATTGTAACTCCTTATTATTCAAAACCATCACAGTATGGAATCATGAAACATTTTGAAGAAGTTTCAAAAGTTACCGATTTACCGATAATGGCTTACAACATACCAGGTAGAACATCTAAATTAATTGAGTTATCCACTCTCGAAAAACTAGTAGATGACATAGGCATACACTCAATTAAAGATGCAGTAGGAGATTTACATTTCAGCAGTGAAGAGATAGGTCTGCTTAAAGATAAATGTCATATTTATTGCGGAAATGATAATGAGACAATTGAATTTATGAAAATGGGAGCAAAAGGAGTAGTTTCTGTTGCATCTCATATTGTTGGTAAGCAAATAAGTGAACTTATATCCTATGTGCAAAATAACAACATTTCTAATGCTGAAGAGATTCATGCAAATTTATTAGAACTCTTTACTGCTCTTTTTCAAGAACCTAGTCCAGGACCTGTTAAGTATCTTCTTACAGAATCTTGGGAAGATGTTGGTATTCCTTTACTACCAATTACTCCCATAAGTACTGAATTTAAAACTGAATTATTATCAATTTTTAACAAAATTTAAATAAACATTAGTTAATTTTCAAACGATTTATGATATAATATATCGTGGCTGTAAAGACATCCACTCGCAAAAGGGTGAATGGGCGTAAGCGGGTGTCTAAACAAAACAATTTAATAAATGTAGACAGGGCAGTAAACACTTTAAAATCTACAACTTCTAAAACTGTTAATAGTTTTATTACGTCCTATCAAGCTGTCTCAGTTTTTATGTTTACATTTGGAACTCTCATAGCACTTTCAATTTTTCAAAAAGGTGGCCCTGTTGGAGATGTAATCTATCGTGCTCTTGAGTGGTGTTTTGGATATGGAGTTTATGCTATGCCGGTGTTCTTCTTTTATGGAACTGCAATTCTTATACGTGACAAAGATACTGTAAAGTCTCAAAAAGTTTTAGTTGGTACTTTTTGGGTACAGATTATCTCTTCTGCAGCATTTCATTCCTTAATCCATGAACAGCCTTTATCAATCAGCGCAGGATCCGATTTAATTTCAAAATCAGGAGGTCATGTATCTGCATTTCTTGTCCATCCGCTGACAAATAGTTTAGGAATTCAAATGACTCACACAATCTTGTTAGTCGGGTTAGTAATAGCAGTTTTATACATGACTGATATTGAATTAAAGGATTTGGTAGGAGGAGTTCAGGCAATTTTAAAATATATTTATAAATTTATATTTGCCTTCATACAAGCAAGAAAAGAGGCAAGTACTTTTCAGATTGATGATATGTATGAGAGGCCTTCAAGCAGTAAAGCTGAATCTGTGAAATCTACTACAAAAAAAATTGTAAAAAAAGAAGACAATGTATCAGATTTCACAAATTTTAAACAGAAAAAAATTAAGCCACAAAGTACTAAAAATAAAACTAAACAATCATCAGAATCTAAAGATTACAAACTACCTCCAGTAAGTTTGCTTAAAAAAGGCTCATCCATATCAACTTCTAAGAAGTTACTTCAAGAGACTGCAAAAGATTTGACACAATTATTAAAGGAACATGGCGTTGAAGCAGAACTCACAAATGTAGTTCCAGGTCCTACAGTTACAAGATATGAAATTGAATTAGCACCTGGAGTAAAGGTTTCTAAGGTAACATCGCTATCTCACGATATTGCTTATGCATTAGCAACTCCAGATGTAAGATTACTTGCTCCGATACCTGGAAGAAGTGCTATTGGTATTGAAATACCTAATAGGCAAAGAAAACTTGTCTCTTTAGGTGATGTTTTATCATCAAAGGAAGCTGAAAATGCAAAACACCCATTAAATGTTGGTTTAGGTTTAGATATTGCTGGTAAACCAAGATTACTTAATTTATCTGAACTTCCACACGTTTTAATTGCAGGGCAAACTGGTGCAGGTAAATCATCTTCCATTAACTCAATTGTTACTTCTTTACTAGCTAGAACCCATCCAGATGAAGTTAAAATGGTTATGGTTGACCCAAAGAGAGTAGAACTTGGTCAATACAATAATGTACCTCATTTATTAACAAAAGTTATTACAAATCCTAAGAAAGCTGTTGATGCACTAGGTTGGGCAGTTTCTGAAATGGATCGGAGATACGACCTCCTAGCAGATAGTCATGTTCGAGATATAAATGGTTATCACGAAAAATATGATGCAGGATTACTTGATGAAGATAAATTTGATCGATTTCCTTACATCGTAGTCTTTATTGATGAGTTAAATGACCTGATGATGGTTGCAGGAAGAGAAGTAGAATCTGCGATTGTTCGACTGGCTCAAATGGCTAGAGCAATAGGAATTCATTTAGTTGTTGCAACTCAAAGACCTTCAGTCGATGTAATAACAGGTGTAATGAAGGCAAATATACCTTCAAGACTTGCATTTTCTGTAGCATCAACAACTGACTCAAGAGTTATATTAGACCAATCTGGTGCAGAAAAACTTATTGGACTAGGGGACATGCTGGTTGTTACAGCTTCCAATCCTCGTCTTGAAAGAATTCAAGGAGCTTGGGTTACTGAATCAGAAATCAAAGATGTAGTTTCATGGGTAAAAGACCAAAAAGAAGCTACGTATAATCCAGCTGTAATCGAAGAACAAAAGAAATCACAATCTTCTTCTACGGAAGATTTTGGTGAAGATGAAGAACTGTTAAATACTGCTAAAGAATTAGTAATTCGTTCTCAATTAGGATCTACATCAATGCTTCAAAGAAAATTACGAGTAGGATTTGCTAGAGCTGGAAGATTAATGGATATTCTTGAAGCACAAGGAATAGTTGGTCCTTCTGAAGGTTCAAAAGCAAGAGAAGTATTAATTACTGTTGAAGAGTTCGAGACAAGTAATCTACCTAGTATTTCCCAGAGCGTAGATGAAGTTACAACTGAAGATAGTGATCCTCAACAAGAATCATCAGAAGACGATTCTTGGTTTGAATAACTAGACTTTAATTTCTCTTCCTTTAATAATCCTTCTTCTAATAGAAGCTGAAATAGTATCAACTATTAGAACCATTAAAATTGTAACTACAAGGACAGTTCCTGCTCTTGGAAAATCTCTAAACCTTAATTGATTGATTAACTCTGCACCAACACCTCCAGCGCCAACAACTCCTAAAACAGCCGAAGCTCTTAAATTTATTTCGAACCTATATAGCCAATAAGATGTTATCGTTGGCATAACTTGAGGCACAACACCAAAGAAAAGTTCATTTAGCTTTGATCCACCTGAAGATTTTATTGATTCTAGTGGACCTTCATCAATTCCTTCTATAACTTCTGATGATAATTTACCAAGTGTTCCTATAGAATGTATGCCTACAGCTAAAGTTCCCGTAAGAGGACCCAAACCAGTAATTGGTAATAAAACAAAAGCAAGTATCAATTCTGGAAAAGCTCTAATTATATTTAATACTTGTTTAGTCAGCCTACTAAGAGAATTTAAAGATACATTATTTGCAGCTAAAAACGATACAGGGAAACTAAAAATAGCTCCAATAACTGTTCCAGCCCATGCAATAAAGAGAGATTCAGCAACTTTTGGGACTATTCTATCAATAGCTTCTTGTGATAAATCTAAGGGGAACATTGCAGAAATTAAAATCCAGATTTTACCAGGGGCTGAAAAAATTCTGTCTGGTGTAATCTCAAGACCAGATGCTGACCAAATTGAACCAACAACAATTAAAACAGTTATAACGTATTTTAATATTTTTTGATTAAGTGGTTGATTTGGTATATTCATAATATTTTTCTTCTTAACCAAACACTAAATTGTTCAATTGCAATTACTGCTAAAAGTATCAATACAATAATTGGAGAAATCCTATCAAATCTTAAGAATATTCTTTGAGTTTCAATTATTCTTCCCACACCTCCAGCACCAACTAGTCCTAAAATAACTGAAGCTCTTATACAAAGTTCAAATATATATAAAAAGTAAGCAGTAAAATTTGGAAGTATTTGAGGCAATGCTGATGTAAAAACTGCCTGATTATGTTTTGCACCACTAGCTTTAGCTGCCTCTAAAGGTCCCAGATCAATACTGTCAATAGTTTCTGAGAGTAATTTACCCATAATAGCCATTGAAAACATAACTAAAGCTAAAACTCCAGCAAAAGGACCTAAACCTACTGCTACAGTGAACAACATTGCCCAAAATAGATCAGGTATAGTTCTAATAAAATTAAGAAAAGACTTATAAATTATGTAAGTGGTAGTTGTTTGATTAGTTGCTTTTGAAGCATAAAAAGAAAGTGGAAGAGCTATAAAACAACCTAGGATACTTGCCAATATTGCAATTTGTATTGTTTCTAATAAAGCTTGAGATGCATTTTCAAATGCCCATTCCCATTTTGGATCAAACAAAGTATCGGTCACTAGTCTTCTATTAGACCAGTTTCTTTTAAAATCTTCTAAATTAAAACCAACTTGAAAAAATGAGTAAATACTAAATATAATCGCAAAAGGATAGCCTGTAATAGTTAATAAAGAAGGTAAAGGCTTCTTGGGTACTTTAATCGTCTTCTCCTAGTAAATCTGATGATTTTATTGCTCTGCCATAAATATTTTCAAAATCCTGATCACTTACATCATTAACTTTTCCATCATAAACTAGTTCACCATCTTTTAAGCCAATCAACCTTTCACCGAATTCCTTTGCAAGATCTAAAAAGTGAAGATTAACAATTGTTGTTATTCCAAGTTCTTGATTAATTTGTTTTAAATATTTCATAACAACCCTTGAAGTTATTGGATCTAATGATGCAACTGGTTCATCAGCTAACATTACTTTTGGTTTTTGCGCAAGTGCTCTTGCAATACCAACTCTTTGTTGCTGACCTCCTGATAAATTCGAACCTCTCACATAAGCTTTTTCTAGTATCTCAACCTTATTCAAAGATTCAAAAGCAATATCTTTATCTTCTTTGGGCCATAATCCAAATATAGAACGTAATGTCGAAACTTGGCTTAATCTTCCTGTTAGTACATTTTTTAATACTGATGATCGATTTACTAAATTAAATGTTTGAAAGATCATTCCGATATCTGAACGTATAACTTTTAGTTCTTTTTTAGAGGCATTAGTAACATTTCTTGAGTCAACAATTACATCACCTTCGGTAGGTTCAACAAGGTTGTTTATTGTTCTTAAAAGGGTTGATTTACCAGCACCTGACATTCCAACGATTATAACAAAATCTCCTTCAGGAATTTCTAGTGAGACATTTTTTAGAGCTTTGACTCCACCTTGATAAGTTACACTTACATTTTTAAATTCAATCATATTTTCCAAAAAAAAACTAGGGCAGTATTAACCACCCTAGTTTTCTATTAATTAATTGTCGTAAAGACCAAATTCTTCTGCTGCTTCTCTCACAACATCGAATTCTGAGTTAACTGCAGGAACTAAATCTGTCCATCCATAAATTTCATCCATAATAGCTTGACCTTCTTCAGTCGCTATATATTCAGATAATATTTGATAAATTTTTTCTTTTATTTCTTCTGGTAAATCAGTTCTTACTGCAATAACGTCGTTTGGAATTTCTTCAGTTATTCCAAAAGCAATAACTTTTTCACCAACATCTGCATTGGTTTTTCTTAATGTTCTTCTTGCGTCATCATAAGTTACACCAAATTTGGCATCACCATTATAAAGTCCCGCAATAACACCATCATGTGATCCTGCAAATCTCTGGGTTATGTCACTTGTGTAATCAATCCCAGCTTTTTTTAATTGGAGTGAAGGATATAAGTACCCAGATGTTGAACCTTCTTCAACAAATAATACTTCCTCACCCAACATAACAGATAGATCTGCTTCACATGCAAGTCCAGGACTGGTTGTTACTCCGTCTCGAACTTCAGGAATTAAACCATCATCACCAAAACCCCAACCAACTTGTAACGCTGCTACATCTGGTGGTGTTGTTTCTGATCCTGTAACTAAAGTAGCAACACCATTGATGTTTTCAAAAGCACCAATTACTGGTGTGCTCTTACACACGCTTGCATCTGTTGTCCAAAAAGTTCCATGATATGAACCTGAACCGTATCTTACAGATTTAGCAATTGCTTCAAATCTTGTAGGAAATGCATTCATTGCAGTTACGTATCCTAATGTAGCAAATGCCCCAACATCTGCTTGTCCAGAACCCATTGCAACAAGAAGACCTGAGTAGTCACTTGTTACGAATCCTTCGACCTCAATTCCTAAACCATCAGTTAAAACTTTCATCATAGGTTGAATGTTGTCTAATAGTTCAGCTTGTTCCGCGCTGGGTACAAAGCCAAAAATAATTTTGTCTAAAGTAGGTGCAGCAGTTGTAGCTGGAGCCTCTAAAGTTTCGACTTCTTCCACAGCAACGGGTTCTTCTACAGTCTCTTCAGCAGACCCACCGCAAGCAGTAGCTACTAAAGCAAGACAGAGTAGAAGTAGTAATGATTTTTTCATTATTTTTCTCCGCTAGCTTATATTCCCATCATACATAAATAGAAATTAACGTTCTTTAAATAAAGTTAAAAATTTGTAAAATTAATTTCACCAAATTCTCTTAAAATTACTTCTCCATTTGTATCTAAAACTATAGTTATTGGTTGACCTACTATTTTAAAATAATCACGAAGTTCAGAAGTTGAAAATCCAATTTTTAAATTCCCATTTAAATTATCTTCTACCCATTTAAGAGTTGGATCGTAATCACTATGAGCTAAAGCAAGTACATCATATGTATCGGTAAGGTTTTCTAATTCTTTTTCTAGGACAGGTAACTCCCGTCTACAAGCACTTCAGTAATCGGCCCAAAATACAATAATGGTTTTTTTATCTTTAAAATTTTCGTATTCTTGATTTAAATCTATATTTATATATTGAAATGATGTTTCAGTTATTAAAACATCATTTATTTTTTCATTCTGCGTTACATCTTGAGTACACGAAACTAGAATTAAAAAAATTAACAAATATTTTTTCATGAAATAATCATAATCTTATTCAGGAATAATCTTGCTATTCTAAATAGTGTGAATATTGCATTATTAAGCATCGGAACTGAGATACTTCTTGGAGATACTATAAATACAAACCTTTCATCTCTTGGACAAATTTTATATAGTAATGGCTTCACTCTCACTTCTGAATTAACAGTTCCAGATCAAAAAGAAATAATTAAAGATAAATTAGAACATCTCATAATTAACAATGATGTAGTTATTACATGTGGTGGTATCGGTCCAACTGAAGATGACTTTACAAAAGAAGTTATATCCGAATACCTAGGTTTAAGTTTAATTTTAGATAATGAACATCTAGCATGGATGAAGTCCCGATGGGAGAGTAGGGGTTTAGTTATGCCTCAAAATAATATTAAACAGGCAGAGTTACCAGAAGGATCAAAAAAGTTAACTAATACAAATGGAACTTCGCCTGGGATTTATATTAAAAATAATGATAAGCATATTTTTATTTTGCCAGGACCACCTAGAGAATTTACACCCTTAGTTAAAGATGAAGTAATTCCATTTTTGAATAAGAATTTTGAAAGAACAGAAAAAGATTATGAGTTCATATTATTTTATAATCAAGCCGAATCTGCACTTGCTCAAGAAATTGATAAATTTAAACCTATCAATCTTGATATTGCATATCTAGCTAGTAAAGGGATTATTAAATTAAGATATGATAAAAATTCTGTTCCTTCTGAAGCGTTAATAGATTTTAAAAACAACATCAGAAAAACATTAAATGACTACATTCTTAGCACGGAAAACATACCGGCTTCAAAAGTATTATTAAATTTATTACATGAAAAGAAATTAACAATTTCATTAGTAGAAAGCATAACAGGTGGTAATTTAGCTTCTGCTTTAGTAAATCATCCGGGGGCAAGTAAAGCTTTAGTCGCATCGAATATTCTTTATACTATGGAATCTAAAAAAGAATTTTTAAGCTCAGAAATAAGTAAGGACTGGAATACATTGACCGAAGATTTAGCCAAATCATCAAGAATAAAATATAATTCAGATATATCTCTTGCAATTTTAGGAGAAGCTGGGCCAATGCCATCAACTGATTATAAAATTGGTCAAATATTTATATCTATAGCAACAGAATCAAATACTGAGACAATTGAGCATAATTTAAGAGGTAGTAGGGATGACATAATTAGTCGATCAGTAAATAACGCAATATGGGATTTAATAAAATTTATTAAAAAGTTGTAATCGAACAAATGTTCGATTAAAATTGTCATATAAAGATGTTTAAATAGTTATTAATTAATGTTAATAAATAGGAGAATAAAATGGATAAAGACAGGGCAAAAAAACTAGACACAGTATTTTCACAGATTGAAAAACAATTCGGTGAAGGATCTTTAATGAAATTAGGATCTGATCAAATTAGAAAAATTCCTTCAATCTCAACTGGAGCTCTTGCAATTGATTTAGCATTAGGAATAGGTGGTGTTCCAAAGGGAAGAGTTGTAGAAATTTATGGGCCAGAAAGCTCAGGTAAAACTACATTATCTCTTCATATTGCTGCTGAAGCTCAAAAAGCAGGTGGAGTTGCCGCTTTTATTGATGCAGAGCATGCGTTAGATCCAATATATGCAAGTGCCCTCGGTGTTGACGTAGATGAACTTCTTGTATCCCAACCGGATACTGGAGAACAAGCATTAGAAATTGCTAATATGTTAATCGACTCGGAAGGTGTAGACATTGTAGTAATAGATTCCGTTGCAGCATTAGTGCCACAAGCAGAAATCGATGGTGAAATGGGTCAATCTCATGTAGGTTTACAGGCAAGACTAATGTCTCAAGCTTTGCGTAAACTTACATCATCCATTAATAAAACTCAAACTACTGTTATTTTCATAAACCAAATTAGAGAAAAAATTGGCGTTATGTGGGGATCACCTGAAACAACTAGTGGTGGTAGAGCCCTTAAATTCTATGCCTCCGTTCGTATAGACATAAGAAGAATAGAGACCTTAAAAGTGGGTGCCGAAATGATTGGAAATAGAGTTAGAGCAAAAATAGTAAAAAATAAAGTTGCTCCACCATTTAAAGAAGCACAGTTTGACATAATGTTTGGGCAAGGTATATCAAGAGAAGGTAGTTTGCTTGATGTTGGTGTTGATCATGGAATAGTAAGAAAAGCTGGTGCTTGGTTTACATATGATGAAGTACAACTTGGACAAGGTAAAGAAAATTCAAAAAGATTTCTTAGAGAAAACGCAGATATAGCATTACAACTAGAAACAGATGTATATAAAGCTGTAGGTTTAATTGAATCAGATGAAGAAGAAGTTCTATCTGAGGAACAAGAAGAATCAAATACAGAGAAATAAGTTAATTTTTATTTATAAATTTATTTTATAATTTAACTGTGGAACAAACAGTTAAAATTAAATCAAAAATAACATTAAAACCATCTCGTCTTGGTAAAAAATATTATGTTAAAACATTTGGATGCCAAATGAATGAGCATGATTCTGAAAGAATTTCTGGTTTGTTCGAATTAGATGGCATGCAAAAAGCAGAATCTGAAGATAATGCAGATATCCTTTTTGTAAATACATGCACAATTCGAGAGAATGCAGATGATAAACTCTACGGTACTTTAGGACAGTTAAAAAAGTGGAAACTGCAATCTGATAATAGAAAATTATTAGTTGGAGGTTGTGCTGCTCAAAAAGACAAATATCTTGTTCGAGATAAAGCCCCATGGGTAGATGTTGTAATTGGTACTCATAACTTAACTAATATTATAAATTTATTGAATCAATCAGAAGACTGGGGACCTATTACAGAAATAGTTGATGAAATAGAACAATTGCCAACTGATGCTCCGTCTATAAGGGAATCTGAATTTTCAGCATGGCTTACTATACAAATTGGCTGTAATAATTCATGCACTTTTTGTATTGTTCCTTCTGTTAGAGGACCTGAAATAAGTAGAAGACCAAGTGACATAATTAATGAAGCAAAACAATTAGTTAGTGAAGGTGTAAAAGAGATCAC
>TARA_Y200000002_G_scaffold383217_1_pt1 | contig 14151 bp, 13 predicted proteins | sample TARA_Y200000002 | Tara Oceans TARA_Y200000002 (sample SAMEA2619388) | marine metagenome | biome: marine biome (ENVO:00000447); feature: surface water layer (ENVO:00002042); material: "saline water (ENVO:00002010), including plankton (ENVO:xxxxxxxx)" | depth 5 m | reverse complement strand
GCCAGCAATGGCGTGCCGGTTCAAGTCCGGCTCCGGGTACCATCTATAGATTTATTAGTAATTCCTATCAAATAACAGAGAAAATATGAAGCTGAAAAGCATAGACTGAAAGAAGCTACACTAAATACACCTCTAGCAAACCCAACACCTCCAATACCTATCCATATACCAAGAAAGATTGTTACGAGACATCCAACACATGTTGAAAAAAATAGTTTATTTGGTAACTTTTTGGCAAAAGGAATTGCTAACAATACAAGCATTCCGATAGCATAAGAAAATCTAACTGTTCTGTTAATAATGTGATCAAAAAAGTTAGAATGATAGTTTATATTCTTCATATTACTCATGTATTCCCATGGCATTGTCAAAGACTCTAATGTCAAAGACTTTAAATAGATAACAGTTAGTAGCGATAAAAATATTGATACAAACCCTAATAAAAAATTAGCTATATTAAATCTGTTTTCTTTAACATATTCATAGATTAACCAACTAACTATTATGCATGAACCTATTGGAAGAAACGTTTCTTTAGTAGCACATGCAATAATCGCCAGTATAGGAATCAGATAATACTTATTTGTTAGCAGAAGATAAAAAAGACAAGTAAAAGAGAATGCATATCCTGCATCAATATAACCTATTAGATAGAAGTTAGGCACAATAAAATTTGATAAAAATAGCAAAGATGCAACTATAGCAACACTTCTATTATAGATAATTCTAATTGTAAGATTGAAAATTAATAAGGCATTTAGACTGGTAAAAATTGAACCAACAAACATCATTGAAAATAAAGCCATATTCCAAGATCCAAGTTGAGGAACCAAAATATATACGATATGAGCTAAATATGGAACTATAATTCGCGTGCTTCTTGAAGAAGCATCATAAATAAACTCTCCTAGACCATTTTCAACTATATTTATATAAAATATTGTATCGTCTAGATGCAACATATCAGCTGGATTGAATCTATTCATTACAGAATATCCAAGCCCAAAACAAATTGACATAAATAATACGAACAATACTAGATTCGGATAGCTTCTTAGTTTTTTAAAAACCATTTCCATGTTTCTTTTAATCCTCTATATATATCAATTTCTGACTCAAAATTAAGCAATTTTCTTGCTTTCGATACATCAAATTTTGTTTTGTTAACCTCACCTTTTCTTTTTTCATGATATTCAATCTTCGAGTTAAAATCTGATCCAATGATATCTTTCATACAAGAGATAATGTAATTAATATTAGTAGATTTACCTGTTGCTATTTGAAAGACTCCACTTATTTCTCTTGATATGCAGTTAAATATAACTTTAGAAATATCATCGACATAAATATAATCTCTTTCCTGCAAGCCATCCCCAAATATAATAATTTCTTGTTTATTCTTAATTCTCTTTAAAAAATTAGCAATTACGCTTTCTTTTCGGTGACTCCTTGGACCATATACGTTACTAAATCTTAGGCAAGTTATTTCCATTCCATAATTTACACAATAAGAGTTACTTAAAGCCTCAATAAATAGTTTTGATGCCCCATACGGAGACATTGGATTTGGTTGTGATAGCTCTGATATAAGACCTGGCTCCTCACCAATTATAGCTCCACCTGTAGAGGCAATAACAACTTTTTTTATATTATTTTTTCTACAATATTCCAATAATCTAAAAGTACCGATCACATTGTTATCTATCATCAAAGAAGGTTTTTCTATTGACTCAATAACTCTAGTTGATGCAGCTAAATGTATAACAGTGTCATATTTATAATCAAGCAAATCGAATGAGTTACTATCTTTAATATCAAGGCAATAATAATTTAAAATATTTTCCTGAATGTCACTCCTTTTACCCAATGATTCATTATCAATAACACCAATGTCGTAGTTATCGGCATGACTATTTAAGAATGAAATTAAATTTGTCCCTATAAATCCAGCACCACCAGTAATAAGTATTTTTTTCAATTAACTTTTCCAAAGTGATACACAAGGAATCTTTGTTGTATCGCAATTATCTGAATATTTCTTAGCAATATCATTAATTTCAATTAGCAAATTTTCATTAAGTTTTTTTGGCTTAAGACCTAATTTAATAAATGTTTCATTCTCAACAAGTAATTCATTCTCATGTGCTTCATTCCTTGGATTTTCAATAAATTCAATGTCGCAATTTGTTAACTTTGAGACAATATTTGCTAAATCAATTACTCTATGAGATTCGGTCATTTGGTTAATAACCTTAACCTTTTCAATGTTGCTTGGTGGATTTTCAAGTGATAAATTAATACATCTCACAGTATCTTCGATATGAATAAATGCCCTAGTTTGACCTCCTGTGCCATGAACAGTCAGCGGATAATTTATCGCTGCTTGCATTAGAAATCTATTTAAAACTGTTCCATAGTCACCATCGTAATCAAATCTATTAATTAGGTCTTCATGTAAAACAGTTTCTTCAGTCTGCGTCCCCCAAACAATTCCTTGATGCAAATCAGTAATTTTTATATTGTCATTTTTATTATAGTAAGCAAAAAGAAGCTGATCTAATGTCTTGCTTAAATGATAAATGCTACCTGGATTTGAAGGATAAAGTATTTCTTGTTCTACATTTTTACCACCACCTTGATTTATCACAATATTAAGATAACCTTCTGGTATTTTTAAACCTGCTGTTCCATAACCATAAACACCCATCGTTCCAAGATGAATTAGATGAATGTCTTCTTTTGACTCTACAATTGCAGCAAGAACATTATTTGTTGTAGATATATTATTATCAATCGTATATCTTTTATGCCAGGATGATTTCATAGAATATGGAGCAGCTCTTTGTTCTGCAAAATGAATTATAGAGTGTGGTTTAAAATCATTTATTGTTTTTAATAATAAATCATAGTCCTCATTTAAATTAAAATTAATAAATGAAATATTCTTCTTAGTAATTTTCTCCCACCTATGAATTCTCTCATTAATATTTTTAATTGGTGTTAGAGATGAGGTGCCAAGTTCAAGGTCAATATCTCTTCTCGATAAATTATCAATTATTAAAACCTCATGACCAAGTTTTGATAAATGCAGTGTTGTTGGCCAACCGCAGAAACCATCACCACCAAGTATAATTACACGCTTTTTTTTCATATTATTAGTTTCTCAGCCATGTTCTTATTATCGCATTCAAAAATCCAAATGCATATTTCACTGAATTTGGTTTCTTTGATTTTCCTGAAATTCTTCTTAAAAATGAGATCGGAACTTCTTTAAATCTCGCACCTTTTTTTATTGACTCTATTAGAAGTTCTGAAGAATGAAACTGCTCTTGTTTTAATGTCAGCATAGGAAGAAACTTTACATTTATAGCTCTGAATCCGCTTGATGAATCAGTAATTTTTAATCCCAATAAGAAAGTTAGTATGTAGTTAAAGAAGATAACACCAGCCGATCTTGACAGATTAGAGATTTTAAATTTTTCCTCGTAAACTCCCATTTTCCTAGATCCACTTACTAGATCAGACTCATCATTTATTAATGGCTGAAGAATTTCTTCTATTTCTTCCGGTTGATACTGTCCATCTGCATCAAGGTGTACTAAATATTTTGCTTTCATTTTACTTGCTATTGAATATCCGGTTCTGTAAGCAACACATTGACCAAAATTTATAGGATGATGAATTATTTTGGCTCCTGACTCAAGCGATTTATCAATAGTTAGATCATTGCTACCATCTGATACGACGAGAACATAAGGCGTAAGCCCACAAATTTTTTTTGGTATTCTTTTAATTACTTTAGAAATATTTTCTTCCTCATTAAATGCAGGAATTAAAATCATAAGATTAACCTTTCCAATCATATCTTTATTTTCTTTGATAAATTTATTTTGAATAGGCACCTGAATAGAATGAATAAATTGTTCACGGTATGTATGAATTTTACTTCTGTAATAAAAAAGGATAGTCAGAGTGATAAATGAGAATAGATAACCTAATTGAATTAGCCTATCATACCTATTTTTTGATGATAGATTTATATAATTAAAAACATATTCTATTGTTTGTGGAAAAATACAAAGAAAAATAATTGAAGCTAAGATTGAGGACCATATTAAAAACTCAGATCCAACAATCTTCCTTTTTTTTAAAAGATTTAGTATTAAAAAGAAACACCCTGCAGCTACTAGCGCAACAATAATTCTGAACAAACTCATTTCAAGACTTAACATATTATCTTTGATTATAATGAATTTTTTAAGAAGATGAGTTAACGAATATTCTTTTGAATACAAAATATTTTAAAATCGATGCAATAAACAGAACTATTGTTATATTAATTAAATAATTTATTGATACTAAATTTATTAACAGCACTCCACAGTATTCAATTAATTTAAATAAAATAAGCGTAATCGTATAGTGCTTTAGTTGTTCTAGAGTTTTATTATCATTATTCCTAAATGTAAAATGCTTTTGAATTAAGAAAAGTATTATTGCTTTAGAAAATTGAGACAAAAAGAACACAACCTCTATTTTTAAAAAGCTTATTTTACTTAAAACGATTACTGAAATTATGGTATATGAATATGCAAATACCGAAGATAGCAAGTATCTAAAAAAATAACTATCTAAAATATTTTTTTCCATCATGATACTATTAAAATGTCTGCGTAACGGAGCAAAATTTGGAATTATAGGTCTATAATACACTAATTAGAAAAATTAAAGATTATTAACTTAATTGGGAGATAATAGAATGAATCATCAAGCTAATGAAGATTTTATTGATCTAGGCGAAATCTTAAGAATCTTATTAAGTTATAAGAAAATTATTCTTTGTGGCCTTATTGTTTCTGGTTTAATATCTATTTTTATAGCCAAATCATCACCTGATATTTATAGATCAAGCGCATTATTAGAACCCCAGCAAGACAATCAAACACAAAATTCTTTTCCTTCAATGCCATCAGGAATCGGAGGTTTGGCTTCCCTTGCTGGTGTTCAATTGCCTGCTTCATCTGGAGATAGGGGTCTCTACGCAATTGAAGTTATAAAGTCAAAGGTATTTTTAAAACATTTAATTTCAATTGAATCAGAAATGATTCTAACCTCATTAATGGCTATCAATTCATATGATATAAGCACCAACACAATTAAATTTGATGAAAATATTTATAATGAAGATACAAAAAAATGGGTTAGAAAAATAAAAGCTAATCAAAAGCAAATACCTTCATATATCGAGGCTCATGAATATTTTTTATCAATTTTAGAAATCTTCCAAGATAAGAAAACAGGCTACATATACATAGCAATTGATCACCAATCACCAGTCTTTGCTCAATACTTTCTAAATCTAGTTATAAATGAAGTAAATGAGCTCACAAGAGCAATGGAAATGCAGGAAACATCAGATGCAATAGAATATTTAACTGCAAAACAATTAATCACAAATGTTTCCTCAGTAAAGTTATCAATAAATAATATAATAGAGTCTCAACTTCAATCTCAAATGTTAAGCAACATAAGAGAAGAGTTTTTATTAAAAACAATCGATCCACCAGTTGTACCAGAAATTAAAATAGGGCCCAATAGGCTTTTTATATGTATTATTGGGACTTTCTTTGGACTTATCTTTTCCATTATTTCAGTTTTATTTTTTCATTTATCAAGATCCAATTTTACCAAAATCCAAGATTCTGCTGATACATAAAAAATGTATTAATGACTTCTTTTAATAAACAAAGAAACATTGCAATAGTTGTTGATACTTTTTATCCAGCAAAAACTTCTGCAGCGATTCAAATCCTTGATTTATCGACAGCATTAGAATCTCTTGGTGTAAAAGTTACAGTTTTCGTTCCAAATTCTGATTTAAAAAAAGATTTAGATTTTTCTGAAATTAAAGGTATAAAAGTTATATCAATAAGAACTCCTCAAATTAAAAATATAAATTTATTAAAGAGAGCAATTAATGAGATATTACTCCCTTTTGTAATGATAAGAAGATTAAAGTTTTCTTCATTCAAGAAAAATAATTTTGAAGGAATTATTTGGTACAGCCCCTCAATATTTATAAGTATTTTTGCAAATCACTTATCAAAGAATTCTAAATGTAAAAGTTATTTAATTTTAAGAGATATTTTCCCAAAATGGTCTGTTGATATGGGCCTTATCTCAAAGTGGAGCCCTGTTTATGTTTTATTTAGATTTTTTGAGAATCTTCAATATAAGTTTGCAGACAATATAGGGATTCAAAGCGAGGGTGACTTTGATTATTTTGAGTCATATAAAAAAAAGATTAAAAAAAAGGTTCATGTTCTAGATAATTGGAGAGCTAAACCAAGCTCTCAAAACACTAATATTAATATATCAAATACGATCTTAAGAAATAGAAAAATTTTTATTTATTCTGGCAATATTGGTTTAGCTCAAAACTTTCCACTTTTCCTGGAATCTGTCAAAACGCTTCAAGATAATAAAGAAATCGGATTCCTTATAATTGGGAGTGGAAGTGAAGTCACATACTTAAAAAACTATATAGAAGAGAATGAACTTGACAATATTTTGTTTATAGATGAAGTTCCTCATGAGCAACTACCTGAACTGTATACTCAATGTCATTATGGCTTGATTTTATTAGATTTAAAGTTAGAAACTCATAATATTCCTGGAAAGTTTCTTTCTTATCTTTATGCAGGATTGCCAGTATTTGCGAGCATTAACAAAGGAAATGATCTTGAAAAAATAATTTACGAGAACGAATTAGGTAAATATTCTGCTGATAATAATCATAATGAAGTTGCTTCGAAAATGTTAGAATTGGCAGCAATTTCTTATGACAGAGAAGAAAATAAGTTAAAAAGCATAAGATTGCTTGAACAGAGGTTTTCACCAGAGAGTGCTGCAGAAAAAATAATAAATACTTTATATGGGATAACGTAAATAGTGATAATTAAAAAGCTATCAAATCTTAATAGATTTAATAAAACAATATTAATGATCTTAAATGATTTTCTAATTATCTATGCATCGTTTTTGATTGCTATATATTTAGTTAATAACTTCGACTATTTTGTTTTTTACATTAGTCATTCAACAACAGTTGCCTTATTTTCATTACCAGTCTTTATCTTTATTGGACTATACAAATCTCAAGTGAGATATATGGGTTACAAAGCTATGCTTAATATAATCTATGCAACTTTAATATTATCTTTAATTAAATACTCTGTCGCTGCATTTAGTTTTTACAAAGGAGGTGGAGTTTTTATTGATTATGTAGCTAAAAATGAAATATATCTAAGAGAGACTATTATTTTTTGGCTCGTCTTAAGCTTTTTTATTATTGGCTCAAGACAAATTGCAAGGTGGGCAATTAATTCTATTGGAATAAGCTCAATAAAGAGAGAGTTTATAATTTATGGAGCTGGAAGTGCAGGACGTTCGGTTGTTTCAGCGTTATTAACAAACAATGAAGTTAGAATTTTAGGATATGTTGATGATGACTATAATTTGCATGGCATTTATGTCAATAATTATCCTGTATTAGGTGGATTAGGATATTTAGAAAATATTGAAACTAAAAGAGAAAAAGTATCGGTATTACTTGCTGTGCCAAGTATGAAAATTAGCAGAAGAAGAGAGGTTTTAAGAATATTAGAAGAAAATTCAATTTCAGTTAGATCTTTGCCTCCATTAAATGAAATTGCAATTGGCATGACAAATGCGCAAAAAATAGAAAATTTAAGACCAGAAGAGCTTCTTGACAGAGAGCCAATTGAATTAGATTTAAAAAAACTTCAACAGAGTATCAATGGAAAGAACATCTTAATAACAGGAGCTGGTGGATCAATTGGGTCTGAGTTAAGCCGTCAGATTTTTAAATTAAACCCTAAACAAATTATTTTACTAGACCATTCAGAATTAAATTTGTACAACATTCATAATGAATTAATAGAATATCTAAATCACAGCAGTTTAAAAGTAGATTTAGTTCCAAAACTTGGTTCGATATTAGATGAAGAATTTTTACAAAGAATATTTCAGAATCATGAAATAGATTCAATTTATCACGCCGCAGCATATAAGCACGTTTCTCTAGTAGAACAAAATATAATTCAAGGCACCAAAAATAATGTGATAGGAACATATAACTTAGTAACAATTGCAGCAAAAAATAAAATTAAATCTCTAATACATATTTCTACTGACAAAGCTGTAAGACCAACAAATTTTATGGGGGCTTCTAAAAGACTGGCTGAGCTGGTTATTCAAGGTATAGTTGATCAAGCAGATTCAAATTTAAAATACACAATGGTTAGATTTGGAAATGTATTAGGGTCATCAGGATCCGTTATTCCCTTGTTTAAGAAACAAATCGAGGAAGGGGGCCCTGTTACCGTTACCCATAAAGATGTTACTAGATTCTTTATGACTATTAGCGAAGCATCACAGTTAGTTATTGAAGCAGGAACCCAAGCTGAAGGCGGGGAAGTTTTTGTATTAGATATGGGCGAGTCAGTTAAAATTAATGATTTAGCTAAGAGAATGATTAGATTATCTGGATATTCCGTAGGCAATAACTCTCAAGATGATTATTCTATTGATATAGATTATATTGGATTAAGAGCTGGAGAAAAACTTAAAGAAGAGTTAATTTTAGGTAATAATTTGGGACCTACAAATAATCCAAAAGTTATGAAGGCAAATGAAGAATTTTTAAATTGGAAGAAAGTGCAACATATGATTGATAACATTAGGGCTGCAATTTTAGATAATGATACTGAAAAGATTAAGAAACTAATGCTCGAATATGTTACTGACTATAAACCATCAAATAACTATCAATAATTTAGAGAGAAATAAATGTTAGCAATAATTCCAGCTAGAGGAGGTTCAAAGGGACTACCAAGAAAAAATATTAAAATGCTTGGAAATAAACCATTAATATTTTGGACAATTGAGGCTGCGCTCAAAGCTAAAAACATCTCTAAAGTTATATTATCAACTGAAGATAAAGAAATTGCTGATGTGTGTTCTCAAACAGATATTGAAATACCATTCATGAGACCAAATAGTCTTGCTGGGGATAATTCTTCAGCTATTGATGTTTATATATATACAATTAACAAACTAAAAAAAGAAAATATTTATAATCAAGATGAATATGTTGTTTTGCTGCCAACTGTCCCATTTGTTTCTGCGAAAGATATAGATAATGCAATCAATCTTTTTAAAAAAAATGATGCAGACTCTGTTATATCAACCACAAAATTAGATTTTCCAAAAGAATGGATTTTTGATATAGAAAATGATTCAAAACTAATAGGTAAAGTAAATTATGATATAAGCTCTAAGAATAGACAGGATTATAAATATAGCTTTATTCCTAATGGAGGCATCTATGTTTTAAAACATAGTTTAGTAAGCAAAGAAAGAACTTACTATTTTAAAAAAACATTATCTTATGAAATGCCACAAGAAAGATCTGTAGATATTGATACGGAATTTAATTTTAAGTTTGCTGAATTTTTATATAAGGAAGATTATGTTTAAAGACATATATAAGATTGTTGAAGAATATAAAAAAGGAAATAATTTAATAAAGTTTCTAAAAGAAAACTATTCTAAAATTCTAAATAATAACGAAATAACTCAACTCTCCTATGATATTCAAGCTGGTTCATATGTAAAAAAAGCAGTTGAAAATCCAGATTTTGAAAAAGAAAGAGGTAAGGCATATGCAGAAGTTATTCAAAGCTTAGGTAGTTTTGATTCAATTCTAGAAGCTGGTGTTGGTGAGGCAACTTCAATGGCTGCATTAATAAAAGAATTAAAGAATCCACCTCTTGAATTGAAAGGTTTTGATATCTCTCTTTCCAGAATACTTTATGCACAAGACTTTATTAAAGATAAAACTAAATCAAAAATTAGTTTTTCTGTCGGAGATATTTGCGATTGCCCTTTGTCGGATAATGCTATTGAATTGGTGTATACAATTCACGCTCTTGAACCCAACGGTGGTAATGAATTAAAACTTGTTCAAGAGTTAATCAGAATAACAAGTAAATATTTGGTCTTATTTGAGCCTCATTATGAATTTGGAAATGATAAATCTAGGAAACATATTGAAAATCATGGTTATGTTAAGAACTTAGCTGGTATAGCTGAACAACTTGGGCATCGGGTCATAGATAATAAGATTTTGTTTGAGTCAAATCCATGGACTTATAATAATACTGGGGCTGTCGTTATTGAAAAAAATCAAAAAAATAAGATTGTTAAAGATAAAGAAACCAGCCTATCTAATTGGGCATGTCCAATATCCAAAGAAAATCTTTTAGATGAAGGTAACTTTTTATATTCAGAAAAATCAATGACTATTTATCCTGTATTAAAAACAATCCCAATTTTATTAAAGAGTAAATCAATATTAGCATCTCATTTAAAAAATTTTATTGATTAAAGTTAATTGTTGAAACCTTGAAGAAAATATAGAATCTAAATATGCATCTTAAAAAAAACTTAAAAGAAGTTACTGTCAAAAAAGATATTAATCTAAGAGATTCATTAGCAAATCTAAATAACGGAGGCATTCAGGCACTTTTAGTAATCAATGAAGACGATACATTCGCAGGTATTATTACTGATGGTGATATTAGAAGACATCTTCTTAAGGATGGAAACCTTGATACATCAATAGGATCTATTATTAAAGGAGACTCAACTGTTGCAATGACCGAAGATGAGAATCAATTAAATGAGTTGTTCCAAAGTAATAAAATTAATCATATTCCAGTATTAGATAAAAAGAATCAGATAATCTGTTTAGCAATGAGAGCTGATTTAAATAATAAAAATACCAAAAACACTAACTCCTCAGTTGTTGTAATGGCAGGAGGAAAAGGAAGCAGACTAGCGCCTTTAACTAACATTATCCCAAAACCTCTTATACCAATAGGATATTCTACTATTGTTGAAAAGATTTTTGATTCTTTCCAAAATCAAGGCTTTAATGACTTCAAATTAATTGTTAATTATAAAAAAGAATTAATTAGAAGTTATTTTAATGAATTAGAGCATTCATATAATTTAGAATTCTTAGAAGAATCAAAATTCTTGGGAACAATAGGAGGCATAAAGGAGTTCTCAAACAAATTAACTGATAATTTTGTTGTAACAAATTGCGATGTTGTAACAGATATAAATTATCATAAATTTTTTGAGCACCATATAAAAAAAGATGCTTATATATCAATACTAGGGCTTAAAAAATCTACGAAAGTTCCATATGGCGTTCTTGAATTAGACAATGAATCAAATGTTGAGGGAATAAAAGAAAAACCAAAACAAACTCATACTATTATGACTGGTATTTACATCATTAATAAAAAAGCTTTAGATTTCATTCCAAGTCAAGTTGAGTTTGGTATGGATGAATTAATTGAGACATTAATCTCTAATAACAAAGTTGTAACAAGCTTTGTAATCAAGGATGGTTGGTATGACATGGGTCAGTTTTCGGAATATAAGAAATTATTAATGCATATTGATAACTAAATAAGATATAAGACAAATGGAAAATAATTTCTTCGAGAGCGTAATGTATGAATATACAGAATGGCCTGGAGATTTGATTCCTTTAAGCGATCTTCACTTCATTTCGCATAGATACAAGAAAGTTTTGGGTTTATGTGATTCAAAAGATATTCTAGAAATTGGTGCTGGTTCATCCATAGGAAAAAAAGAGATTATTAATTCATCAAAAAGTTATACAGGAATTGATATATCTGAACAGAATATATCTAGACTATCAAGAGAGTGTAAGGGCTTAAATTTATCAGTTTATGTAGATAATGCTGAAAGTATGCAATTCAAAGATAATTCTTATGATCTAGTTATTGCACTCGCTATGGTTTATTACCTAGATGTAGATAAATTCTTATCTGAGGTTAAAAGGGTTTTAAGACCAGGAGGTGTTTTATTTTTTTGCACTAGTAATGAAGATGTGCCTGGATTTAATCCAGCACCGGGATCAAAAAAGTACCTGAGCATAGGAGAATGGGACGAAATTTTAAGGCAATATAATTTTACCGCTGAATTTGAAGGAGCTTTCCCTCAGAAATCAATTATTAAACTTGGTTTAAGGGCTAAAATAATATCTTATTTAAAATCATTTATAGTAGCTACTCTTGGATTAAATCATTTGTGGAGAAAAGCTAGAGAATTTTCAAAAGGATCGCTAATAACAATTCCAAAAGATTTAGATGACTTTCCTGAATATAATGAAGAGTTAGTTGAAATAAAAAAGTACGAAGATAATATTCATAAAGTTATATACTGCAAATCTATAAATGCTTCTTAATTTACATAAACAATAATGAATACTAAAATATTAATCAAAATTACATAATAATTTATGAAAGTTCCATTTTTCCCATACTCAGATTTATATTTAGAAGACAAAGATGAGTATCAAATCATTTTTAATGATGTATCTTCGAAAGGGGCATTCATTATGCAAAAAGAACTTGAAGATTTTGAAAAGCTATTATGTGAGTTCACCGGCTCAAACTATGCTTTAGGAATGGGGAATGCTACTGATGCTCTGGAAATTGGTTTAAGTGCAGGAGACTTGGAGAAGGAAACTGAAGTTATTATTTCTTCACACACTATGATAGCAACCGCATCCGCGATAGTTGTAGCTGGCGCAATACCTGTTCCAATTGATTGTGGAAATGATCACATGATTGATGTTTCAAAAATTGAATCAGCCATAACAGAAAAAACAAGCGCAATTATGCCAACACAACTTAATGGAAGAGTTTGCGAAATGGATACAATTTTTGATATTGCTGATAAGCATAATTTACAGGTTTACGAAGACTCTGCACAAGCTCTAGGTGCAAAGTATAAAAATAAAACTGCAGGAACATTTGGTATAGCCGGCTGCATTAGTTTTTATCCTGCAAAAACTATGGGCTGTTTTGGAGATGGTGGAGCATTATTGATTCAAGATGAAGAAGTATACAAGAAAGCAAAGTTAATAAGAGACCATGGAAGAAATGAGGAAAACAAAATTGTAATGTGGGGAAGAAATTCAAGGCTTGATAATATTCAAGCAGCAATAATGGTTTATAAAATGAAAAACTATGAAAAGTGGATTAATAGAAGAAGAGAAATTGCAGATATGTATAATGAAGGACTATCTCACATAGACAATCTTTTATTACCACCACCACCAGAGACAAATACCCACTTTGATATCTTTCAGAATTATGAGGTACAAGCTGAAAAAAGAGATGAATTAAAGATTTTTCTTTCAGACAATGGCATAGGTAGTCTGCAACAATGGAGTGGAGTTGCAATTCATCAGTGCAGAGAATTAGGATTTGATCAAGATTTAAATGCAACAGATGAAATCTTCTCAAAAATCTTAATGATACCAATGAATCACTTGTTATCTAACGATCAAGTCCAGCATGTTATAAATACCTTAAAGAGATTTTATAAATAGTAGAGTGAAAAATTGGATACTATAAATTTAGCAAAAAATATTAGAATTCATGTCCTTAAAATGACAAGCAAGGGGAAAAGTTCTCATGTAGGATCAGCTCTATCAATAGCAGATATCTTGGCTGTTCTCTATACAAACATTAATATTGATCCAAAAGATCCTTTACATCATGAAAGGGATCGATTTATCCTAAGCAAAGGACATGCTGGAGCTGCGGTTTATGCTGTTCTTGCAGAGTTAGGCTTCTTCTCAAAAGAGGTGTTAGATACTCACTATCAAGACGGATCAATCTTAAGTGGACATGTTTCTCATAAAGGAGTACCAGGTGTTGAATTTTCGACTGGTTCACTTGGACATGGGCTTTCAGTAGCTACGGGATTTGCATTGGCTGCAAAAAGGAGATCATTAAAGTTTAATTCTTATGCATTGTTAAGTGACGGCGAACTTGATGAAGGCTCAAATTGGGAGGCAATTTTATTTGCACCACACCATAATTTAGATAACTTAACTTGCATAGTTGATTACAACAAATTACAAAGCCTCACTACTGTAAAAGAAACTTTAAATATAGAACCATTAAAAGATAAGCTTTTATCTTTTGGCTGGGATGTTTTTGATATCGATGGCCA
>TARA_Y200000002_G_scaffold47467_1_pt1 | contig 14191 bp, 16 predicted proteins | sample TARA_Y200000002 | Tara Oceans TARA_Y200000002 (sample SAMEA2619388) | marine metagenome | biome: marine biome (ENVO:00000447); feature: surface water layer (ENVO:00002042); material: "saline water (ENVO:00002010), including plankton (ENVO:xxxxxxxx)" | depth 5 m | reverse complement strand
AATGCTTTCAAATATCCATCTACTCCTTGACCAATAATTGAGTGCTTGGAAAATTCTTTTATGAGGTTTATTTTTCTAAAATCTTCTCTTTTATTTATGTCTGAAATGTGTACTTCGACAATTTTGTTATTTTGAGAAAATATTGATATTGCATCTCTTATTGAGACACTTGTGTGTGTAAAAGCTCCTGGATTAAAGATAAGCCAAACATCATTAAATTGACTAATCATTTGAATATAATCTACAACCTCTCCTTCATTATTAGATTGAAAAAATTCAACTTCTAAATTTAAACTTGATGCTTTACGTTCAATTGTTTGAATTAATTCGGAATAAGTTGTTGAGCCATACTTTTCTAATTCTCTTATTCCAAGGAAATTAAGATTAGGACCATTAACAATAAAAATTTTTTTAATAGTCAATCACCTCAAATAATTCATCGAAGCTTAAATTGATTATATTTGGCATAGATATACCCGAAAGAAGCACTATATCAACATTGTCTATTAAACTTTTTTTATCATTCTTTAAAGCTTCCATAATGGAATCCTTTCCTTTAGAAAATTTATAAGTATAGTTGTAGTTAATTTTTTCTATATATTTTAAATATGAGTTGATTACTTCCTGTGGTAATCCCATATGTTTCTTTGAAAGCAATAATTCATAATAAATTCCAATTGCTACAGCCTCTCCATGGGAAACTTTAAATTCAGAATCTTTCTCAATGAGGTGTCCAATAGTATGACCAAAATTTAATAATTTTCTTTTATTTAATTCTGTAAAGTCTTCACTTACAATATCCAGCTTTATTTTTATTCCTTTTTTGATTGTGTCAAGACTAACTTTATACTCTGAACCCAGAGATAATTGTTCATAAATCTCACTACTTCCTATTAGGCCATGTTTAATTAGCTCAATTAAGCCATCCTTGTAATCTTTTTCAGAAAGTGAATCTAGTAGCTCATGGCAGACAAAAATTGACTTAGGCTCGGTAAAGGTTCCTATTTGATTTTTACCATAATTATTATTAAAACCATTTTTTCCACCATGTGCTGCATCAACCATTGCAAGAAGGGTTGTTGGCACTAAACAAAAAGAAATACCTCTTTTATAGGTACTAGCTGCAAATGCACATACATCTAAAAGAACTCCTCCTCCTATTATTAATAAATTGCTCATCCTATTTAAATTATGCTCAAATAATGCATTCCAAACTATTTCAACAGATACTAAATTCTTTGTACTTTCAGAAATATCAATATATAAAACGTCTGTGTTTAGTAGTTTTTCAAAATTATAAAATTCTAAATTAGAATCAACAATAACTAAATCGTAATTGTTATTAGTTTGGTTCAAATCATTTAAAAGCTCTTCAAAAGTTTCTGAATATTTATTACTATCTGTCATTTATTTAATTCCAAAGCATTGAGTAAGGCCGTATAAGAATTTTCTTCACTTGAAATCGGTAATATATGTTGAAGAGATTGATATTTATCTATTCTTTTTTCGAATAAGCCTCTTACTGATTCTTTTCCAAATTTCACTAAAGGCCTATTAGAATTTTCAATTCTTTTCCAAAGGATGTCGAAATCAACCTCAAGATAAATTGCTTTACCACTTTTTAATATATGTTGATAGATTTCATTATTTTCAACTGCTCCCCCTCCTAGTGCTATTAAGTCAAATTTATCAACTTGTTTAAAAAATTCTTCTTGTTCTATTGATCGAAAATAATTTTCCCCTTTATCTTCAAAAATTTTATTTATTGGTCCATAAAGATTTTCAATATGAAGATCTAAATCCATACAATCAATATTTTCTTTAGAGTTAATTTCTTTAATAAGGGTACTTTTGCCAGCACCCATGAACCCACACAAAAAATTACTTCTACTCGTTTTCATATCCCATTGTCCATTTTTTATTACTTAACTCAAAGTCCTCAATATTATAATTTTGAAGATTATCCACTCTTTTGGCTATCTCATCTTTTGAATCACCACCAGTTTTTTCAATAAGAGAGTTCAGTAAATCTAATGAAAGTACTCCTTCAAATATTGGAACTGCTCTTGGCACTGCACATGTGTCAGATCTTTCATAAATTGTTTCAGTTTCTTTGCCAGAATGAAGATCTACACTTTTGATTGGAGTCAATGTTGTGCTAATTGGTTTTAGATATGATGTTACCATGATCGGTTCACCAGTTGACATTCCCCCCTCAAACCCTCCTAGATTGTTAGATATTCGTTTAATTTTATTATTGTCAAGTTTTATTTGGTCTTGTACTTCAGTGCCGTATTTCTTTGATGCTTCAAATCCATTACCAATCTCTACTGCTTTAACACTCTGAACTGAAATCATTGAGGATGAAATTTTTGCATCAAGTTTTCTATCAAATTGAACATAGCTTCCACACCCTGGTGGATAATTAATTGCTACACACGTTATGGCGCCCCCGAGAGTGTCTTTTTTCTTTCTTGCATCTTTTATCTCTTTAATCATCAAATCTGCAGCATTTTTATCAGGACATGATACATCAGATTGCTCAATTAAATTTTTAAAAGAAGTGATATCAGTTATGTTTGTTGGATTGAAACTTTGACCACCTATAGATGAAACAAATCCAACTAGTTGAATATTTAATTGAGAAAGTATCTGATGAGCAATTGCACCAACAGCACACCTTATAGCGGTTTCACGAGCACTAGCTCTTTCTAATGTAAGGCGAATATCATCATGGTTATATTTTAAGGTTCCTACTAAGTCTGCATGACCTGGCCTTGGAACAACATAAGGTTCTATTTCCTTATCTTTCCAGTTTTGCCAATCTTGATTTATTATCTTTAATGCAATTGGACCGCCAGTAGTAAGTTTGTTGACAACACCGGAAGTAATTAATACTTGGTCTTTTTCAATATTCATCCTTCCACCAGACCCTAGAGTTTTTTGTCTTCTTAAAAGAAATTTATCAATATATTCTTTAGTGACTTCAAAATTAGATGGGATGCCTTCAACAATAGCCGTAAGTTCAGGACCGTGACTTTCTCCAGCTGTTAGGTATTTAATCTTCATTATTTAGCCTTTCCAGTATCTCATGGTAAACATGATCAAACTTGATTTCTTGCCCTGTCCATAAATTAAATGATGAAATAGCTTGTCCAATTAACATTGTTATTCCATCAATACTTTGAACATTTTGAGAAAATCCTTCTGTAAGTTTTGAATTAGTCTTATATCCAAAGTTAAAAAAAAGTTCGAGATTCTCAAATAATTCATAAGGCACTGGAAGCATTTCATCTTCAAAAGGAGGCATTCCAATTGGTGTTGTGTTGATTAGGACTTGAATTTCAGGCACTAAATTTAATATTTCATTATATAGTTTTGTGTCTTCGTTTTTTTGTCTTGAGACGATTACGACTTCATTACTTGAATCACAAAAATAGTTAAATGTTTGTGTGCTTCCTCCATTGCCTAGGATTAATATTTTTTTATTTCTTAAATCATAGTTTATAGATTCAAAGGTTTTTTTTATTCCCTCAATATCAGTATTAGTAGCATGGATTATTGAATTTTTAAGGACAACTGTGTTCACCGCCTGAGTTCCCTGAGCGAGCTCTGTTATATTAGAACAATCTTTACTTTTTATTAAATCATAAATTTTTCTTTTGTGTGGGATTGTCACATTGTATCCATCATATTTAGTATGAATATCATCTAACTTTTCTGCACTCAAATTTTCTACTGGTAATTTTTCATACACTAAATCTACACTTGAAAACTCCGCAAGCATGTTATGTATGGAAGGTGAAAGAGTTTTAGTAAGTGGCCAACCTAAAATGCCAATTTTAAGAGACATATTCTGCTCCTATATTTTCAAGATCAGAAAAAAAACTCGGATAAGAATCAGAAATACATTCAGTGTTATCAATTTTTATTTCTGAATTAATACATAAGTTAGCAACTACTCCCGTCATAGCAATTCTATGATCTTCTTCTGTTTTAATAAGTCCACCTTGAAGTTTTTGAATTCCTGAAATCTTATACCCATTACTACTGGTATTTATTTGACCGCCCAGATTTAGTATGAAGTTTTCCATTGCCATTATTCTGTCCGATTCTTTAAGCCTCAACTCTTCTGCTCCTTCAACTACTGTATTTCCCTCTGCTTGTGATGCTAAAAGTGTAAAAACTGGAAACTCATCAACCATATCAGCAACATCTTTGCCCTCTACCATTACTCCTTTTAATTTAGATTTTTTAACAACTATGGTTCCAACATTTTCATTATTTTGAACTTCAACATCTTTAATGGTTATATCTGCATTCATTTTTCGTAAAATTTTTAAAAATCCGATTCTACGTTCATTTAATAATACATTTTGAATATTAAGTTCTTTGCTTCTCAGAACTCCAATAGCTATTAAGAATGCTGCGGATGAGGGATCTCCGGGTACATTGTAATCAATATTTTGTAATTTTGATTTAGGTTCCACTGTAACACTGTTGCCCAACCTAACTAAATTAACACCCATAAGACTTAACATTCTTTCTGTGTGATCCCGAGTAGGGGTTTCCTCAGTTATAGTGGTTTGAAAACTTTCATGATAAAGAGATGCTAGGAGTAAACCACTTTTAACTTGCGCACTAGGTTTACTTGAATTTATATGTTCAAATGTATATTCCGAAGGTGTAAAAAATAATGGTAATTTACCATTATTATCATTTATTTTTGCACCATTTTCACATAAAGGTTTAATGATTCTCTCCATAGGTCTCTTGCTTAATTGAGCGCTACCTTCTAACGTAGATTCAAATTTCTGTTTGGAAAGTAATCCCGTAAGCAACCTTGCAGTAGTCCCCGAGTTCACAGCATTTAAGGGTTCTATAGGTTTTTGTAACCCATTTAAACCCACTCCTTCAATTTCAATATAATTTTCTGAAGGGTTATTAATCTTTACACCCATTTGTTTAAAAATTTTTATAGTTGAAAGTGTGTCTCCTGATAATAAAATATTCTTAATTTTTGAAACACCAGTAGCTAGAGAACCAAGAATTACTGTTCTGTGAGAAATTGACTTATCACCAATAATTTTTATTGAGCCCCCTATAGTGTTCATTATGACAAGTCTCTTTCTCCAAATTTAGTTGCTAAAGCTCTTCTCCATTCAACAGTCTCAAATAAGTACTTATGCATCACACCTTCATCTTCAATAGCTAAGATTTCTTGAAGTTCATCAATTAATTTGGTAATTAAATTCTTTACATTTTCCATATTTGTTAAATACATGTCTGAAATCATATTTGGTGAAGTCCTAGATAGTCGTGTAGCACCATCAAACCCCCCTGATGCTAAATTAAGCAATTCAGTAAGATTTTGTTCTTTCATTGCAACTGATACTAAAGCTGAACTTAACATATGAGGCAAATGGCTTGTAAGTGAAATCAGTTCATCATGCTTTTCTGAGTCAATCCAAATCTCTTTTGAGTCAATTAATGAGACAAAGTATGAAGCAATTTTTATAACTTCATCATTTGATGAATTTGTCTGACAAAGTAGAAAAGGGGCATTGTTATAAATCTCTGGGTTTGGTTCCCATGTTTCATTATCAGCAACTCCACAAAGTGGATGTCCTCCTACACAAGGTATTGCTGAATCATCCATTTTCAGCCTTATCAAATGTTTTGTTCCTCCTAGGTCTATAATCAATTTTGTTTTTGTTAAGGAAAAATCATTATCAAAAAAACTAATAATCTCATTTATTGGCATAGACAAAATTGTCAGATCATAATTATCTTCAGAATCAAATTCACTATTTAAAGCGCCATATTCTTTTGCTCTTGCAATATTTTTGTCAAGAATATCAGTACCACTTACAAGGATCCCCTTTTCAACTAATTTTATACCTAAATTTGTACCCATTAAACCTAGGCCTATTATGTGAACTTTCTTTATCATCTATACAGACCTTCCAACCGCCTTTGCAACAATTGAAGTTTTATCAATTAAAGTTTTTAATTCTGTTGGTAGTAATGCTTGTGGACCATCACATAAAGCCTCATCTGGTCTTGGGTGAATCTCAATTAAAAGGCCGTCTGCTCCAGCAGCTATTGCAGCCAATGCTACCGGTTCGACTAATTGATTATCGCCAGTTGCATGACTTGGATCAGCAATGACTGGTAAGTGACTATTTTGTTTTAGAAACGGAATTGCATTGATATCAAAAGTGTTTCTAGTTGCTGTTTCATATGTTCTAATGCCTCTCTCACACAACATAACATTTTCATTACCTCTGGACAAAATATACTCACTAGCAAGAAGTAACTCGTCTAATGTTGCAGACATTCCTCTTTTCAATAAAACAGGAAGTTCAGATTCCCCTACTGCTTCAAGGAGCTTAAAATTTTGCATATTTCTTGCCCCAATTTGTAAAACGTCTACATATTTTTCCATCATAGATAAATGCTGTGCATCCATAATCTCGCTAAATAGAGGTAAAGAAGTTATTTCTGAGGCTTCTTTTAACATTTTCAGACCGTCCTCGCCTAACCCTTGAAAGCTGTAAGGAGAGGTTCTTGGCTTAAACGCACCACCTCTTAATCCATTTGAACCAGCTTCTTTTGCAGCTAACGCAGTTTCAATAGTCTGTTCTTGAGTTTCGGCACTATCTGGCCCTGCAATTATTGCTAACTTATCTCCTCCAATAGACAAATCTTTTATTTTTACAATTGAATTATCTTTTTTATAATTTTTACTTGCTAACTTATATGGTTTGCCCACAGGTATTACTCGACTTACATTTGGTAATAATTTCATCACAGCTCGGTGATCATCATTAACTTTTCCACTAACAGCTACAACATTTCTTTCTACACCATAAATAACCAAAGGTTCGTGTCCCTGCTGAATCGCTTTCTCCTTAACCTTTTCTACATCCTCTTCACTTGAAGACTGTTTCATTACTACTATCAATTTTCCTCCTATAAAAAAAAATCGGGCTTTTGCCCGATTCTACAATACATACTTTAGGGCAACTTATATGTGCTCACTAAAGTAAAAGTATGTGTTGTTTAAATTCATTAGAAATATACTAGCAGGATATTTATTAATACAAATAAATTTTTATCTATCTGGTCTTAAGGTTTTAGCATCATTCAAATATACGTGCTTAACATCATTTGAGCTGTTGTTAATTGTTAAAAGTACCCTTATGCAACCAGCTAAGTCATCTTTAATATTTGGAGCAACAGTATCAATTGCAGCAACAGAATTCATACCTAATTCTCTGAAAGCCTTTGCAGGAAAAGCTTGATCTAAGTCCTGCGTTACAGTAAATAACGCAAATACAACATCTTCTTCTGTGATGTTGTTTTCCTTCATAACTGAGAGAATTAAAGATTTGGCCGAAGAAATAATGCTCAACTCATTATTATCAACTACAGCTATTGCACCGCGAATACTTTTCATAATATTTGTTTACTATATAAAAAGAGTGGAACAATGTCCACTCTTTTTTAAAAACTAAGATGCAACTCAGTTACATCATGCCTTCCATGCCACCCATACCTCCAGCTGGCATTGCTGGCTCATCTTCAGGTTCTTCTGCAATCAAAGCTTCCGTTGTTAAAACAAGTGAAGCAATTGATGTAGCATTTTGAACAGTTGACCTAGTTACTTTTGCTGGGTCAATAACTCCTTCTTTAACAAGATCGGTTGTTTCACCAGTAGCGGCGTTTAGTCCAGTATTACCTTTTTCAGATTTTACTTTTTCCACCATTACGCCACCTTCGTATCCAGCATTAACAGCAATCTGACGTAGTGGTGATTCTAAAGCCTTTTTGACTATATTACGTCCAACAATCTCTCCTTCAGAACCTCCAGAGATTTTATCTATTGAATCCTGTGCTCTAATTAGTGTTACTCCACCTCCAGCTACAATTCCTTCTTCAACAGCAGCTCTGGTAGCAGCTAAAGCATCTTCAATTCTCATTTTCTTTTCTTTAAGTTCTACTTCAGTTGCTGCGCCAACTTTTACAACTGCCACTCCTCCAGAAAGTTTTGCTAATCTTTCTTGAAGTTTTTCTTTATCCCAGTCAGAGTCAGACTCATCTATTTCAGATTGAATTTGTTTTACTCTTCCTTCAACATCAGCTTTTTTTCCATTTCCATCAACAATGGTTGTAGCATCTTTTTTAACTACTACTCGGGCAGCTTCGCCTAACATATCAACTGTAGTATTTTCTGTCTTAAGACCAAGTTCTTCTGATATAACTTCTCCACCAGTAAGAATTGCAATATCTTGTAACATTGCTTTTCTTCTTTCTCCAAATCCAGGAGCTTTAACTGCAACTGATTTAAAAGTTCCTCTTAAGTTGTTTACAACTAAAGTTGCCAGTGCTTCACCTTCTACATCTTCAGCTAATATCAATAATGGTTTACCTGAATTCATAACCTTTTCTAATAACGGCAACAAATCGTTAACAGCAGTAATTTTTGAATTAACAATTAGAATGTAAGGGTTTTCTAGTACTGCCTCTTGCCTGTCAGCATCAGTTACAAAATAGGGAGAGATGAATCCTTTATCGAATTGCATACCATCAGTAAATTCCAACTCCATTCCAAAGGTTTGACCTTCTTCAACAGTTATAACACCGTCTTGACCAACTTTATCCATAGCTCCTGCGATTGTTTCTCCAATCTCAGTATCTGCAGCAGAAATTGATGCAACTTGTGCAATCTCTTCTTTTCCACCTATTGATTTTGAAAAACCTGCAATGAAGTCTGTTACAGCTTTAGATGCTTCAAGCATCCCTCTTTTAACTTCCATGGGATTAACACCTGTAGCAACAGCTTTCATACCCTCATTTACCATTGCCTGTGCTAGAACTGTAGCGGTAGTTGTGCCGTCACCTGCTACATCATTTGTTTTAGAAGCAACTTCTTTAGCAAGCTGTGCACCCATATTTTCATAAGGATCTTCTAAGTCCACCTCTTTAGCAATAGTGACACCATCATTAGTAATGGTTGGTGCGCCCCATTTTTTTTCTAAAACTACGTTTCTTCCTTTAGGACCCAATGTAACCTTCACTACATCTGCAAGTTTGTTAACCCCTGCTTCAAGCCCTTTTCTAGCTACTTCATTAAAAACTAATGTCTTTTTAGCCATTAAATTCTCCTCTTACTTACTAACTTTGGCAAGAATATCTCTACTAGACAATATAAGATATTCAGTACCTTCAACTTTAATTTCGGTCCCACCATATTTTGAATAAACTACTTTGTCGCCTTTATCAACATCTGGTTTTACCATTTTGCCTGATTCATTTGGCTCCCCGGGGCCAACTGCTACTACTTCACCTTCTTGAGGTTTTTCTTTAGCAGTGTCAGGAATATATATCCCTGATGGGGTTTTATTATCTTCTTCTGACAATGGTTTTACAATTACCCTGTCTCCTAACGGTTGAAGATTCATATATATTTACCTCCTAAATAAATATCCACATTGTGAATTTAATACTGTCTTGTTTATATATGTAAACAATTTATCTAAAAATTAAGTGATTATTGAGCTTAAACGTACATCTTCAATGTTCATATCGTTAGTTATTAAGTTATTTTGTGCAGCTACGCATATCATTGCAGCATTATCTGTAGACAATTTTGGTGTTGGTAAATAAATATTGAGTTCTTTTTCTTCTGCAAAAATATTCATTTTTTCTCTGAGTCTAGAATTGGCCATTACTCCTCCTCCACCAGAGATACTTTTAACGCCAGTATCGTTAACAGCTTTAACAAAGTTTGATAATAGAGAATCAACTATAGCTTCTTGGTATGAAGCAGCAAAATCAGCTCTAGTGACTTTATCCTCAATATCTAAATTATTTAGAAAGTTTGTTGCAGCTGTCTTTAAGCCTGAAAATGAATAATTATATTCATGTTTTGTTTTTGGTCTTGGGAGCTCTATTTTTGCTGGATCTCCTCCTTCACTAATTTTTTGAATTGCAGGACCACCTGGAAATCCAAAACCACAAAATCTTGATAATTTATCAAAAGCTTCACCAGCTGCGTCATCTATTGTTGTCCCAAGTAATTGGTAACTACCCCACTCTTCTACTAAAACAATTTGTGTATGACCACCAGACACTAAAAGTGTTATAAAAGGAGGCTTCATTGTTTTATTTTCAATTAAAGGAGCAGCTAAATGACCAACCATATGATCAACAGTAAAAAATGGTTTATCTATTGACCACGCTATTGATTTTGCAAAATTATAACCAACAACGAGGCTTCCTACTAGGCCAGGTCCATCAGTAGTGGAAACTATATCAATATCGGAAATTTGCAGATTTGCATTATTTAAAGACGAATGAAATATATTTCGTATCATCTCGGCATGTGCTCTTGATGCAACTTCTGGAACTACTCCTCCAAATTTTTCGTGTATGTCTATTTGTGATGAAATAGTATTTACTAATAGCTCATCACCCTTCATTATTGCAATAGCGGTTTCATCACAAGATGTTTCAAACCCAAGAATTATTTTGTCATCAAGCATAAATTTTCTCTCTTTGAAATAGCTTTGCGTCTTCGTTTACATAATAATTTTTTCTGACACCATACTGTTTGAAGCCAAATGATTGGTAAAGGTTCACAGCAGCTTCATTTGATTCCCTTACTTCTAAAAGAATTTTATCGAATTGAGAAATTTCAAAATATGATATTAATTCCTGCGTAAGTTTTTTTGCAATTGATTGATTCCTGTAATCCTTAAGAACTCCAATGCCTAATATATGCAAATCATTTAAAGTTTTTTGAATTGCTAAATATCCAATAATTTGATCATCTTGCTCGTAGACCCAATATAGGAATTCACCTCGATTAATTTTTTCGTTGATTGTGACCCTATCCCATGAAGTAGTAAATAAAGTCTCCTCAAGTTTTGCTAGGTTTTCAGCGTATTCTAAAGTAGATTTTTCAATCATCTTAATCATAAAAATTTATCTCACCTTCTAAGCTCTTTGTAGAAAAAGAAACATCAGGCTCTCTCATGTATTCAAGCCTGACTTCATTGAAATTTGGATAATCGTCATTCTTAAATATTTCTTTGCCAATACTATAAATATGCTCTGATGATACGTGTTCTGGAGACCCTAGTTTAATATATGAATTTTCACCAAAGAGATTTTCCTCTAAACTACGCCAATCACCTACAACAAGCTTCTTATCATTATCTTCATTCAATTTGATTTTCAGCTTCGCTGCATCTAAAACTTCCGGCTCTGTATCTTTTACCACTCCGCCGGGAACGGGTTTATACAAACAAAAAGCATACTCTTCTCTTTTAATGTCGATAATAGTACAAATTTTTCTATGCCCAGTATGTGCAGCAAATGCTAGAGCATCAAGCCCATTTACAGGTACCAGTGGAATACCGAGACTTCCACATATGCCTTGTGCTACTGCTAATCCAATCCTTAAACTGGTATAGTACCCTGGGCCAATATCAAGATATACAACACTTATTTGAGATCTATTAATTTTTGATTTATTAGTTATCTCTTCAATTGACTTCATTAGAAGATTGGTGGTACCATTTTCTGACAAAACAGAGCTGCTAGATATTAATTTCTCATCATGTATGGCAACTGAAATATATTTACCAGAAGTTGAAATAGATAAGCTATACATTTATAAAAATTTCTCTTTTTTCATGGTCAACTATTTCAATTTTAATCAAATCCATATTAGGAATGTTTGCTTCCATCATTAGACTAGCCCATTCTATTAATACCAATGTATTGTCTTCTGATAATGGTAAATCTAAATCGATAAATTCAGACCAACTATTTAACCTATACAAATCTACATGAAAAATTTTTATTTCACCTACTTCGTAGCTTTTTACAATATTAAAAGTAGGTGAAGTAACAACTTCATTACAACCAAAGAATTTGATAATCTTTTTTGCAACCGTAGTTTTACCAGCTCCAAGAGGGCCAGATAGTCCAATAATCTTAGGGAGAATAATTCCCTTTAGATAATCATCTAAAAAACTATCTAAATCTTCTTCTTTTACAAATCTACTCAATTTCAACCCTATCAAGTCTTTTTGACATATTTGTGAGAATTTCCCATTCAATTGTTTTGTTCCAGTTCGCAATATCAGATACTGAAATATTTAATCTACCATCATCTGAGTTCCCTAATACAGTAACTTCATCATCTATTTGAGCGTCTAGCCCTGTTACATCAAATAATATTTGGTCCATAGTTACTCTGCCAATTAATTTACAAAATTGATTTTTTACAATAACTTTTCCGTCAGGAAAAGTATTCCAAGGATACCCATCCCCGTAGCCAATTGGTGACGTTGCTATTACAGAATCTCGGTCTAGGATTTTTGCTTTTCCATATGAAACCGCTTCGCCTTTTTTCCTATGTTGTAAATTAGAAATTCTGGTTTTTATTTCCATAGTTGGTTTTAGTTTATTTAGACTTTCAACTGGTGAGATTTCAACACCATACGCCGCAATACCAACCCTTACCATGTTAAAAGAGTCATCCAAGTTATAAAAAGTTGAAGCCGAGTTATCTACATGCAAAAGCAAATTACCTGTATCAATAGTTGAAATCGTTTTCTTAAATAAATCAATTGCCTTTTGAGTATCTTCTTTGTTGGTATCTGCTTGTGGAAAATGTGTGCAAATACCTGCAAGGTTTAATTTTGAATCTTTTATTTTTTTAATGAAATAATCAAATTTCTCTGGAGAACATCCTATTCTGTGCATTCCAGTATCAATTTTAAGATGTACGTTGTATTTATAACCTGTTCCAATAAGTGCATCTATAAAAAAATCGCTATATACAGTTAGATCTAAATCATTTTTTAAAATATCATCAATCTGACTTACAGAAGGCTCTGCGAGAAGAAGTACTCTTGAATCTTTGAACGCTTGTTTTACTTGTATCCCTTCGTCAATTGATGCAACTGCAAACCATTCCACACCAATCTCTTTTGCATTTCGTACACTCCATTCAATCCCATGACCATAAGCATTAGCTTTTACAACAAGACAGGTCTTTTTTTTTGAAACTTGAGATAAATATTTTAGATTGTTAACAAAGCTCTTTTTATTAACGTATATGTACCCTCTATCCATATCTAATTATTACCTTACAGGAACAAAGTATTCATAGAGGTATTAATCTTCATTTTGAATTTTTGGTTTTCGCGAACTAAGCGCTGCACCAATAGCAACACCTACTGCTATCCAAGTTGGTTCATTTGTGACAGCAAAAACTGCTACACCTATCGCTGTGCCAGCACCAACCCACTGTGTACCATTACTTGAGTTCTTAAATTTATTTAACATTTTATTTCCTTTTCTACTCAACCGTAACTGACTTGGCTAGGTTTCTTGGCTGGTCAATAGATTCACCATTTAAATTTGCCACATGATAGGCAATAAACTGAAGTGGGATTATTGATATAACAGTAGAAAGCATTTCACTTGCCTCTGGAAGTGTAATGTAATCATTTGAAATATCCTGCAACTTTTTTGATGAACTATCTCCGACCGCAATAACGTAAGCTCCTCTTGCTTTAACTTCCTGAACATTACTTGTGGTCTTATCCAGTAAATGGTGCTGACTAGCAGTAACTATTATGGGCGTACCCTCTTCTATTAGAGCTAACGTACCATGCTTGAGTTCTCCTGCAGCTAATGCCTCTGCATGCAGATAAGAGATTTCTTTGAGTTTTAAAGCACCTTCTGCTGCTAATGCGTAATCAAGTCCTCTTCCTATAAAATAAATATCATTCTTTTCATTTATAGATTTTGAAATCTTTTTTACCTGGTCTTCACATTCAAAAGTTTTTTCAATTAATGCAGGTAGCTGTTTTATTTCATCAAATGAGGTGTCAAGTTTTCCTTCGGAGTCCCAATGTTTGGCTAAAAGTAGTTGCCCTACAAGCATTCCTAAATATGCTTTAGTAGAAGCTACTCCAATTTCTGGGCCAACATGTAAGTAAAATACACTATCAGCCATTCTTGCTAGTGAGCTTCCTACAACATTAACAAGTGCTAATACATGAGAACCGTTTTCTTTTAATAACTCCGTTGCTGCAATCGTGTCCATTGTTTCACCTGACTGGGAAATAACAATTCCTAAATCATTTTTTCCAACAATTGGTTC
>TARA_Y200000002_G_scaffold1504_1_pt1 | contig 14198 bp, 15 predicted proteins | sample TARA_Y200000002 | Tara Oceans TARA_Y200000002 (sample SAMEA2619388) | marine metagenome | biome: marine biome (ENVO:00000447); feature: surface water layer (ENVO:00002042); material: "saline water (ENVO:00002010), including plankton (ENVO:xxxxxxxx)" | depth 5 m | reverse complement strand
GTTTTAGTTGTTAAAATATTAAGGTAAGGGATTTCTATCTGGTGCAAGAAGTCCACCAGATATAATAGTCTTTAACCCTTGTTCAACTGTCATGCCAGTGGATATGGTATCAGCCTGTGGAATCATTAGAAAAAAACCAGATGTTGGATTAGGAGTAGTGGGTACAAAAAGATGAAAATAGGGGACATCATTTTTATTTATGGACTCGCCACTTATAAATGCCATCGTCCATAAACCTTGTCTGGGATATTGTATATATACAACTCCATCAAAAGCATCGGTTGTTCCTTTTGTAAAAGTATCGGTTATCTGTTTCAACGTAGTATATATCATACTAACGATTGGTACTCGCTTTACAATGCTTTCACCGATATCAAAAATTTTCTTACCCAAGAAATTCGTGACAATAATACCCAATAAATAAATTAGTATAACAGTAAGGATGATTCCAAGGCCTGGAATACCCAATCCAAATTGTTTTAATATTGGTCCAGACATTTCTTCGAGACTTTCAAAAAGAAAGCGTATTACAACATAAGTCAGATATAGAGGAAGAAGGGTCGCAACTCCTGCAAATAATTTTGCCCTAAATGTTTGAGTTATTGAATTCATTATATGGAGAAGTTAGTTGACCTAAATTTCTATTGAAAGATGCTCTTTACTGAGCCAAGTATTTACCTTCAAGTCCTAGCAAGTAAGATTTCTTATCAAGTCCTCCAGAATATCCGCCCAGTCCACCATTTGATGAAATGATTCTATGGCAGGGTATGATGATGGGTAATGGGTTTTTTGAATTTGCAGTACCAACAGCTCGTACTGCTTTAGCGCTGCCTAGACGCCTAGCAATTTCACCATAACTAGCTTTGCTACCATATTCTACTTTGTACACTTCTTTTAATACTCTTTTGTAGAATGGAGTAAGATTTAGTTTAAATGGAATAGTAAATACTCTTCTATCACCATTAAAATACTCATTGATCTGTGAAAATACTTGTTGCGTAATATCTGAAAACTCTTTTGAATTATTCATGGAGTCTTTTAAGGACTTAGATACAAATTTGATCTTAACTATTAAATCTACAGTTGTGTTTATCTCTAAAATACCAATTGGTGTACGAATAAATGAAACCTCATGCATATTTATGCTCAAGAGTGGTATTTATTGAAATAATTAATCAATCGAAATAGAAAACTAGATGAGCATACTTAAGTAAACTTCTGGGAATTGAATTACCCCGTTCACGCACAAGGATTTACAAGTAAGAAAGGACTATAAAAAAATTTAAGTATCTGTTTTATCCATCTTAATTACAACAGGACTAGCTACAAATATACTTGAGTATGTTCCAATAATTACACCCACTATCATTGCAAATGAAAAGGTATGAATAACTTCTCCACCTACAAGAAATAAGATTAGAACTACTAAGAAAGTGGTCAGTGAGGTTATTATTGTTCTACTTAGTGAGTCATTAATACTCTGATTAATGACGGATTCAATGGATGCACTTTTCAAGGATTTTACATTTTCTCGAACCCTATCAAAGATGACAATAGTGTCATTTAGAGAGTAACCAACAATTGTTAAGAATGCTGCAATTACAGCCAATGAGATCTCATATCCGAGCACTGAAAATACACCTAAGGTAATCAGTACATCATGGGTCAACGCGGCAATCGCACCTATGGCATACTTGAATTCAAATCTGATTGATATATATATGAGGATAAAGCCTAGGGCATAGAGAATCGCAAGGATGGCATCACTACTTAGTTCGGCACCAACTTTTGGGCCAACCTTATCAATGGATAGAATAAACTCGTTTTGCTCTGTTGGAACCAGATCAGGATAGACCTCTGCAAGACTTTCAGCTACCTTATTTGCAAATCTAGGAGGTTCATCCTCCATGCTTGCTATTCTTATTGCAACGTTTGTCTCATCTCCAAAATGCTTTATCTCTTCTTTACTAAAATCAAATTTCTGCCCTTCAATTGAAACATTTGCCATAGAAGACCTTATTTTATTGATATCGACGGAATCTGTATAATTGACAGCGACCAGTGTACCTCCCTTGAAATCAATGCTAAGCTTAGGTCCCCCATTGGTTATTAAGGATACTGCACCAACTATGATAAGTGTTGCAGATAAGCATGCAGCAATGAATGTTCTGCTCATAAAGTCTATATGTGTATCTTTCACAATCCTCATGGTCATATACTCAATTTCGTTAAGGTTCTGTTTGATACGTAAGCATTAAATATTGTTCTCGTTATGAATACTGCAGTAAACATACTAATTAGTATCCCCCAAAAAAGTACAGTTGCAAATCCTTTGATGGGTCCTGTGCCAAACTGATACAGCACTAGCGATGCAATGAGGGTTGTTACATTAGCATCAACAATAGTTGTTAACGCTCGATCATAACCAGAGTCAATAGCGGCTTTAGGAGTCTTACCCTTACGTAGTTCCTCTCGAATTCTTTCGAAAATAATAACATTTGCATCGATGGACATCCCAACGGTTAGGATCAGCCCTGCTATCCCAGGTAGTGTTAGGGTAGCTTGCAGTGAAGCAAGAACTGCAAGGACAAGTAAAATATTCCAGACCAATGCAAAATCTGCAACGGTGCCAGCTAGCTTGTAATATACCAACATAAAGATTAAAACTGAGACAAGTCCAATTAATACTGCTTGAGTGCCCTGAGATATTGAATCAGCACCAAGGCTTGGTCCTACAATGCGTTCCTCTATTATATTGACGGGAGCAGGTAATGCACCAGCTCTCAGAATAATTGCAAGATCTTTTGCTTCATTCAAGTCTGCAAAACCTTCAATTTGAGTTCTTCCACCTGGAATCTTTTCTCTAATCGAAGGTGCCATGTGCACCTTTTGATCTAATACAATTGCAATTCTTTCTCCAACATTTGCACCTGTTACACGAGACCATGTTCTGGAACCCTCTGAGTTCATTGAGAGGGATACTACTGGTTGACCAGCAGAACCTCCACCAAGTGAACCAAGATCAGCACGTGCTTCCTCAACAATTCCTCCTGTTAATTCAGGTTCTTTCTCAAGGTAATATAAACGATAATATTTTTCTGGAGAATTTGGTGCCACGGGTTCGGACTGTTGACTTATAAGAAACTGTCCATTGGCATTTTCTAATGTGGACCTTACCTCATCTCGATTCAATAATTTCTTGAAGGCATATAGGTTTTTCTCATCGATACCCATATCTCCCGGTATAGCAGATAAGAGGCCAGAGAATGGGGTTTCCATAAATATTTCACCTTCGGATTTTTCATCTCCGTTTGACTGATCTGTAGTTATCTCTTGATCTCCAAAAAGTTCAGACACCGTAGTTGGTGACTCATCTTTCTGTTCATCATCTGAATCTCCTGTGTCTTGTTTTATGGAGGTTGCTAGGTCTTTATCGCCTTTTAGGACATTATCCAATTGAGCAATCACTTCATTGGTAACGGCTACGTTTTTAACTAGATAAAATTCTAGTAATGCTGTACTCTGTAGCAATGCTCGTGCTCTCTCCGAATCTTGTATTCCTGCAAGTTCTACAACTATTCGGTGCTTGCCTTGCTTTTGAATGGTAGGCTCAGATACACCAAATTGGTCAACTCTATTTTGAAGGATTTCAAGAACTCGATTAATGGCATCGTCAGCCTCGCTATTTAGTGATGTGATTATTTCATCCAGAGAGGCACCATATTCATAGTAGTAACGTGAAAGCTTTATACCATCTTCTTTAACGCTTTGTTCAAAAATACTAATGAAGTCTTGACTCGTTGATATTGATTGTTCTTTTGCGTTATTAATTAATTTTTCAAGGCGATCATCTTTCATGGAAGCAAGGTTGCTTACAAGAAGTGGGATATCTGCCTCGAGCACTATGTACATGCCACCTTTGAGGTCGAGCCCTTGTCTGATAATACGGGATTCTGTTTTTTCTAATTCTCCAAGTGTACGCAAATCTTCTTTTCTATCCTCTGACATACTTTCATATTCCCAGGTAGGTAAGAGTGCGTAGACTGCCCAAATTAGGATTAGCCCAATGATTAAAAATCTAGGTGTTAAACTTTTTTGCATTTAAAAATTTATGTATATACTTTAAAAAAGTCGGTGAATATACTCTTTAGCTTCTTTGAGTGGCAAGAGAACAGACACAAAATTTAATTTTTAATTATTCCTAACTTTTTACCAACTTTTTCAAATCCATTGATCGCATGATCTAAATGCACCTTTTCCATAGCAGAGGATATTTGAACACGAATTCTAGCCTTACCCTTAGGAACAACAGGAAAATAAAAGCCAATAACATAGATTCCTTCCTTCAACATTTCATCTGCCATTTTTTGAGCTAATAATGATTCATATAACATGATTGGTACAATTGGATGAATTCCATCTAGGATATCAAAACCGATATTTGTCATCTTTTGTCTAAAGTATAGAGTATTTTTTTCTAGTTTATCTCTTAGGGCGGTTGTTGAAGACAACATTTTAAATGCTTCTATACCAGCTGCAACAATGGCAGGGGCTACAGTATTGGAGAATAGGTAGGGCCTAGAGCGTTGTCTTAAAAGATCAATAATATCCTTTTTACCAGTTGTAAATCCTCCAGAAGCGCCGCCCATTGCCTTGCCAAGGGTAGATGTGAATATGTCTATTTTTTCCAATACACCATGAAACTCGCTTGAGCCTCGTCCTGTTTCGCCAATGAATCCTGTAGCGTGGCTATCATCAACCATTACCATAGCATCATATTTTTCTGCTAATAGGGTAATATCGTCTAGTCTAGCGATATTACCGTCCATTGAAAAAACGCCATCAGTAGCAATTAGTCTAATTTTTGAATTTTGAGATTGCTTTAGTTTTTCCTCAAGGTCATTCATGTTGCTGTTTTCATATCTAAGTCTTTTTGCCTTACATAGTCTAATACCATCAATTATTGATGCATGGTTCAAGGAATCAGATATAACTGCATCGTTTTCACTAAGAATAGTTTCAAATAATCCCCCATTAGCATCAAAGCATGATGTATACAAAATGGTATCGTCGGTCTTAAAAAAGTTAGAAATCTCTCTTTCGAGTATTTTATGAAGGTCTTGAGTTCCACAAATAAAGCGAACAGAGGCCATTCCAAATCCATAATTATCCATTGCCGATTTGGCTGCATCTATCAATTTTGGATGATTTGATAGGCCAAGGTAATTATTTGCACAGAAATTTAATACATGGTCACCATTATGAGTCTTTATTTCAACACCTTGCGGTGTGGCAAGTGTTCTCTCATTTTTGTATAAGCCTTCATTTCTTATTTCTGTTAATATTTTGTTATAATGATTCATCTTTTCAGATTACCACTCGAGAACGATTTTTCCACACTCTCCTGTTTCCATAATATTAAATGCTTCTTCATACTGATCGATTGATAATTTATGAGTTACAACCTGCGATATATCAAGGCCGCTCCTTAACATCTGTGTCATTTTATACCAGGTATCATACATTTCTCTACCATAGATACCTTTGACTCTTAATCCTTTAAATATAATGTCATCCCAGTTAATTCTTGTTGAATCGGGTAACAGACCTAAAAGTGCAACTTTTCCACCGTGGTACATATGTTCTAACATTGATCGAAATGCTTCAGGGTTTCCAGACATCTCTAAGCCAACATCAAAACCACTTGTCATATTTAATTGAGGATAAAATTCAGCGATTGAACTTTTTGAAACGTTGATGGTCTTTGTCGCTCCCATTTTTTTTGCTAGTTTTAATCTATAATCATCTATATCGGTAATGACCACGTTTCTTGCGCCTACAAATTTGCAGATAGCTACAGACATCATTCCTATTGGACCTGCGCCAGTAATCAGAACATCTTCTCCTACCATCTCATAACTAAGGGATGAATGAACTGCATTGCCAAAGGGATCAAAGAATGATGCGATTTCTGATGGTATTTCATCGTGTATAGGCCAGACATTAGATTCAGGAATTACAAGATATTCAGCAAAAGCACCATCTTTATGGACTCCAATACCACTAGATTTCTGGCAAAGGTGCCTCTTGCCTGCTCTACAGTTTCTGCAATTTCCACAAGTTATATGGCCTTCACCAGAAACACGCTGGCCATGTTTGTAGTGAGTGACTCCTGGTCCTATTTCTTCAACTATACCACAGAACTCATGGCCAATGACCAATGGTACATCTAGTGTTTTTTGAGCCCATTCATCCCACTTGTATATGTGAAGATCGGTTCCGCATATTGATGAGTGTGTTATCCTTATTTTCACATCATTAGTATCGCATTTAGGCTCAGGAATATTTTCCAACCAGATACCTCTTTCGCTAGAACTTTTGACTAATGCTTTCATAAAACTATAAAATAAAACTTGTAATTTTTCACAGGCCGAATTTAATGCAAATTATATTGGTTTTAATTTCTTAATCTTTTAAGAGGTGTTTAAATATTAGGTATGATAAATTTTGTATTCATAATTTTATGATTTATCAATAATGTCAAAGATTTTAGCATTCACAAATCAAAAGGGAGGAGTAGGTAAGACCACTTCTGCTGTAAATGTTGCCCTTAGCTTAGCAGTGTCAGAGGTTAAAACTCTATTGATCGATTTAGACCCTCAGTCAAATGCAACAACGGGACTTGCTGAGCTTTTTAAAGATTTAAATGGGAATACTTATGATATCATGTTAAATGGAGATGGGGCCAAAGATGCAATTACAAGTACATCATTTCCCCACCTAGATATCATTGCATCCACAAATGACCTAGTTGGAGCAGAGATAGAGCTTGTTGGTGTCATGGCAAGAGAATTTCAATTACAAAAAGCATTGAACAAGATAAAGAAAAAATATGATATAATTATTATTGACTGCCCGCCATCCCTCGGACTTTTAACCATTAATGCATTGACAGCATCAGATGCTTTAGTAATTCCAATACAGTGTGAGTATTATGCGTTAGAGGGATTAGGTCAATTATTGAATACTGTTCGATTGGTTCAAAGACATTTGAATAAGCGACTCGAAATTGTGGGTATAATAATGACGATGTATGATGGCAGGCTAAATCTTTCAAAACAGGTCGTTAAAGAGGTCAACGGTTTCTTTAAGGATAAATTGTTTAAAACATACATCCATCGTAATGTTCGTTTAAGCGAGGCCCCTAGCTTTGGGAAGCCTGCTCTATTATACGACGCCAATTCAACCGGAGCACAAAATTATATGAGCCTAACTGAAGAGATATTACAGCGTGTCAAATAATCGATTGGGTAAAGGCCTAGGAGCATTGATAAGGCCTGAAAAAGAATCAAAGAAGAAACCTTCAAAAAAAAGTATTGATAAGCCTGGTATTACGGAAGTTCGGGTCAAAGATATACATCCTAATCCAAATCAGCCTAGACGAGAGTTTGACCAAAATGCTCTAGAAGAATTAGCAAACTCTATAAAGCTTAAAGGTGTTATAACTCCAATTACAGTACGTGCCACAGAAAAAGGATATGAATTAATTGCTGGGGAACGTCGTTGGAGAGCTTCTAAGATATCAAGAAAACAAAAGATACCTGCCTATGTGATTAATGTAAAAAATGATGCAGAGATAATGGAGATTGCATTGATTGAAAATGTTCAAAGAGAAGATCTCAACCCATTAGAAGAATCTGAAGCATATGCTGTTCTTAATTCCAAATTTGGAATGTCTCATAGTGAAATTGCAATGGCAGTTGGTAAGAAAAGAGTCAGCATATCAAACTCACTTCGATTATTGAAGCTACCAACGGAAATACGTAGAAGTCTTAGAAAAGGCATTATATCAGCGGGACATGCTCGTGCGATTTTGCAGGGTAAGACGCTATCTCAAATGATGAATGCATGGAAAAAAATAATTGATAATGGACTTAGTGTTCGTGGTGCCGAAGCCTTATTTAAAAAGTCAACGGCTATCAAGAAAAATAAGACAGTGAAATCATTTTCACCGCAGGTCAAGGCTATTGAAGATCAGCTGATTGAAATATTGGGCACTAAAGTAAAGTTGAAAGCTGGTAAAGATGGTGGTAGTATAGAAATATATTATTATTCTAACGACGATCTTGATAGAATAATGGAGCTGATTGAAACAGTATCGTTAAAGTGAACTCAAATAAGTACACAGTTATGTTTATTCCAGAAGGTGAGAAAAGTGCACGATCTCATCATATATCAAAAAGAACCTTTTTATTGATGATCGTTGCAATACTATTTACAGTAGTTTCAGGTTTAGGCTCAATGGCATATTATCTTCCTAAGATATCAAAATACCATGTGATCAAGGACCAGCATGCTGTATTTACCTCTGAAAGGATAAAAGTTTTAAATTTGACCAGAGACCTTGAGAGAATAAAGCAAATGGATGATTTGGTGCGTTCGTCATTAGGTACAACATTGGACCTAATCCCAAGGTCTAATGTTGCAGATTCATTGGGGAATGTTAGTAGAGAAGGAATAAGGAAGGTTTCGTATATAGAAAACATTCCATCCGTTGCTCCCATAAATGGATTTATAAGCCAAAAAACAGATATGCCAGGAATATTTGTTAAAACATCCCACAATGGAATTGATATTGTGGCTCAAGAGGGTGAGCCAATACTTGCCTCAGCATCTGGCGTTGTAGTTTTTTCTGGTTGGACGTATGAATTTGGGAACATGGTCATACTTTACCACGGAGATGATTATTTTACTCATTATGGGCACAATAAAGATAATCTCGTAGAAAAACTAGATATTGTTGATCGTGGAGATGTTATTGGATTAGTTGGAAGCACCGGTATATCTACCGGACCGCACTTACACTTTGAGGTCTGGCGACAGTTTGTTCCAATGGATCCATTTGTTTTTTTCCCTGAATATAATAATTCAAATTTAACTTTGATCAATGAGTAAGATCAATTTTCAAAATGTTCATACGATGATAGGGGCAGATGCTACTATTAATGGTCCAATAACTCTTGATGAAGGAATAATTATTTATGGTAAATTGATTGGTGATATTGAGACCAAAGGACCTGTAAGAGTTGCTCAAAGTGCAAAAGTTGAAGGGAACATAGTTGGGAGTGATATTCGTATTGGTGGTAGCGTAACAGGTAATATTCGCTCGAGTGGGCAAGTCGTTCTTGGTAAAGCATGTGAACTGAAAGGTGACATTATCTACAGGAAATTACTCATCGAGGATGGTGCTAAATTTGAAGGCAAATGTGATTTAATCGTTCAAGATGAGTAAGGTAGAGCTTTAGATTGTCTGCCAAGCAGAAAGAAAAGTTTAAAAAGAAAATTGAGTTAACCACTTATCTTGGGTCATTTCAAAATATTGTTAGGCAGTCTGGCCCTGCTGCGACAGCATCATATGGTCTTATCTTTTCAATCCTAATTTTCACATATATTGGCTGGAATATTGATAATCATTATGATTCGTCTCCCCTTGGGATTCTTATCGGTGTTTTCTTAGGCCTCCTTATAGGATTTTATCATCTCATTAAGACAGCAACAAGCAATAGGAATTAAAATTTATTTTTAATTAAATATTATACTTTTATGGCCATTCATTTCATTTGTATTTTTCCTCGCTTTTTTATAGGGCTTTACGTAAACAAAGCGGTCATTATAATAAATATTTTACAACTACATATAAATATCTAAAGTCAAGAGTCCAGAGCAATGAGCGCACCAGAAGCCAGTCATACAACCACATCCGTAATGGAAAAAGTTGGTCCCAATATAATAAGCCATGTTTCAAATTCTGAACTTGCACATCCGATTATACATTTACCTACGGTTTATGGTATTAATTTTTCCGTCACAAAACATGTTCTTATGTTGTGGCTTGTTGCTTTTATCGTCTCAATCTCGATAATAATTCCAGTTAGAAAGTATTTATCCAGTGGTAGCATGGTACCCTCTGGATGGATGAATGCAATCGAAGCTATAGTAAAGTTCATCAGAGATTCTATTGCCATACCAAACCTAGGACAGAAATGGGTTATGACCTGGGCACCGGTCTTGCTTACATTCTTCTTCTTCATTTTATTTGCGAATGGGATAGGAATGGTTCCAATATTTGATGTTTTAGGTCTTATCAATCGTTATATACTTGATATTCCATATTCTGATTCACATAATGTCATCAACGGAATGCTACATGGTGGTGTTACCGCTACAGGAAATTTTAATGTTACTGGCGCTTTAGCAACTATAACCTTTTTTTCAATAATGACCGCTGGAATTATGGCTCATGGGTTCACTCAACATTGGAAAAATCTTGTTCCTCACGGTCTTGCATGGCCAGTTTACATCATTTTAATTCCCATTGAGGTCATGGGATTATTCGTAAAGCCATTTGCATTGACCATGCGTCTGGCAGCTAATATGACTGGAGGCCACATAGCATTGCTAGCACTCCTCTCACTGATGGCTATTTTTGGAGAAATGTTTAGTAGTTCAGCAGCAGGGATTGGTGTTTCACTAGTCGCAGTTCCAATGGCTGCTGCCATAGCCGGTTTAGAAATTATTGTTGTGCTCGTTCAGGCATATGTTTTTACATTGTTAACTGCCGTGTTCATAGGTATGGCAATTCACGTACATCATTAAATAAATAAAAAAAGGAAATAATAATGACAGCAACTACACTTATCCCTATTGGAATGGGTTTGATCGTATTAGGTGCAGGCCTTGGGATCGGAAAATTTGCAGCCGCTGCGGCTGAAAGTATTGCACGTCAACCAGAAGCAGCAGATAAGATCACAGGTGCAGTGAACTTGCCTCTGTTTCTTCTTGAAGGTGTTGCAATCTTGGCAGAAGTATTTACTTTCTTAATGCTCATCCTATAATTGATCTCCATTTATGGATAATAAAAAAGGCAATTCAAGCGATAGTCATCACGAAACTACCTTAGTCTCTTCAAAGGAAGCACATGGTGGTACGCCAAATCCACTGGTGCAATTAGATCCAGGCCTATTCATATGGACCATTATCACATTCTTGGTGTTATGCTCTGTCTTGGCAAAGTTTGCTTGGAAACCTCTTCTAAGTGCCTTAGAAAGTCGAGAAAATGATATTCAGTCCTCAATCGAAAATGCTAAGAAAGCTAAAAGTGAACTAGAACAGTTGAATGATGAGTCTGAAAAGATTATCGCCGAGGCTCGCTCAGAGGCTCAAGAAATTAGATCCGAGGCTAAAGCATCTGCAGAAAAGGTAAAAGCAGATATTCGATCCCAAGCTGAAGAAGACGTAAAAAAGGTCAAGGAAGAAGCAAGTGCTCAAATTCAGGTTGAGAAAGATAAAGCCATCTCTGAAATTAGGCAGGAAGTTGTAACGCTCACTATGTCTGTAGCAGAGAAGGTTATTGGGAAAAACTTATCAGTTGAAGACAACCAAGAACTAATTGAGAAATCCATTGTGGATTTGAGAGAGCATGAAGCCTAAAATGAATCCAAAAGTCCTTGCGACTGGATTATTCAATGTTGCAGATGACAGCAATATGCTTGAAAAAGTTAAGGATGCTCTTTTTCTAATCAATGAGATTGTCATTGAGAATGGTCATTTTCGTGTATTCGTGCAATCCAAAAAGATAAAAAGGCAATCAAAATCTGAGATTTTAAATACAGTTTTAGGTGACTCTGGACATTTCTTAGTCAATGAAATTGTATCTCATCTTAGTGGTAGTAATGCCCCTAAAAACCTCAATAAAATAGTTTCTCTTTTTAACTTAATATACAGAGAAAAGAAGAATATTATTGAGGTCAAAGGAGTTGTTGCCAAGGATATGGATCATTCACAGTTAGACTCCTTAAAGACTTCGCTTGACAAAATTCTTGGCAAGCAAACTGAATTGTCTATTGAAGTAGATCCCGCCATAATTGGCGGTATTAAACTTCGAATTGAAAACACTTTTTTGGATGCTTCTATTCAAAACCAATTGCAGATACTTCGATCTGAACTTCTGCAGATTTAATACCTTAGGAAATTATGGAAATAAAAACTGATCAATTAACGCAACTACTCAGAGACCAGATCGAAAAACATGATGGCTCGGTTGATATCTCAGAAGTAGGAGAAGTGCTTGAAGTGGGCGATGGTGTTGCCCGTGTTTCAGGCCTTGAAAATGTAATGAGTTCTGAACTAGTTGAACTGCCAAATGGTGTCTTTGGTATGGCGCTTAATCTTGAAGAGGATAATGTTGGGCTTGTGCTCTTTGGAGAATCTCGTCTTGTAAAAGAAGGTGATCTTGCTAAAAGAACTGGTCGCGTTGTAGAGGTTCCCGTCGGTGATGCAATGCTAGGTAGGGTTGTTAACCCGCTTGGTCAACCTATTGATGGCAAAGGACCTATTGATACTGAGCACTCCTTGCCTATTGAAAGAAAGGCATTGGGAGTTATGGCTCGGTCCCCAGTAAATGAGCCATTGCAGACAGGTATCAAGGCTGTCGATAGTATGATTCCTATAGGAAGAGGACAGAGAGAGCTGATCATCGGTGACAGACAAACTGGTAAAACAGCAGTTGCCATCGATGCTATAATTAATCAGAAATATACTCATAAGACCGATGATCCGGTCTATTGTATCTATGTCGCAATTGGTCAAAAAGCTTCAACAGTTGCTGCATTGGTCAAAGAGCTAGAAAGCAATGGGGCCATGGAATACACTACCGTTGTTGCTGCAAATGCATCTGACCCCGCACCAATGCAGTATATCGCACCATATGCTGGTGCTGCAATGGGTGAATATTTTAGGGACAATGGGAAGCACGGATTAATAGTTTATGACGACCTATCCAAACAGGCAGTTGCTTACCGTCAAATGTCTCTTGTTCTACGTAGACCTCCTGGTAGAGAAGCATTTCCAGGTGACGTTTTTTATCTTCATAGCCGTTTATTAGAGCGCGCATCAAAACTCTCTAAAGACCTTGGAGGTGGCTCATTAACTGCCTTACCAATTATTGAAACGCAGGAAGGCGATGTATCAGCCTATATTCCAACGAATGTTATATCTATAACTGATGGCCAGATTTATTTAGAGACCAACCTATTTAATTCAGGTATAAGACCTGCAATTGACGTAGGGTTATCGGTATCTAGAGTAGGTGGGAACGCGCAAATCAAAGCAATGAAATCAGTTGCTGGAACTCTGCGTTTAGATCTAGCACAATTCAGGGAGCTAGAAGCTTTTGCAAAGTTCGGTTCCGATCTTGATAAAGCAACTCTGCTTCAATTGACAAGGGGTGAGCGAATGGTTGAGATACTTAAACAAAATCAGTACGTTCCAATGGATGTTGAAAAACAAATCGCAATTATATTTGCCGCTTCAAAAGGTCATCTTGACGACCTAGATGTTGAACAAGTCTCTGATTTTGAGACTGGTTTATTTGAGTACCTTGATGCGAATGCTTCGGATAGTCTTAAGTCTATAACAAGTGAGGGCAGTATCTCAGATGAGACAGCAGAGAAACTCGAAAAAGCTATATCTGACTATAAGGTAGGATTTAAAGTCTAGATTCGATGGCAAACTTAAAGGACATACGAGATCGAATTAAGTCGGTTAAAAGTATCCAAAAAGTGACCAAGGCAATGAAAATGGTTGCTGCAGCTAAAATGCGAAAGGCTCAAGAGCGGATGGAGCAAGCTCGACCGTATACCAACTCATTATCAGAAATAATTGAGCATTTATTGCCAGATACTGATAGAGAGAAGATGCCACTCTTGGATATTAGAGACATAAAACGCAAAGCATACGTTGTTGTTTGTGCTGATAGGGGTTTAGCTGGTGCATTCAACTCCAATCTTTTAAAAGTTGCACAGAAAGAGATAGATGATTTTGGAAAAGACCGCGTTGATATCTTCTGCATAGGTAAAAAAGCACGTGACCATTTCACCTACAGAAACTATAATGTCATAAACAGTCATATTGATTTTTGGGCAGATATGGAATTTGAAAGTGCAATTACGATCGGAAGAAGTATCATTGATCACTTCACAAGCGGAGCCGTTGATGAGATTCACGTAGTATACAACTTTTTTGTCAACATAGCACAACAGGAAGCAAAGTCTGAGACACTTTTACCTCTTGCATATGAAGCTGATGGGGTGTCAAAGTCCGATCGTTTATATGAGCCTTCAAAAGACGAACTAGTTGCA
>TARA_Y200000002_G_scaffold118484_2_pt1 | contig 14217 bp, 10 predicted proteins | sample TARA_Y200000002 | Tara Oceans TARA_Y200000002 (sample SAMEA2619388) | marine metagenome | biome: marine biome (ENVO:00000447); feature: surface water layer (ENVO:00002042); material: "saline water (ENVO:00002010), including plankton (ENVO:xxxxxxxx)" | depth 5 m | reverse complement strand
ATATAATTATTTTATAGAAAACATTGACAGAAGCAGTGCAATTTTATGCAAGTTTAATTAGAGCTGTTTTTTGAGTATAATATTGGTGTATTTCCTTTTCCTTTTTTGATGTGTAATAGCACTTTTTTACTCATTATTATTCACATTAGCATATGATATGCCAGAATTCAACGGAGACATGAATGCCACATTGTGCCAAGTAAATAAAAGTAGTCATTTGTCCGGCACTCAATTTTCAGGAGCTGTAAACATTGATGGCGAGTCATTTATGTACATTGATGGACTTGATCAATTTCCTGTCTTTTTCTTGACTATGGTGAGCGCTAGTAACCACTGGTTTTTTGTTGCATCAAACGGTTCTTTGAGTGCTGGTCGAGAATCACCAGAAAACGCTCTTTTCCCATATTACACCGTCGACCGCATCATTGATGATTGGAATTGCACGGGTCCACAAACGATCATTCTTTCTGACGGTTTTCGCTGGGAGCCTTTTAAACCAGATGCCGCGCGTCAGTACAGTATTCAGCGCAGACTATATAAGAGTTTATTTGGTGATAGTTTAATTTTTGAAGAATTAAATCACCAACTACAATTAAAGTTTACTTACCGGTGGCAAACTTCTGAAAAATTCGGATTTGTTCGTACCTGTGAATTATCCAATATAGGAGATACTCCCAAAGAGCCCGTCATTGTTGATGGGTTAGCTAACATTTTGCCTTCTAATGTAGGTGTTCGTATGCAACAAAGCATGAGTTGCCTTGTGGATGCTTACAGGCTTTCAGAGTTGGATAAGAAGTATCAACTATTAACGCATCGCTTAGCTTCAGGGATTGTAGACGAACCGATTCCAGTTGAGTGTTTGACCGCTTCAGTGGTTTGGTCTCTAGGGTGGCCAAACTCTACTATTCTACATAATCCACAAGATATAGAGAATTTTTTATTAACCGGAGTTTGTCCAAAAAGAATGACGGTACGAGGCACACGAGGATGTTTTTATAACGCTGGAAAAGTAAAAATTAAGCCTCTTTCTTCTCACAGTTGGATGCAAGTCGCCGATGTAGAGCAGTCACAGAAAAAAGTAGGGGACTTATCCGAGGCACTTAAAGATCCAGGTGAAATGCAACGCTCAGTTGCAGTTGATATTAAGAATGGTAGTGCGCACTTAGCGCATTTGGTTGCTGCCGCCGATGGCCAGCAAATAAGTGGTGAATCAATTGTTAGCGCGCATCACTGTGCTAACGTTTTGTTTAATATCATGCGAGGTGGTGTGTTTGATAATAGTTATCAGATTGATCGCAATCAACTCGACCTACATCTACGTAGTACTATTGATGCAAATGCCGCCAACTTCGATGCATGGATAAATAAGTTACCTAATTCACTATCGATTATGCAATTAGCTGAATTTAGCGAGACAGCTGAGCCACAGGTACGACGTGCTTGTTTGGAATATTTACCACTCGTTTTTAGCCGACGTCACGGAGATCCTAGCCGTCCATGGAATCTTTTTTCAATTAAGACTAAAGATGCTACGGGTAGTCCAGTTGTAGGATTTCAAGGTAACTGGAGAGATATTTTTCAGAATTGGGAGGCATTGTCTTGGAGCTTCCCAAATTATAATTTAGCATTTATTCGTAAATTTTTAAATGCATCAACTGCTGACGGGTATAACCCGTATAGAATTACAAGTAATGGGATCGAGTGGGAAGAGCCTGATGATAATGATCCATGGGCATCGATTGGCTACTGGGGTGATCACCAAATTATATATTTATTAAAGCTCCTTGAATTTAGTGAGCAAGTAAGTCCAGGTTGGTTAGTTAATAATCTATCTGCTAATGAGTTTGTATTTGCAGATGTACCTTATGAAATTAAGGCCTTTGCTGAATTGGAGCGTGACCCGAATAATTCAATTAATTTTAATGTTGTTAAGAATGAGGCAATCCAGGTTCGAGTTTCAAAATATGGAGCTGATGGTAAACTCTTGCATTGTAATAATGGAGAAATTGTACACGCGCAACTTATCGAAAAACTTTTGATCCCACTGCTTATTAAATTAAGTAATTTTGTTCCAGCAGGTGGTGTTTGGATGAATACGCAACGTCCTGAGTGGAATGATGCAAATAATGCTTTAGCAGGATTTGGATTATCAGTAGTCACTACTGGTTATTTAAATAGATACATCGAATTTTTAAGTAAAATATTACCAGATTCACCGGTTGAATATGAGTTGCACGAATCTATTATTAATTTGATATTTGAGCTAAACGAAGTTTTTGCAAATTTCTCTAAAACAGATTTAGGTGACGATAGTAAGCGCTACAATGCTTTAAAAGCACTGGGTATTAGCGGTCAAAAATATAGAGAGAGTGTTTATGCCAATAATTACACTAAAAAATCTAAACTTTCTTTAAGTGACTTAAGGTCTTTGTTGGCGAATGCAGGACGTTGTATTTCTGACACTTTACATACGAGTAAGCGTACGGATCAGCTCTATCATTCGTATAATATATTACAACTGGATCTAACAGCTAAATGTGCTCGAGTTCGCCATCTTGGTCTAATGCTCGAAGGTCAAGTTTCTGCTCTTAGTTCTGGTATAATAGGTGGATCTGATGCTTGTAAAATGCTTACCGCCCTGAAAGCAAGCGAGTTGTATTGCGAGGAGCGTAATAGCTATATGTTATACGCTAATAGAGCACTTCCTAACTTCCTTGAATTTAATCGTATTGAATTACAGAAAGTTTTAGATAACAGCATTTTAAAAATTATGCTCAGTGCGAATGATCATCGCATATTGGAACCAGTACTTAATGATACGTCACGATTTGTACCAAGCATTAAAAATGCCTACGATTTACAAGACGTCATAACGAATTTGGGCGAAGAGTATACCCAGTTGGAGGACTTTGAGTTAGCCTCAAAAGAAATCTTAGATTTATATGAGTTAACTTTTAAGCACGATGATTTTACCGGTCGAAGTGGTACCATGTTTGCATACGAAGGGCTTGGTAGTATCTACTGGCATATGGTATCAAAGTTGATGCTAGCTACCCTGGAAGTATATAATCATGAACTGGATACGGAAATTAAAAAAGATTTAAGTAAACATTATTACTGCATCCAAGGTGGGCTTGGTTTTAGGAAAACCGCAAAACAATACGGCGCCTTTCCTGCAGATGCTTATTCTCACACACCACTTCATGGCGGTGCACAACAGCCTGGTTTAACTGGTATGGTTAAGGAAGGAATTCTTGCACGTTTTGGGGAGCTTGGTGTGCAACTCGTAAATGGAGAAATCACCTGTAACCCAACTTTACTTCGTGCTAGTGAACTTCTCATGGAAAAGTCACAAGTTGATTTACTATTAAGAGATAAATCTACCCATACTTTTACTATCGAAAAAGGTACTATGATTTTTACTTTGATGCAAATGCCAGTTATCTACCAGTTTAGTAATCGTGATTTAGAACAGATTGAAGTGCACTTTACAAATGGACGAACAGAGCGCATAGAATCAAATACTATTTGCCAGTCATTGTCTCAAAAGATATTTAATCGTGACCAAAGTATCGGTCACATAATAGTCGATTTAAAAGTAAGTCGATTGCTCGATTAGTTAGCATCCATTAACCGAGTCGCATTTATAGGTCCTTTGCACACCTGAAACCAAGGTTGGTAGTTGCTGAGTCTGGAGTATTGCTAGTACGCGCACCAATACGATATCTATTACAATAGCTGTCGTGGCATAAAAATGAGCCACCTTTCATGACCTTTTTACTGCCACAATTAGGTCCAGTGGGGTTAATTCGTGCTTTCTGTGAATTCTCAATGTGCCATTTATTACTGAACCAATCATCGCACCATTCCCAAACGTTTCCAATTAGATTATAAAAGCCATTGTTGTATCTTTGAAAAGACTTTGCTGGTGCTGTCCATTGGTAACCGTCTTCGCACTTGTTATCATTTGGGAATACGCCTTGCCATACATTACACCGATGCTTTCCACCAGGCGTAAGATTATCACCCCAAGGAAATTTTCCTGATTGGTCATTATTCCATCTTGTTGCATATTCCCATTCTGCTTCGGTTGGTAGTCTTTTATTAGCCCAGTTAGCATATGCTAATGCATCATTCCACGACACACTAACTACAGGATGATGCATACGGCTCTTTATAGTCGATCCGGGTCCCTCTGGTTTTTTCCAGTATGCACCGTCTATACCAACCCACCATTGTAGGCCTTTGACGGATTTAGATTGGTCTAATTTACGCACAGTTGATTTCTTAAGCTGTCCGACAAAAACATAAGCCCAGCCGAATTTTTCTGAATCGGTTACATAGTCTGTTTCTTCAACAAATTTGGAAAACTGTAAATTAGTCACAGTTGTTTGATCCAAATAAAAACTATCTAATTCTACTTTTCTTTTCGGTCCTTCGCCATCTTCAGGAAATGAATCAGGGCCTTCATATCCCATGTGAAAAGAGCCTGCATCGACTTGTATCATTCCCTCTAATCCACAATTTGATTTCTGAGTGTGTGGTGGGGACTCGTACTGATCTTCTGGCAATTGAGTTAGATTTTTACGACTCGGGCAACAGCAGTCTGTGCCCTTATTCAACGCTCCTTTCATCGAAGCTCTTTGAAGGCCCAATCCAGCCACGGTAGCAGCTTGGCTGTATCTGCAGCATCTACTGTAGCTCCGCCCCATAGTCGTATGCCAGGAGGTGCATCGCGGTAGCTGCCGAAATCGTATGCGACTCCTTCGTTATCAATAAGCTTTACCAGTTCTTTGGCTTTTTTCGTTTGCTCTTCAGGGGTGAGCGCTTGGTACCAAGGGGCAATAATTTTTAGGCAAATGGAAGTATTCGAGCGAGTGACTGTATGCTTCGCTAAGAAGTCAATCCAGTCGGTTTTTGCGACCCAGTCACTCACGACCTTGAGGTTTGCCTCAGAGCGCTTAATAAGCGCGGGCAAGCCTCCTATCGATTCTGCCCAATTAAGCCCGTCTAGGGCATCCTCAACACAAAGCATAGATACTGTGTTAATAGTAGCACCCTCAAAAATACCTTGGATTAGTTTACCTCCTTTAGTCATACGAAAAATTTTGGGCAGTGGCCAAGCAGGAGTGTAGGATTCCAGTCGCTCAATTGCTCGAGGACTAAGTACGATCATGCCATGTGCAGCTTCACCTCCCATAACTTTCTGCCATGACCAAGTAACGACATCACACTTATTGAAGTCTATATCCATTGCAAAAACTGCTGAAGTAGCATCACAAATGGTTAGTCCCTGACGATTTTCGGGTATCCAATCAAGGTTGGGAACTTTTACCCCTGAGGTGGTGCCATTATAAGTAAAAACAACATCATTACTGAAGTTGATCTTTGTAAAATCTGGTAGTGATCCGTAATCAGCTTCATGACGAGAGACATCTTCTAGTTTGAGTTGTTTTATTACATCGGTCACCCATCCAGATCCAAAAGATTCCCAAGCGCATATGTCCAAGCCACGGGCACCTAGTAGCGACCACATCGCCATTTCAACTGCACCAGTATCAGAAGCAGGAACGATACCGCACACATAGTCCTTCGGTAAGTTGAGAATAGTTTCTGACTTATGGATCACCTCTTGAATACGTGCTTTAGGGTCTTTAGCACGGTGAGATCGACCTACAAGTGCTTCTTGTAGAGCATCGAGCGACCAACCGGGACGCTTCGCACATGGACCTGATGAGAAAAAAGGACGATTTGGTTTTATTTCAGGTTTCATTAAATCAAAAAAACATCTTCCAGAAATGTCACAATGCTTAAACGCTAACAATGTAGTTTAAGCGTCTTTATCATTTTTATTTTTGGTAGCACCCTTTGTTTGGCGCGGTGGAAATTCAAAGCCTATTTTACCAGATTCAAAATCTAGGTTAAGATGTGCTTTAAATGGTCGCTTCGTGCGCTTTGAAATGAAGCCATCTATTAAACCAGTCTTACCAACACAAAAGAGGCTTTCTACTTCGTTAGCGGCAAGCTCTTTTTGTAAAATGGTTTTACCTAGTCGAAATCCTTCTGGAGCATCTTTCGTCTTCATTTCTGGTAAATAATATGCTTTTTCAGTGGCATAGAGTGTGCCTGCAACTCCGTTATTTAGAACAAGCTGCTTGATGATTTGATCTTCTCGTAGCGATTCAGCAGGCTCGAGATCTGAGTCGAAGACAAAATCAATTTTCCACTTTCCTAGTTTTCCAGTTTTACTAACTGTTTGAGCGATTTTTAGACCGGCACTGAAGGGTTTATTGAAGCGTGACACAAAGCCATCCATTTGCGGTAGCACTTTTTTATCAAGTAGTTCTATGGCTTCTGAGGTTTGCAGTTGGCGACCAGCGATATACTTAGAAATTTTAAATTTACAGTCAATATCGCGGCACTCATATGTGGCATCAGTTTGCTTTAATCGTGGCTGACAATCACAGTCAGGACAGGCTATTTCTAACTCTGGGAAGACCCGATTTACTGCTGTATCCATATGGGCTTTTGCCTTCGAGACGACTGTCTCGGTAAAACCTACAATTTCTTGCATGAAGGCAGTACGATCAATTTCGCCTCTTTGCATCCTGTTGAGTTTTGCTTCCCAGTCTCCAGTCATCGATGGCGATGTAAGTGCATCGATTTGCATTTCCTCGCAAAGTTCAATTAGACGTAAGCCTTTGCCGCTAACATTTAGCTCACGACCATCACGAGCGATATATTTCTGTCGTAATAAACCTTCTATGACAGCAGCACGAGTCGCTGGAGTACCGAGGCCACGTTCAGCCATAGCTTCACGGATTGCATCATCTTCAACTAGTTTTCCAGCTCCTTCCATAGCTGCTAACAACGTTGATTCAGTTAAGCGAGCCGGTGGCTTGGTCTCTTTCTTTTCAGTGCGTAATGCATCTACTTTAGCAGTTTCTCCAGCTAGTACTGCAACTAATTCATCTTTTCCTGCGGCGACTCCTTCTTCGCGCCCATAGACTCCAAGCCAACCAGGTTTGATGAGTGTTTTACCTTGCGTCAAAAAATGATCTTTGTCCATACCATGATCAATTATTGTAGTCCTTTTAGTTAACTCAAACTCTGCCTGCGGATAAAATATAGCTACGAAGCGCTTTACTATCATATCATAGACTTTGGCCTCTTGATCCGTCAGTTTGACTTGTCGACCAGTTGGAATGATTGCGAAGTGATCAGATACTTTTTCATTATTAAAAATTCGTTTATTAAATACGATAGTATCGCTTTCGATTGATTTTGCTGCCCATGGAGCAACAGGATGCGCACTTTTAGCTAGTTCCGCAGTAGTTGCTTGAACATTTTTTAAATAATCTTCTGGTAAATATCTAGAATCCGTACGCGGATAAGTGATCATCTTATGCCTCTCATATAGAGCCTGAGCAATTCCGAGTGTATTTTTAGCTGTAAAAGGCGCTTCTCTTTGTAATGTAGTTAGATCATATAGTTGAGGTGCTATTTGCTTCGATGGTTTAGTTTCTTCAAGAATACTACCCGTTTTATTTTTACATCTATTTTCAATTTCGTGTGCGGATTTTGCCGACCATATACGCTCCGTACGTTGTTGTTTTTGAGCATCATTTTTTGAGAAATTTGGATCGAACCAGCGGCCAATATACATACCTTTAGATACTTCAAAATCAGCGTGCACTTCCCAGTATTCTTGCGAATTAAATGCGGCTATTTCTCGCTCACGCTTCGCTAGTATTGCTAGAGTGGGTGTTTGAACACGACCTGCAGCAGTAATGTTAAAACCTCCATGCCGGGAGCGAAAACAAGTGAGTGCTCGGGTTGAGTTAAGCCCAACTAACCAATCAGATTCTGAACGACATTTTGCGGCATCAGAGAGGTCTTTCATTGAATTTCCATCACGTAGTTTTTTCCAAGCATCTTGAATCGCACCGGTTGTCATCGATTGCATCCATAGTCTTTTAACTGGTTTGTTAATCTCACCAATGTCCATGATATATTGAAAGATTAATTCCCCTTCGCGACCGGCGTCACAAGCATTAATTATAAGGTCATATTCTTTCTTTTTCGCTAGGCTAAGAACATGCTTTAAGCGTCCCGCACTTTGTTCTATAGGCTGTAATACAAATTTCTTTGGAATTGCAGGAAGAACATTAAAGTTCCAGGGTAAGTTTTTCCCATTCGGTCCGGTTGGCATTTTTAACTCTACTAAATGTCCTACAGCAGAGGTGATAGCTGCATTATCATTCGCGAAATATTGAGCATCACGAGATTTTCCTTTCTTTTGAAATTTGCCAAGTTCCTGGGAAAGTGCGCGGGAAAGGTCGGTTGCTACGGAAGGCTTTTCGGCAATAATTAGATATTTCATGATGTAAAAAAAGAGGTATTTAGATGATTTATGAATCTATTTATTTGTTTTGTATGTATTACAAGTACTTATCATACATATATTTATAATATCTTATAATTACTTATTTTGCTCATTTTAAACTTGTTCACTTCACCATAATAGACTGTTAAAGAAGATGTTTTTAGAATTGAGCGCAAAGCAATGAGTGGAATAGTAAAGAAAGTTGGTTAAAAGAGGCGATTAATACTGGCGTCAATCCTCTTTCTGGTTTTTCAGACTTACGCACTGGTATTTGTTACGAAAATTTAATGTCCTCAAAGATTCAAAATTTCCAAGAGATCGTTGCTGATAAGGCGAATAAATTTGCTACATTTACCGCTGATGTAATTTACGATCGTCGTCAGAATGGGCGCGCTGTAGAATTTATGGCATCCTGCCTATATGGCTTATCATTTATATTCCATGCTCTGGTACGATTGAGATGGTATCTTTACCAAAACAGAATCATGCGAAACAAGCCATTAGGCTGTTTAGTAGTCGTTGTAGGCAATTTAACTGTAGGAGGTACTGGTAAAACGCCAGTAGTTGAAAAATTTGCTCGAACTTTGCACGATCGTGGACGAAAAGTAGCGATTTTGAGTCGTGGATACAAAAGTAAGAACGAAGCATTCTACAAACAGATCTGGCGTAAAATTTCGCACGGTGTAGAGGTTCCACCAAAAGTTGTTAGTGATGGAAAACAAGTCCTTCTCGACTCTTTGGTGGCTGGCGATGAGCCTTATATGTTAGCTAAAAATTTACCTGGCGTAGTTGTCCTCTGCGATAAAAACAGGGTAAAGGCTGGATCCTACGCAATCCGTAATTTTGGCTGCGATACACTAATCCTCGATGATGGATTCCAATACCTACGACTTAAGGGCAGCCTCAATTTATTACTCGTAGATAAAACCAATCCTTTCGGAAATCAGCACTTATTACCAAGGGGAATTTTACGGGAACCAATTAGCCATTTAAAAAGGGCTAGTTATATATTATTAACGAAGTCGGATGGAAAACGTGATGATACATTACTAGAGCTTATTCGTGAGCATAATCCCAGTGCTGAAATAATTGAATGCGCCCATCAACCTCAGTATCTTGAATCAGTAGATGGAAGTGAAAGGTTGCCGCTCTCCGCACTAAAAGATGCCCGGATTGGAGCGTTTAGTGGAATCGCTTCTCCGGAAAGTTTTGAGAATATGTTAAGTGCTTATGATGCTAAAATTATGTATAATGAACGCTTTTTAGATCACCATCGATTCACCGAGCGTGAGATTATAGGTCTATACGAGCGAGCTAATGCTGAGCAAATAGATATGATTGTAACAACTGAGAAGGATGCTGTTCGTCTTTTTGATTGGATCAAGCCACCTGTACCTTTGTATTACTTACGCTTGGAAATAGATATTCTTTCCGGTGAGGAGGATTTTAAGCAGGCTGCGACTAGAATTTGCCTACCACGCAATGAAGATCGATGATTAGGATAATTAGCTAAAAGCTTTTCTATTATAGAATCACCCTTGCGTTTCCTCCAGCCTCTTAGTAGCAGATATCATTTACCGTTAATAACCGTTATATAGTAATGGCATCGAAGTCATCTTTAGCTCCTATTCAATCCGTCCAAGACCTTGAGGTCAAAGATGCGCAAATCATTTTTAGTTCTGTGTGGTCAGCACTGGAGCATGAAATTGGCGTAGAAAATCTTCATTTTCCAAAAGAAATTTTTTGGCTTAATGGAGCTCCCGGTGCTGGTAAAGGTACGAATACGGATTTCATTATGCAGTATCGTGATCTGACTGCTCCTCCACTAGTCGTTAGTTCACTGTTGCTTAGTGTCGAGGCTCGTAAGCGAATCGATGCGGGATTGCTTGCCGGTGACCGCGAAGTCATCGAAATTTTATTACGAAAGTTACTCGATCCAGTGTATAAATCTGGCGCAGTTGTAGATGGTTTCCCGCGAACCAAAGTTCAAGTTGAGTGCGTTAAGTTATTTTATCGAAAACTGACTGAATTAAGAAATAAATTCAAATCTACTCCATATTATGAGGCATTTAAAAAACCACATTTTCATATTGTTGTACTTTTCGTAGACGAGAAAGAGAGCGTGCTTCGACAAACTAAGCGAGGTAAAGAGGCGGTAGCTCACAATGAAAAAGTCGAAGAGTCTGGGGTAGGGGAATTTTTAGAAGTGCGAGTCACCGATTTAAATCCAAAAGCCTGCCATAATCGTTACCGTACATTCAAAGAAAAGACTTACGGCGCTTTAAAAGATTTACGTGAAATATTCTTTTATCACTTTATTAATGCTCATGGTACTATCGATGAGGTTCGTAAACGCATTGACGAGGAACTGCGTTATCAAGGATCTTTGGAGCTAGATGAGGCTACCTATGATCGTGTTTCTTGTATTCCTGTAGCAAGCCAACTGTCGGTGCATGCGCGTCAAGACCTTGTAGATCGCTTAGACTCCTATGAATATAGGCAAACTGATTTATTCAAGCAGGTCGTTGAAGTTATTAAGTCTGAATTCATGCCAATCGTAACTCGTCATGCAATTTCTGGTACCGCTGTAATTAACTCTGAAAGCGAAGTACTCATGGATTCGGATGCCTTGGCTATGTTAATTGATGTATTCTCTGAGCGAGGTTACCATGCGATTGTCGATGTAAACCGTTTAGACGTTCCCGACTCAATAGACCCCAAAACGTTTAAGATTAAATGTAAGATTAAGAAGATCGTTCGCGTACGAGTACGCTTTATTGGTTCTGAAATTAGACGAGGTCGCTAAGTTGGATTTATGTTGCTGTCTGCAGTTGCTTATTCATCGCCAAGCTTATCGATTCAAGCGATCGACTTGGCCGCTCAATACAATGTTCCTTGTGTTGATTTATGTACCTTATCTAGTCTAAAGCAGAAAGATATAGATAATTACTTGTCAGAGCAACTGGAGATGGCTCATCCAGTAGTTTTATTTTTGGAAGAAACGGGGTTAAGTCTACGTATTATACAATTAGTTAAGGGAGCTATATTCGCTGATTTTTATGGTCCTAGTGTCAGTTACAGGCGAACTAAAGGAGGTGGTAGAAGACAAATGCTTGCTAAAGCAGTAGGTCTTAAAAAAGGAGCTTGCCCGACTGTGATTGATTGCACCGCGGGTTTGGGTCGTGACGCATTCGTACTAGCATCTTTGGGATGTAGAGTAGTTATGTTAGAGCGAGTTACTGTTATTCATGCGTTGCTTAACGATGGCTTATTGCAAGCGCGTATTCAAAGTTGTTCTGAATTAAACGAGATACTAGATCGCATGGAACTAATTTCTAGTGACGCGCATAATTACCTTAAATTGCCTGAGCTTACTACAGATGTGGTCTATTTAGATCCAATGTTTCCAGAACGAAATAAAGGGGCATTGGTTAAAAAGGAAATGCAAATTTTTCATAATTTTATTGGAATGGATGATGATTCCGATGCGCTACTAAATTTGGCTCTATCTATTGCTGGGCAAAGAGTCGTAGTAAAACGCCCTAGGATTGCTCCATATTTATCCAATTCTAAGCCAAGTTATACTTTGGAAGGCAAAAGTAACCGCTTTGATATCTATCTTGTATAATTTGACCTGCAGCTCTTTTTAGTACGCATTTATTACATGGACGATAATTACACAAAATTGGCGACTATACTAACTGGTTTCTCTACAAGTTTACAATCTGGAGAAAAAGTACTTATAGATGCTTATGATATTCCAGAGTCAATGGTGATTGCACTAGTGCGGGCAGCGCGTGAGCGAGGGGCAATTCCATATGTTAATTTTAATCATGCTAGGGTCAGCCGTGAATTAATTGGCGCAGCTGATGGTGCACAATATGAGATCCAATGTGAATGGGAATTAGCTCGCATGAAAAAAATGGATGCTTACATAGCGGTGCGTGGATCGGATAATATTTTTGAATTATCGGATGTAGATCCAAAACGCATGGGTGCAGTTATGCGTGCAATGAAACCGGTGCAAGATCACCGCGTAAACAATACTAAATGGGTAATTTTGCGGTGGCCTACTTCTGCAATGGCGCAGCAAGCGATGCTCAGCAGTGAGCAGTTTGAGTCATTTTTCTTTAAGGTATGTACACAAGATTACTCCCGAATGTCTGAGGGTATGCAAGAGTTGGAAACCTTAATGCGAAAGACTGATCGTGTTGAATTAAAAGGTCCGGATTGTGACTTGCGCTTTTCCATAAAGGATATTGGTGCGGTTGCTTGTGGTGGTAGACATAATATACCAGATGGAGAGGTATTTTCCAGTCCTGTTAAAGATTCTGTTGAGGGATCGATTACTTTCAATGCTCCCACTGTATATCAAGGCACGTCGTTTGACAAAATACATTTACGATTTAATCAAGGTAAAATTGTCCATGCTGAAGGATCGAATACACAGCGCCTTAATGAGATTCTAAACTCAGATTCTGGGGCCCGCTATATCGGCGAATTTGCAATTGCATTTAATCCTCATATTTTAGAACCAATGCGAGATATTTTATTTGATGAAAAGATCTCTGGCTCCTTTCACTTTACACCTGGGCAAGCATACGAAGATGCGGATAATGGTAATAGGTCGCAGGTTCATTGGGATATGGTTCATATCCAGCGCCCCGAATATGGTGGTGGAGATATTCTCTTCGACGGTGAGGTTATTCGCAGTAATGGCTTATTTATAAAAGATACTTTAAAAAAGCTTAATCCAGAATACTTACTGGGTTAGCATTTAGTATTTTAAATAAGGATAATAAAATTTTTAATAATTATATTAATTATACCTGTTCAGTATAGATGTCGCAATTAGATCCAGAATCCACAATTGAGTTGCAGTCTCAAATTGCTCATTTGCAAAGACATATTGAAAATCAGGATGCAGAGATCTACAAATTTGCAAAGCGTATCGATCGAATGGATCAATTACTTAAGCTGCAGAGCGATCAAATTAAGTCGCTGAGTGAACGTGGCGTTGATAGTTCTTCTTCAAGTAGCGAGCGACCACCGCATTATTAGTTTCATAAAATTTATACTGAAAGCTTCACCCAACTCTAACTGTTTTATTGATTCGTACAAATGAAGATTGATAGTGCTCAATTTGTCACTAGCGCAAAAGATCTAGCATCTTGTCTAGTGTCCGATCTGCCTGAGTTTGCTTTTATTGGGCGATCAAATGTAGGAAAGTCCTCACTAATTAACATGCTAGCGGGAAAGAAAGAATTAGCACATACATCGAGTAAGCCAGGAAAGACCCAGTTGATTAACTTTTTTGAGATAAATCGCGCATGGCATTTAGTGGATCTACCAGGGTATGGTTACGCAAAAGTTTCGAAAAGCAAACAACATGATTTCAATCGAGATATTAGTGCGTATCTTACAGAGCGAACTAATTTAAAGCATATTTTTTTATTAGTTGATTCACAAATAGATCCACAGGGTGGGGATCTTTCATTTGCACAGTGGTTGCAAAAGTGTGAATTGTCTTATTCTATTATTTTTACTAAAATAGATCGAAGTTCGAGTAGCCATGTTTTCAATCATGCGCAGTGTTTTACGAAGGCACTATCTGACTGGGATCTACGACCAACTAAAATCTTTTATTGTTCGGCAAAAATTAGTAAGGGTCGTGGACCATTACTTCAGTGGATTCAACAACAGCTACCTAAAAGGTCTAAGAAGAATAAGTCTGGTGGTCTAAATTTAGATTGGATGAGTCGCTAAGTTAGCTTATAACTTAATGATTGAAGCCAATTATAGCCTCTCTCATCTGTAAAGAAATAGGATCG
>TARA_Y200000002_G_scaffold168847_1_pt1 | contig 14258 bp, 11 predicted proteins | sample TARA_Y200000002 | Tara Oceans TARA_Y200000002 (sample SAMEA2619388) | marine metagenome | biome: marine biome (ENVO:00000447); feature: surface water layer (ENVO:00002042); material: "saline water (ENVO:00002010), including plankton (ENVO:xxxxxxxx)" | depth 5 m | reverse complement strand
CCCGGTGGGAATCGAACCCACGACCGAGCGATTATGAGTACTTCAAGCCATTACTCACCGGGTCGCCCCGGGTCCGAAAAGCCCGGAGTTTCAGGGGTTTCCGGAACAGGTCTTCCCCGGACGCAGCTCGTGATTCCACCCGGTGTCGGGGATTTTGAGCAATCCCTGAGCAACCTCTCCCCCACTTGCCCGATCGCCCACGGATGAACCGGGGGCATGCCGGGCGGGGTGGGGTCTAGTTAGCTAGGTCCAGCATTAAAGATTTCTCGCAGAAATGTCCAAGCGATCAACGCCCCCACCGACGGGCGATGATGCGATCTCGGTCGACTGGATCTGTAACTGCAATGGTGCTCACTGGGGTCCGCTGCCAGAACACTTCGTCATCGCCTTTGCGTTCAAGAATCGGGAAGTCCGCAGGTTCGATGTTCACTCGAGCAAGGTCGTCGCCATTTGTATGGAACTCCCACGAGACCAAAGCAAGTGCGGCATCCCCGAGCCTTGAGCGGATGAGGTTCTGCAAGTGTTGACCCCAGAGATCTTGCTCGCCTCGCTCTCCTCGCTTTGAGAAGGTCGCGTAGTCGTTCTCTAGACCGTAAACACTGCCGTCGTCTGCGACGCCGATGAGGAGCGTGCCGCCGTGTTCTGCGTTGGCGAACCCAGCGATGGTTTTGATCGCTGCGTCTTCAGGGATCTTGCTCTTTACTTGTTGCTTGATGTCCCATCTGAGTGTCGACTTGTACTCGAGGTAGAGCGACTCTCGATCTGGCCCAGACCATTTGCGCACTTGCCGGGGTCGAGCCCTTCTGGGGGATGCAAGGGCATGACCTCACCCCAATTCTCAGAGAACCCGCTTCGCAGGTCCGCGATCACGTGCTCGTCGAAGAGGACCAGCTCTTTGATCTTGCCGGGCTCGGCCAGCCACTAAGGATGCGTACGATCGTGACAAGCGATACTCGTCTCACGCGCTACGCCGGCTCATCCAGCGGTGAGCTCTACGACCTCGCCGCTGATCCGGATGAAATGCAAAATCTCGATGCCGATCCCCGTTTTGCCAAGCTTCGGGCGGCCACGATGGAGCAACTCGCCGATTCACTTGTCGATCACGCAGATAGGGACAGACGTCCAACGTTCATGGCGTGAAAGCCTAAAGATTTGGGCTCTCGAAATCCCTGCGATGCATGGCATCCCCTAGCGGCGCGATAGGTACCGAAGAGCTCGCTCAGCGGCGTTCGATCCGCACATACCATGGGCGCCTGCACCGGGCGGAGTCGATGCCGAGCAGAGCCAGACGCCGTTAATTCCTGCAGAGTAAGGATCGAAAGCGACCCGGGGCCTAAAAATTAGCTGCTTTGGGGTTGAAGCCCCGCCGATGATGTCTCCTCCGATGTAGTTCTCGTTGTACTGCGACATCTCGGTCGTCGACCGGACGGCAATGCCCTTGATACGGTCGCGAAACCCTGGGGCGAATCGTTCGATTTGGGAGATAATTGCTTGTGTTGCATCTCCCGTGAAGCCATGCGGAACGTGGGCGTAGGTCCACAACGGGTGGACAGCGCCAACCGAGCGGCTCGGGTCGGCAAGATACTGCTGGCCAACAAGAACGAATGGCCGGTCTGGCATATGTCCTTGGTGCACAGCTAACTCGGCAGCCACTATCTCTTCAATGTCTCCTCCGACGTGCACCGTCCCTGCCTTGCGTGCATCGCTCGACGTCCAGGGAATCCCGTCCTCGACTGCAAAGTCGACTTTGAACGCGCCAGGGCCGTGCTTGAAAGAGCCGTAAGCGCGCGCAACGCGTCGGGGTAATTGGTCTTCCAAAATCGACATTGCCCCCGAGGGCGAAACATCGAGCATGAGCACGTCGAACGGCGGCAAGTCTCCCACGGAGCTGACGCGGTGCCCAGTTTCGACCCGGCCTCCGTGCTCGAGCAGCTCGGCAAGTAGCGCGTCCGAAATCGCTCTGCTCCCGCCCTCGGCAACCACCCAGCCACGGGCGTGTCCGGCAACAACTAACATCGCTCCAACAGCGCTCGTCATTGGCCGATCGAGACGATGAAGTGCGTGGGCAGCTACGCCCGCCCACAGCGCCTTTGCCTGCTCTGTTCGCCACACACGCGCCAACGAAGTGGCGGGTGTGGCGGCGATCATTCCGAATCGGGCCATGGTCAGGGGATGTCTTGGGATTCTTAAGACCGGCTTTGTCACGCCAGCTATCAGATTTTCGAAGCGGTTGACTGGTGACCCAAAGATGCGACGCCATCGCTCACCGTCAGCACCCAGCGCCTCTGCAGTGCGGTCAATGCTGCGGTACATGACACCAGCGGATCCGTCATCGAGTGGATGCACGCAGTCGATCTCGGGCTGGGCCCACCGTAGGCCCCTGGCTTCTAACCCGAGCTCGTTTAAGAACGGCGAGCCTGCAGCGATTGGGTGCACAGCAGAGCAGTGGTCGTGCAGGAGTCCTGCCTCGATCATTTCGCTGCTTCGGGTTCCGCCCCCGATTTCTTCGGCTGCTTCGAGAACCGTGACCTTGAGACCAGCTCGGGCGAGCTTTACAGCGGCAGCAAGGCCATTAGGGCCGCTACCAACCACGATTGCGGTTTTGCTGCTTGCGGCCGTCATTGGTGGACCTTATTCGGGCGAATCAGTCGACGCTACGTCCGATTCCGTGCCTGCACGTTCAGAAGTCGTGCTCGTGCTGAGCTCAATCTGAGGCGGTGTCCAGTCTTCGTTGGGGTTTGGGACGAGCCATGTTCCGTTGCGCGCTATTGAGGGCTCTGAGCGACCATCTGCGTGCGGTAGACCAACCGGTTCGTAGCCTTCGAGTCGCCATGTGACTGTGTGCGGAATCGGCCCGTCAGGAAGCCAGGGTTGGCTGTTATATGCATCGTCGTTGTGGTACCAGCCTTTTTCGACCGTGCCGAGTGCGCAGTCGATAACCCTGTACTGAACGATCTTGGTGAAGGCCGGTTGGGATTCGGTAAATACTGCGACAACGTCCCCAGGCTCGTAATTGCAACGAGCTTGCCACGCAGCCATGAGCCTCTCGTCGAGGCAATGGCCGTCTCCGAAGTTCCAACCGGTCAACACGTTGCTGAGGAACTCACCCTCGCGCTGGATCCGGGTGTCGAGGTCCGGCAGGTGGCACATCAAACCGGAAATGTGCATTCGGCCCATCGGGTGCATCATTCGGAAGGCGACTGCCTTCTGGACAAAGATTTCTGAAATCTCACGACCGAAGAGAGGCTCAAGCTGATCGATCTGGTTATCGGCCGCTTTAACGATCTTTTCGTTGATTCGATCTTCTTTTTCCTTGTCGCGGAGGGAGAAAGTAGCGGCGGACCAGTTGCCCGCATACTGCTTCATTCCAACCAGGAAGGAAACATACTCAGGCTTGAACGCGCCCAAAACGGGCCCTCCAAGAGCCATCGGCAGAATGACCAACAGCAACCAGGGGTTCAAGTCCGTAACGGCATAACCGTTATTTGCATGGAAGTTTGCAAAGAGGAAACCCGCACAGAAGATGAAGAAGATGTTCCACTCAAGAGGAACAGCGAGCGGGAACGTCGAAACAATGAACGTGTGAAGCATCCAAATCGAGACGATGGCAATCCAAGTCATCCAAGGCCACGGCGAGAAGAGCAGCACGAGCGGCATCACGATCTCGCAGGTTGTCCCTCCTATGTGACCTAGAGCGTGGGCAACTTTCGAGGGCCGGATGTCGTTGGGGTAGTCCTTCACGGTTGCTTTGCGGAACTTGTCCCAGACAACCCACGGAGTGTTTTGAACCATGATTGAGACGGTTGATGAGAATCCGTGGTTGAACTTGGACAAACCTGCGCACATCCAGATGATCACAATGAAGATTTTCGCTGCGATGACCATGTCGACGAAGTTCGTGAAAAGACCGAAGCAGAGCATGGTGGGGACATACTGCTCGGCCCGGGAGGACAGGAAAATAATCTTGTCCCTGAAACCCATCATGATGATCAGTGCTGCGTAGACCACCAGTGCCCACTGCGGCATCACCCCAGCGCGACCGTCAGGAAGACCCGAAATGTCATCTCCTGAAAGGAACAACATCATGATGAGCCAGAAAACGATGAGCTTGTAGAGGCCCGTATCCCAAGGTGTACGCCGATCACCTTTCGTGAGGGGCACGTGATTCGGATATGGGGGGACCCGCAGGGTGTCCTGTTGCCACCAGTAAAGAGCTCCGCCAATAGGTGGGTCAAAGTGGAATGCCATCGGACCGCAGGTCGCAGCCAGGCCTAGAACCTCAAGCAGGATCGTCCATACCATCAACTTTTGGTAAAGAATCGGCTCGTCCCACCACTCCCCGATGTTGTCGAACTCAAGTCCAGCAGTGAACGCTCCAGCAATGATCAAACCGAACAGACCGTAGAAAAAGATCTTCCACGCGTAGAAGGTGCTTGTCTGTTTCGGCGTGCCGAAGCCCTGTTCGACCCAGTGAAGCTGAAGCAACTTCATCCGCTGGAAAAAGGGGATTCGCTCAAACTCATCCAGGGAGACTGGAGGCAGTTCAGCTGTGCGGTAGCCCATTGTTAGGTTCTCCTAATTTTCTGCGCCCATTCGCGCCGCTGCTGTTCAGCGTCGAAGTAGTAATCGTCGTCATCGGTGCTCCGAGTCGAGATGATTCCGTTGCTGAGGCGGGAGAGTTCACGCTCTCTGACTCTTTGCCTGCGCCAAGCCTTACGTTTGTCCTTGCGGCGCTTGCGCTCAATGTGGTCTTCTTCGGTTTCGGATGTGCCCCGCAAGTAAGCCTCTTCGATCTCATCCAAACGCGCAAGCGCCTCTTCGGCTGATAGTTCGAGAAGGATCTGTCCTCGCGCCATGAGGTACATCCGGTCTGAGAATCGGAGTGCCTTGCGAGCGTGCTGTTCAACAATGAGAGCGCCAGTTCCGCTGGAGTCGGCTGCGTCTCGTACCGCGCCCAGCAGGCGGTCAACAATTTTTGGGGCGAGGCCGAGGGAGAGTTCGTCAGCGAGCAGGAGCTTTGGCTTGCGGCTCAACGCGCGGGCCAGAGCGAGCATCTGCTGTTCTCCTCCGGACAGCATCCCCCCGCGAACAGAGAACCGTGATTCGAGTTCCGGGAAAAGCTCTAGGGCTCTCTCTATGTCGCCACCACCAACGCGCAAATTGTCCCGAGCGGACATTTTGGTGAAGATCAAGCGGTCTTCGGTGACTAGTCCAACTCCACCCCGAACCCGCTGGTACATCGGGGTGTAGGTCGGAACATTGTCGAAAAGAACGACGCCATCAACAGGAGCCAGTTCGCCTGCGATCGTCTGCAGAGTTGTGGTTTTTCCCGACCCATTCGGACCGAGTAGGCACACGACCTCTCCAGCTTCAACCCGCAGATTCACCTTGTTGACGACTGCACGGCCCAGATATCCAGCTTTGAGTCGGCGGGTTTCAAGCAGTGGTGCGCTCATGACGTTTCTCCCGGCGTGGGAATCCTCGAGAGATCTTCCACATCGGCCTCGAAGTCGGTGTCACCCAGGTATGCAGCCACAACTGCCGGATCACTCTGTATCTCTTCAGGTGAGCCCGCTGCAATTTGTCGACCGAAGTCGAGTACTAAGACGTCGTCGCAAACGTCCATCACGAATTCCATGTCGTGCTCGACAACAAGAATCGCCATTCCCCACTCGTCAGCGAGTCGGCGAACCACTCGCCCGAGTTCGCGGCTCTCGCGAGAGCTAAGGCCAGCGGCGGGCTCGTCGAGCATCAAGACGCTGGGGTGCATGGCAACAGATCGTGCAATAGCCAGCAAACGGCGTTTGCCGTAGGAAAGGTCTCGGACATCCCGGTGCAGATCGTCGTCAAGGCCGAACTCTTGGATCGCGCGAACGACTTCTGGAGGAAAGAGGGGGTTCACAGGCCAGACAAGATCTCGGATGTATGAGCCGAAGTCCTGAGGGTCAGCGGCGACACTGATGTTTTCGAACACCGTCGAGTCTTCGAACAACTCAAGCGACTGGAAAGACCGCGCAACCCCCGATCGAGCACGCTTCGTCGGCGACTGTCTAGATAGGTCCAGATCGCCGAGGAGGACTTGGCCAGAAGACGGCGTGAAGCCGCTTAGGGCATCAATGAGCGAGGTCTTTCCCGCACCATTGGGACCAATGAGGCCGGTGACCTGACCCGGACGGAGTTCAAATGAAACATCATCGACAGCGGTAACGGCTCCGTAGCGAACAGTCAGACCGACGGTGGCAAGCGAACGAGGAGCTACCCGGGCCTCGTGGCCTGATTCTGTGTCGGCGACTTCGTCCAAACGAATGACGTACGGACGTCCCCACTTTTTGGCGCGCTTAAGGACCTTGTATCCGTTCGCCCACTCTGAGACAACGCCGTCCTTGTTCTGCAAAAGAATCAGCAAAATCGATATACCCGTGATGAGCTGGGTCCAACGCCCAACTCCATCCCATGTCGACTCAAGAATCTCCTGGGTGAACCCAGCAGTCGCCATTGTTGAGCCAACAAAGGCTCCGAAGAGGTACCCGACGCCTCCGACGAGAGCGATGCCAACGTACGTGATTGATGTAAAGCTTGTGTACGACTGGTAGCTGATTGAGCTGACACGGAAAGCCAGAAGAATGCCTCCTAGCGCTGCGATCGCTGCTGCAAAAGAGAACGCAAAGAGCTTTGCACCCATGACATTGATCCCGAGGGCTGCAGCTGCCCGCTCGTTGGTCCTGACTGCGATAAGACGGCGTCCGCTTCGTCCTCGTCGGACGTTGCCTACGACCATGACGGTCAGCAGCGCCATGATGAGCACGAAGATTCCATAGCGCTCTGGGTATGAAATCGAGCCGATTTCATACCCGAAGATCTCGGGATTTCCCACTTGTGTTCCCTGCACGCCTCCGGTGTACTCCCTATTGCGGAAGAGCATCAGCTCAATCGTTGTCCCGAGCCCAAGGGTGACGATTGCGAGGTTGATCCCTCGAGTCCTGACAGCTGGCAACCCGAAGACGACGCCGAGCGGAATCGCGGCTGCAACGCCGGCACCCAGGCCCAGCAGGAAAGGGATATCGAAAACGGCGACGAGCCTGCCGGCTACGTAAGCACCAAAGCCCGCAATCGAGTACTGCGCAAGTGAGAGCTGTCCTGCGTAGCCCGTTAGGACGACAACCGAAAGCAAGATGATCGAGGCGCAAAGCGAAACGGTCAGGGCATCAATCCATTTCGGTTCCTTCGTCAGCATCAAGAAAACGACAGCGCCTGAGCCGAGTAGCATCCAGTCCCACGACATACGGCCGTTCCCGACCATCGGAAGTTCTTCCAAGAAATGGTCTCGCTGAGGAAGCGAGCGACCTCTGAAGACGAGCAAGACGATGATGACAAGGAACGGAAGCGAGGGACCGAGACCTGGCTGGTCTGCGTAGCGGTTGACAATGGTCTGGCCAACTCCCAGCAAGAGTCCAGCCGCTGTAGCGATAGGGAAAGACCGAAAATTACCGACGAGTGCTGCTGCCAGCGCTGCTACGACAAGTGAAGTCATCGCAGTCGGCTGCAACGTAATGATCGGAATCACAAGAATCCCAGCGAGACAGGCAACTGCAGAACCGAGTGCCCAGTTGATGACAGCCACTTTGTTCGGAGAAACCCCTACGGCCGACGCCGACCGCTCGCTCTCAGACACTGCCTCAGTCTCCAGGCCAAAGGCACTCGAGCGGAACAAGAACCACATAATTCCAGCAGAGAACGACGCGATCGCAAGAAGGATCAAACGGTCGACCGTAATTGACACATCCGACCAGAGAGTCACACGGTCAGTTGGGAGCCAGCTATCTACTTGCCTTGCATTCGAGCCGTACCGGATGACAACACCCGCCTGAATCAAAATAAGCACTCCGAGGGTGGCAATAACTCGAATTAGCGCGCTCGCCCGCTCAAGAGGCCTCAGAATCATCCAATGAGTCAGCGCCCCAAGAAGCGCCGAGAGAAGAATCCCGATTAGCGCCGCTAGGAGAAACGGAAGGCCTTGCTCCGTATGCAGCTCCCATTGCATGTAAACACCGGCGATTGCGGTCGCACCGAGCGAAAAATTCAAGACTCCGGTGCCGCGGAAGATGACAATTAAACCCTGAGATGCGAACGCGTACAGCGCACCCACACCAAGTCCGAGCAGACCGAATCTAATCAGTTCGTTCATGAGCCCCCACACCACGCAGGCAGCTAACAAACCACCTTGCGGTGAGGTCCGCACGCTGCACAATCGTGGCGAAAAGTACTTCCAGGCCAGTTGGCCAGTCAAGTTGATCCGACGGTCGTCAAACATCCGTCGGACAGCCACGCCCGCTGCTTGTGTGAAACGTTGGCGAAGATTGACTGACCGGAACGTCAGCGCTTACGCTCCGCGACGAGAGCGCGTAGGCCACGCCTCGAACACAAGAACAAGATGGGGGATTTCATGACAGGTTCAAGCAAGGCCAGGAAACAGGTAACTCGCCGACTGCTAGCAATGCTGGCGCTTGTCGCGCTTATCGCTGCCAGTTGCGGCGACGACGACTCAGACACCGATTCGGCCTCAGACTCAAGCTCGGCTTCGAGCTCAGCAACGGACTCGAGCTCAGACTCAGACTCAGACTCGGCCCCGGCAGAGCCCGCTGGCGAACCGATCAAGCTGATGACAGTTACTACGCTGAACGCTGCGGGCCCGACGTACCAAAACATCGCCAACACGGCGGAACTTTACGCGGACTTCATCAATGCCAGGGGCGGGATCGCAGGCCGCCCGCTGGAAGTAACCGTGTGCGATGAACAATTCGATCCAGCTGTTGCTGCAACGTGCGCTCGCGAAGCTGTGGAAGAAGGAATGGTGTCCATCGTTGGCTCATTCACCTTCTTCGCAGAGTCGATCGTTCCGGTTATTGCCGAATCGAGCATTACTTGGTTTGGAGCTTGCTGCCCGATCACGCCTTCGGAACTCACGAGTCCTTACTCGTTCAACATTGGCAACCAGCCGATGTACGCAGTGGGCGCCGTGAAGCGAGCAGTAGACGACGGGTGTACCAGCATCAATGCCGTCATCATCGACGGTGCCCAGATCTTCATTCCACCAATGGAAAACGCTATCTCAGCACTCGGACAGAGCTTCGGCGACACAATCATCCTGCCGCCGACCGCGCAGGACTACTCCGCCGAAGTCGCCCGAGCCACATCTGACGCAGATTGCGTCGTTGGTGTGATTTCAGAAACTCCTTACATCACGTGGAACACCGCATGGGCACAATCGGGGACTACCGCTCAGCAGTACGGACCCCAGGGCAACCTCAATTCGGTGTCCGCCGCAGGGGCCGAGGAAGCGACCGATGGCAACGTGATCGCCGGCATGTACCCCGACATCTCAACCGCTGCCTTTGATGACTACCGAGGTGCCCTTGAAGATGCGGGCATGCTGGGTGACGGTCTCGACTACAACAGTCTTGGCGGCCTTGGCACTTGGGCAGCCTTCACCGGCTTTACCCAGATTGCCGAGACGATTGAGGGCGAAATTACTGCCGAATCCTTCTACGAGGCCGCAAATTCCACCTCAGCGCTGGACCTAAACGGGATGGTCCCGGTTCTCGACTTCACTCAAGAGTGGACGGATGGACTTGAGGGTTACAACCGGTTGTTCAACCGCACTGTGATCTTCAGTGTGCTCGACAACGGGGTCGTCGTTCCCCTGACCACCGAGTTTGAGGACGTCGGGGCGCTTGCTAACGGGGACGCTGGCTAAAGCCAACGCAGGCAGTCAGACTAATTCTGGATGGCTGGCCTGGTCAGGAGCGCATCGTCGCTCTTGTCCGGGCCAGTCCCAGTTTTAGAGAAACTCCGCTGCTAGCCCACCGCACGATCGGAGTCGCGCCAGTACTCCGCACGGATGGCTTTCTTGTCCAATTTGCCAACCGGTGTGAGCGGAAGTTCTTCCCGGTAGTCAATGCTCTTTGGAGCCTGCTGTGGCCCCTTTGCGTCACGAACAAGCAGTTGCAGCTCTCTGGTGAGGTCGTCTGACGGCTCGTGCCCGGGGCTGAGCACTACAACCCCTTTCACTGCCTCGCCCCACTTCGGGTCAGGTACACCTATGACCGCGACCATCGCAACCGCCGAGTGGGTGCTGAGAACGTCCTCAACCTCGCGTGGGAACACATTGAAGCCACCCGAAATCACCATGTCCTTAGTCCGATCTACGATGAACAAGTAGCCTTCGGAGTCGAACCGGCCGACATCGCCCGTATGCAACCATCCTGAAGAAAGAGCGTCATCACTCTCGTCAGGGAGATCTTTATACCCAGACATAACAAGTGGTCCACGAGCGCAGATTTCGCCGGACTCTCCTGGTGGCACGGGTTGATCGTCAGCGTCTAGCAGAGCTACGTGCATCCATGGTGTCGGTCTCCCACACGAAGCAAGTCGTTCGAGATTCGCTGGATCGTGCTCAGCCTTCTTTAGATGCGTCAGCACCATTGGGGCTTCAGTCTGTCCGTAGAATTGGAAGAAGATCGGACCCCAATGCTTGATCGCAGCAGCCAACTTGGCTGGGCTCATCGGTGACGCGCCGTAGAAAACGGTCTCCATCGACGACATGTTCGCTGTCTCATAACGCTCGTGGGTCTGAAGCGCGTAAAGCATGACCGGAACGATCAGTGTCGTCGTGATGGATTCCTCTTCAACCAGATCAAAGAATCCGTCAGGATCGAAGCTTTCCATCACATGAAATGCGCCTCCAGAAAGCATCACCGGGGCCACGAGTGACAGTGCTGCGTGAGACAGGGGGGTTACTACTGCGAGTCTGATCTCCTCGGGGAATTCCCACTCAGACATCTGGATCCAGGTCATCGCTTGCCAAACTCGGTGAGTCATCAAAACTCCCTTTGGCCTCCCGGTAGTTCCTCCCGTGTACACGACGGTGCAGAGGTCCTCAGCACTTACTTCCGGAGCGACGAGAGGGGCCGGATCAAAAGTGTCAGCGAGAGCAAGATAGTCCTCCCCTGCCTCGCTCGGCCCGAAGCCGAGAAGAGTGAGACCTGGGAAACGCTTTTGCAAATCAGCTGCCCGATCGCCGAAGTGCTCAGCATCAAAGACCAGGCAATCAATCTCTGCGTCTGCAACTGCGTATTCGTGATCGTCAAAAGACCCCATCGGGTGAAGAGGAGTGATGACACAACCGTTCACAAGCGATGCCGTCAAGTTGGTGACTACTTCGGGGCGATTCTTGGACAACACTGCAAGTCGAGTACCAAGGCCGATCCCTCGACTCAACTGCGCCTGAACTAGCTGACTCGTCCTCTTGCGAACATCCGCATAGGTATGTATTTCCCCTCCAATATGCAGGCAGGGCCGTTCACCATGCTGCTCGAGGGCCCGTATAACAAGGTGTGGGAACAGTGGCGCTTCGATTAGAGACACAGACATAAATTCCAAACTAGCAGGGACCTGCAAGCTGATCATGAGGTGCTGCAGGTGCTGGTTCAGATCGAGAGACCCCCATCTATGGGGAGAACGACTCCAGTGATATAGGCCGCCTCCTCAGAAGCAAGGAAGGCAACTCCGGGCGCAACCTCGTCAGTTGAAGAAAAGCGGCTAACCGGTATTTGCGACAGCAGTTCGGAACGTTTTTTCTCCGGTATTGAGGCGACCATCTCGGTTTCGGCGTTTGGGGAGATTGCGTTCACAGTGATCCCGAAACGTGCCGTTTCCTTGGCGGTAGTCCTGGTGAAGCCGATGATCCCCGCTTTAGCAGCTGCATAGTTCGCCTGACCAACATTCCCATGCAGACCAGAAAAGGAAGTCACATTGACTATTCTTCCATAATTCTGTTCCCGCATGATCGGGATCGCTTCTCGAGTCAAATTGAAGGTACCAGTGAGGTGTACATTTAACACGTCATGCCATTCTTCGTCGGTTAATTTCCAAACCACCCGATCTCGAAGAATGCCCGCATTATTGATAACCACATCAAGACGACCAACACGCTTCATAACGTCATCGATGCCAGCTCTCACCGCAGTTGCGTCTGCAACGTCGACTTGAAGAGGGATCGCGTCCGGAAGCTCGCTCGTGGCATCTGCTAGAGCACGAGAATCTGCGTCAAGAACCGCAACAGTTGCGCCAGCACCGCTGAAGAAGCTGCTCAGCGAAAAACCGATACCTCGGGCGCCCCCAGTTACCAGTACTACTCTTCCATCGAAGTCAAAATGCATGCTCATCGATCCAAAGAATGGATCGCTCAGCGCCCCCAGGCAACTCCATCCGCGACTGAGCGAAGGTTCGCATCTCGCTACCCGAATCTGCTTCCGGGTCAGCCCTGATGCACAATAGAGCTGATGAACCTCGGTCAAGATAAGCGGACGTCTGAACTCCTGTCGCATCTAGAAGTGTTCATGGACGCCCACATCTACCCTAATGAGGAGCGTTTCTTTCGGGAGTCCTCAGAGCTTGGGCCATGGGCAGTATGGCCCGTGGTCGAGGAACTGAAGCCACTGGCCCGCAAAGCCGGCCTCTGGAACCTATTTCTTCCTGACAGCGATTACGGCGCTGGGCTCACAAACCTTCAGTACGCACCGCTGTGCGAAGTCATGGGTCGGTCTCATCTGGCCCCCGAGGTCTTCAACTGTTCAGCGCCTGATACGGGCAACATGGAGACCCTTGTCCGCTATGGCACTGACGAGCAGAAGGCGCAATGGCTGCTGCCTCTCTTGAACGGGGAGATTCGCTCTTCCTTCGCCATGACAGAACCAGCCGTTGCATCGAGTGACGCAACCAATATCGAGAGCTCAATTGTTCAGGACGGCGATGAGTACATCGTTAACGGCCGAAAGTGGTACACAACGAATGCCACTGACCCTCGATGTGAAATCATCATCTTCATGGGCAAGTCGGCCCCCGACAACCCAGATCGCCACCGACAGCAATCAATGATCTTGGTGCCCAAGAACACAGCGGGGGTCGAGGTACTACGCCCGCTACCAGTGTTCAATTTCTACGGCATGCCAGACCGCGCCTCAGAGGTCCTTTTCACCGACGTTCGAGTGCCCACCTCGAACATGCTCCTGGGCGAAGGTCGAGGTTTCGAAATTGCCCAAGGCCGTCTTGGTCCTGGGCGAATACATCACTGCATGCGTCTTGTGGGGCTTGCGGAGAGAGCGCTCGAGATGATGTGCCAACGGACTCAGCACCGTGTCACGTTCGGGCGCCCAATCGCCGAACAGACGGTAACGCTTGAGCGGATTGCCGAAGCTCGAATTGCAATCGAGCAAACCCGTCTTCTGACCCTAAAAACTGCACACCTCATGGACACCGTCGGCAACAAGGAAGCCCGACGCGAGATCGCGATGATCAAAATCGCAGCTCCTCAAATGGCCTGTCAGGTCATCGACTGGGCTATCCAGGCGTTCGGTGGCGTTGGCACTGCTAACGACTTCGGTCTCCCGGCAATGTTCGCCACCGCTCGGCTCCTCCGACTCGCCGACGGACCCGACGAAGTTCACAGAAACCAACTCGGCCGTTTGGAGCTTCGACGCTTCGAAGCCCAAGAACCGCCAAAACCCAGGACGGATTGGACCGCTTGGCCAAGACCATCAACCGGTCTAGAAAACGATGAAGCGAAGATGGGGGCATCGAATGAATGACGGAACCCACAACGATGAAGAAGATGCGGTTCGCAGCGACGGCTTCGCAATGCTTGCTGTCTTACTGCTAACGATTGCGCTGATCATTTATGTCGGGTGGAACGTGATCTGAAGATGCCAGAACGCCGAATCTAAATCTTGAGACTTCTCACCACACCCTGGTAGACGCCCTCGCCGCAGCGCCAACATCCGTATCGAATTTCGGCCGGAAGAAGTCATGCGAGCTTCGACGCCCAGCGGTTGGGTAAAGCTTGCGCACTGGCCGAAAGAAGCCGGCACCCAAACCCCCTGCCTCTATCGGAGAAGCCCCGGCAGGAACGGTGGCCACAGTCAAACCTCCTGCCGCTACTCCTCTCAGCTAATCGGCCGCGCAGTCGTGTGCGAGTCACAGCACGAGCGAGTCTTCTTCCAGAAGACCGAAGTTTCAGATCTGGCCTCTTCTTTCACGGAGCAACCAATCGGAATCCCTTACACCTTGAGCGGAAAGAACCGGCGCTACTGGCCTGATGCCGTCGTCCTGCTCCGAGACGGACGAGAGCTCCTCGTTGAAGTGAAGCCAAGAGCGTGCTGACGACGAACAAGACCGCCGAGCAGCTGCGGCTATCGGGGATC
>TARA_Y200000002_G_scaffold63724_1_pt1 | contig 14262 bp, 8 predicted proteins | sample TARA_Y200000002 | Tara Oceans TARA_Y200000002 (sample SAMEA2619388) | marine metagenome | biome: marine biome (ENVO:00000447); feature: surface water layer (ENVO:00002042); material: "saline water (ENVO:00002010), including plankton (ENVO:xxxxxxxx)" | depth 5 m | reverse complement strand
CTTTAGTTTTTAATTATTTTATACAGATTTTTCAACTTCACAGTGTTGAAAATAAATCAAGATCTAATATTTCCAAAATAATTGGAATCAATCCATACTTTGTTGACGAATATATAAAGGCTTCTAGAAACTATTCATTAAAAAAAATCAGTAAAATTATCTCTTTAATTAGAGATTTTGATCTAAAAACAAAAGGATACAAAGGGTCAAATGTTTCAAGTGGTGACTTATTGAGACAAATGATTGTGCAAATTATAAATAATTAAATATTTGGAAAAGATTTCGGATTGTATTCGTTCATAATATTAATAATCGTTTCAATAATATCATCCATTGATGGTTTAGAAAAGTAATCACCATCAGTTCCATAGGGGGGCCTGTGAGATTTAGCTGTCAATGTAACTGGTTTACTATCTAGTAACTCGAACGCATCTTGGTCTTCAATAACTTTATTAATAATATATGATGAGGCTCCTCCAGGAACATCTTCATCAACAACTAAAATTTTATTAGTTTTTTCTAAACTGGATCTTATAGACATCTCTTTGTCAAAAGGAATTAGAGTCTGAAGATCTATGATTTCAATATCAATATTAATTTTCTCTAGTTCCTTAGAAGCCTTTTCAACTAATCGAATCGTAGACCCATAAGAAACAACTGTTAAATCTTTACCAATCCTAAGAAACTCAGTTTTTCCTAGTTTTATATTAAATTCTGCTAAATTGGAGGGTTCTTTTTCTTTTAATCTATACCCATTTAATGATTCAATCAAAATTGCTGGTTCTTGACACTTAAGCAACGTGTTATACATTCCAGCGGCTTGAACCATATTCCTTGGAACAAGAATGTTGATTCCTCTTAATGTAGATAAAAGTGCTCCCATTGGAGAACCCGAATGCCAAATACCTTCCAATCTGTGCCCTCTTGTTCTTACAATTAATGGAGCAATTTGCTTTCCACAGGTCCTGTAATGTAAAGTAGCAAGGTCGTCGCTTAATATTTGTAGAGCATAAAAAATATAGTCTAGATATTGAATTTCAGCAATTGGTCTGAACCCTCTGAGTGCCAAACCAATTCCTTCTCCTATAATTGAGGCTTCACGAATTCCACGGTCTCCGACACGATCTTTACCAAATAATTCCTGAAGACCCTCCAAACCTTGATTAACATCACCAATTTTTCCTGTATCTTCCCCAAAAATTAAAAGATTGTCATACTTTTCAAAAAGTCTTCTAAAATTATTTCTCAAAACAATTCGACCATCAACTAATTTGGATTTATCATCGTACTCTGGCTTAATTAAGTTTACATTTTCCTCATTTGAAGAATATTCATTGTAAAGATTGGAGCTGTATCTTTTTTGATTATCTCTTTTAATTCTTATTGTCCAATCTTTTAACATATCTATTTCATTGCTTTTGTATCCAATTAGTTTTCTTAAAACTGCTCTTGAACAACTCAATAAATCTTTATTATTGGGCTCTTTTATCTTTTTGAGTTGAAGAATTGATGATTCTAAGTTGATATTATCAAATAGATTTATTTTCTCTAAGATATCAAGTAAATCATTTTTTCTTGAAATTATAGGTTTTAAATAAGTATTCCATGCTTCATTCTTGGCATCTTTAACCTCTTTAATAGATTTTTCCTCAATTAAGTCCAATTCTTCTTTGCTAGCGATTTGGTTATCAATAATCCATTTTTTCATTCTAAAGTTACAATCATAAGCTTTCTCCCATTCCAATCGTTTATCAGATTTATATCTTTCGTGCGAACCAGATGTAGAATGTCCAATAGGCTGTGTGAGTTCAGTAACATGAATTATAACAGGAATGTGTTTTTCACGAGAAATATCATTAGCTTTTTGATAAGTGTGAATTAAATTGGGATAATCCCAGCCTTTTACTTCAAATATTTGAAAACCATCTTTTTCGTCAGATCTTTGAAACCCCATCAATGCTTCTGAGATACTTTCTTTAATCGTTTGATCTTTATTTTCAACTGAAATACCATAATTATCGTCCCAAACACTTACCACCATTGGAACCTGATGGACTCCAGCAGCATTCAGAATTTCAAAGAACATACCCTCGCTTGTGCTTGCATTTCCAATAGTCCCCCAAGCAATTTCATTACCATTTTCTGAAAACAATTCACTGTTCTTAATTTTCAATTTTCTGTAAAGTTTAGAGGCCTGAGCAAGTCCCAGTAGTCTTGGCATTTGAGAACCTGTACATGAAATGTCAGGACTTGAATTTTTCTGATTCATCAAGTTTTTCCATGATCCATCTTGATTTAGACTAATTGTACTAAAATGGGCACCCATTTGGCGTCCACCTGACATTGGTTCTTCATTGAAATCAGTATTCGCATAAAGACCTGAAAAAAGTTGTTTAGTTGAAAGTTCGTTAATAGCCATCATAAAAGTCTGATCTCGATAGTAACCAGATCTAAAATCACCTTTTTGAAAAACTTTAGCCATTGCAATTTGTGGTAGCTCTTTACCATCTCCAAAAATCCCAAATTTGGCTTTACCGTTTAAAACTTCTCTACGTCCTAAAAGACTAGCTTCTCTACTAACAACTATTATTTTGTAATCATCTAAAACTTGTGTTTTAAAAGTTTCAAAGGAAATTTCTTTCTTAAGATCTATATTGTCATTCATTTAAAGGGTCATCAAATTTAGTAAAAAAACCCTAGATTTTTTAAAACCATCTTCTTGTGAAAAGACCTGATACAGTATTTGGATCAATAGTGATTTTGAATCTTATTTTTTCAGAGTAATTGGACATCTTTAATTCATTTCCAATGGAAGAATAAAAAGGAAAAAATAATTCAAAATAATCAGTAAGTATATTTAATCTTATTCCTGAGTCAAATGCTGTTTTAACCTTAAACCCTTTATTTTTAATTACAATAAAATCATAATAAGCTTCTATCCATTGCCAAATTGTAGTTCCAGTATTAATTGAAAACATCCAATTATTTGAAAACTCTGGGTTTACTCTTGATTTCATTGCTCCGTCAGTATTTATGAATTGCTGACTGTAAAAACCAGTTGTTTCAGATCTGCCAAGTATATTGTAATTAAACATATAGTCCCTGGGTCTAAATGTTGAAAAACTAAAAAAATCATCATTGGTTTTATTATTCAAAAATTTGCCTAAAAATATTCTCAAATTGTATTGCCTGTTGTCTTTGTAATAGTTTCTGTATTTTGCCGTAATTGATGTTTTTATAAATGATTTATTGATTTGAAGATCTGTATTTAGTGAAATACCCTTCCCACCATATGAATCACTCAAAATATATTTTGCATTGAATATATTATAATTAGGATTATCTTTTTGACTTAAATTTTCTTCTCTATAGACACTGATATATTTAAAATATAGAAATTGTCTAAAATTTGATCTTAAGTCTTTGTTTCTAAAAGTAAATGTCAAAGAGGGGAAAAATGTTGAATAAGATAAATTTTCTTTATAGTGAAATGTAGAGGCACTAATAAAGTATTGTGTGCTGAATAATTTTTTATTCTCACTATATTTTGTGTATTTGAGACTCATACTTCCTAAGATTTTTTTTTGTTTCGAAGAATAGAATGGTTTGAATTTGTATCCAAATGGTTTTTTTATTAATGTTAAATTAGTAAGGGTCATTCCAGGCATAAGCCCATCATATAAATTATAACCCAATAGAGGAATATAATTTAATTGTCTTTGATATATGTTATCAAAATCATTGAAAAGAACAAATTTGGTTGGTTTTGTGTATTTGTTAAATGAAGCAAAATTGTTCTTAAAATTAGTCTCATTTTTGAATCGATTTTTATTTAATTCAACAAAGTCATAGAGTTTTGAATTAAATGAAACGATAGTATCTGTGTTATTAAATGTTACCCATTTTTCGTCCATAACATTGTCTTTTTTTAATAAAGAAATTTGAACAGGTGAGCTTGATTTAATTGATTTAGAGATTTTAAAAAAAGTATTTTTTTCAGTTTCATTAATCTTTCTTATGTCGTAATCAAGAAAAAATTTTTTTCCCAAGTGTTCATCAAAGAACCAGGTCGAACTATTATTTGTCTCATTTTGAATAATATGTTTGAGTGATTTTGAATCTAAAGAAGTTAATTTATTTTTTTTATAATATTTTTTTATTGAGTTTTCTACTTTATTTTTCTGGGTGGATTTTGATAGCATTTTTAAACCTAAACCAGCTTTATAAGGATTGATTATTTTTAGATTAATCCTGGTAAGAGAGTCTCTTGGAGTACTTACAGTTTGGTTAATGTTTCTGCTTGAAATTATATTTTCAAATAACCTGAACTGATCATTAAAACTATAACTGGCATAATTTCTGTTTTTAAAGATTTTGTATTCGCTATATTTTCCAATGAATTTTAATTCGGGGTAGTATTTTTCAATGTAATTCATCATCAAGAAAATAACGATACCGTCTGTTTCCCAATATCTTTTTCTTTTGTCAAAAGTAATTGCCTCCTCTAGGTAAGTATGTAAAAATTCTTTCAAAAAGTTATATTCAAATAAAAAAGATTGGTCAAAAGGGCTTATGATTTTGGGTAGATTATTGATTCCATATATTGGTCTTCTAGACTGATTTTTTCTAGAAACAATCATTGTATTAAAAGGATAAACACCTATTTTTTCATTCGCAAATCTAAAAATCCTATCGACTATTAAGTTTTTCTTTATATCATTTTCATCAATATTGTTTAACGGAATATTATTTCCAGTCTTTTTATCAAAGAATGTTATTAATTTATTAATCAGAGAGTCAGATTTACCCTCCTTATTTTCGACATCAGAATATATTCTAACTCCATCCACAACATAAACTTTAAAATTTGGATTTTGACTTAAAATAAGATTTGAATTTTTCCTAATTTCTTTTTTTGAATCAAAAATTATATTTTTTGCATCATCTGACAATAGTGTTTTTGGTGTAATGTCTGAAATTAAAGTATAGTCCTTTGGATAACTAATCTTGAATTTAAAATAGGCTGGATCATGGAATAAATCATTTAAATCAAGGTTACTTTCAGTTTTCCATTCATCTTTATCGATACCTGCAAAAGTTAAATACCAATCTCTAATGTTTATATTTCTTGAATTACTGATTCCATAACCTGTAAAATCATCTATTGGGATCTTTACATCATAAATGATGTTAATTTTTAAAGAATCTTTGGGCTTAAGAGGGTTTCTTAACTCTACTTTAATCAAATCAATATTATTTTCCAATCTTGAAAAATTTAAAAGATTTTTTTGATTAGAAATTTTTTTTATTGCAGTGTAGCCTCTTTGATTTTTAGTAGATCTTTGAAATGAAAGAATGTATTCCTCAGAAAGTCTTTTGCCTAAGTTAGACAATGAAGTGGAGTAGGAGTGTGCCCAATCATTTAAAATTAAATAGTTTAATTCTATTTCATAATTATTTATGAAGGTTAAAGTCTGGTTAATGGATATTTCAGCTTTTTTTGGATCAAACTTAGCATCTATATCATATGAATGTTGACCAGAAATATTCCATGAAAAAAAAAGAAACAAAACAAAAATTTTTCTCATTTATTGTTTTGTCAGAAATTTGGACTAATTGATTTTTGTTTATAGAATTTTGATAGAATTTCAACGACCTCACTTGAGGAATCAACAATTGAAATTAAATCCAATTCATCTGGTGATATGTAATTAAAATCTTCTACTAGTGTAGACCTAATCCAAGTATAGCAATTCTCCCAAAATTTAGAGCCTACTAGAATAATTGGAAATTTTTGAGATTTTTTTGTTTGTATTAATGTAATGGCTTCAAATAATTCATCTAATGTTCCAAATCCACCTGGCATAACTACAAATCCTTGAGAGTACTTAACAAACATGACTTTTCTGACAAAAAAGTAATCAAATTCCAGTAATTTATCATCATCTATAAAATTATTATGGTCTTGTTCAAAAGGTAATTCAATATTTAATCCAACAGATGAACCCAAAGCTTCTTTTGCACCCTTATTTGCCGCCTCCATAATTCCTGGGCCTCCTCCAGTAATGATACCGAAACCCATATCCACTATATCTTTAGCGATTGTTGTTGCCAGTTTATAAAACTTATCGTCTTCTTTAGTTCTTGCAGATCCAAAAATAGAAACACATGGTCCTATTTTACTCATTTTTTCGTAACCATCAACAAACTCACCCATAATCTTGAAAACCGACCAAGAATCATTTGTTTTAATCTCATTCCAGTTTTTAAGATCTTTTCCGTGCATAAGTTATTCCGAAGTTAATTCTTTTTTTAGATATTTAGCTGTGGGGCTATTTGAAACATGTATCAGTTTCTCTGTTGATCCTTCAAATATTATCTTACCTCCTCTATCTCCTCCTTTAGGTCCTATTTCGATTATGTAATCAGTCGTTTTAATAACATCCATATTGTGTTCAATAATTATAATAGTATTGCCTTTATTTGCAAGTTTATTTATCATTTCTAAAAGCACCTTAATGTCTTGGAAGTGTAAGCCAGTTGTAGGCTCATCTAAAATATATAAGGTGTTCCCAGTATCTTTTTTTGAAAGTTCTGTTGCCAATTTAATTCTTTGAGCTTCACCTCCTGAAAGAGTTGTAGACTGTTGTCCTAAAGTTATATATCCTAAACCAACATCTTTTATGGTTTTCAGTTTATTGAAAATTTTTGGGTGTTTTTCAAAAAAATTGCACGCATCATTAATTGTCATGTTCAAAACATCTGAAATTGATTTTCCCTTGTATCTTACATCTAATGTTTCTCGATTGAATCTTTTTCCATTACATACATCACAATTAACATATACATCTGGCAAAAAATTCATTTCAATTTTTTTCAAACCTGCTCCTTGACACTGTTCACATCTTCCAGCAACAACATTGAAACTAAATCTTCCAGGTTTATAGCCTCTAATTAATGACTCTGGTATCATTGCAAATAAACTTCTTATATCACTGTAAACACCTGTGTATGTAGCAGGATTACTTCTAGGAGTTCTACCAATTGGGGACTGATTAATTTCTATTACTTTATCCAAATACTCAATCCCCTCAATTTTTTTATAGTTTAAAGGTTCTTTTACTCCGTTGTAAAAGTGATTATTTAAAATTGGATATAAGGTTTCATTGATTAATGTTGATTTCCCACTTCCAGAAACACCTGTAATACCTATTAATAATCCAATAGGGAATTCAACATCAATATTCTTTAAGTTATTTCCTGAACAACCTATTAATTTTAATATTTTGTTATTCTTTTTTCTTCTTTTGATTGGGACGTTTATCTTCAGTGTCCCATTTAAATAATTTGCTGTCAAAGTATTAGATTCTATCATATTTTTATAGGTGCCCTCAAAAATAATTTCACCTCCTTTTTTTCCAGCATGAGGACCAACATCAATGATATGATCTGATTTTTCCATTATTTCTTTATCATGTTCAACCACAATAATTGAGTTACCAAGATCTCTTAATCCTTTCAATGAATCAATTAATTTAGAATTATCCATCTGATGAAGTCCAATACTTGGTTCATCAAGTATGTAAAGAACTCCAACAAGTTGAGAGCCGATTTGTGTAGCAAGCCTTATCCTTTGAGATTCACCTCCAGAGAGTGACTTTGACGATCTTTCAAGTGACAAATAATCAAGCCCAATATTAAGCAAAAAATCTATCCTTTTATTAAGTTCTTTGATGATCTCTTCAGAGATTATTTTATCTCTTTTATTTAATTTCAATTGTGTTTTATTGAACCATTTTTTTAAACTTAAAATATCCATTGAACACAAATCATAAATATTTTTATTATTTATAAAAAAATTCATGGATTCAATTTTTAATCTACTTCCATTACAGCTGGAACATTTTACAGTATTCATAAATCCTTTTGCCCATCTTTTAATTCTAGAGGAATAATTCTCGTCAAACTGGGATTTTATAAATGGAATAATTCCATCAAAATCAATATGATATTTTCTGGTTAGTCCAAGAGATTTTGATTCTACTGAAAACACCTCATTCCCTCCATTAAGAATCACATCAAATGCATTATTTGGGATTTTGTTAATTGGATCTTTTAAATCAAAATTATATTTCTCAGAAATTGTCTTCAACTGTTTAAAAATCCAATTATTTTTAAAACTTCCAATTGGAACAATTCCACCATTATAAATACTCTTCTTTTTATCAGGAATAATACTTTCTAAATTAATTTCGTTGACAACACCCAATCCATTACACTTATTACACATTCCTTTAGGGGAATTAAATGAGAAGTTATTAGGTTCAGGGTTTGAATATGAAAGCCCTGAATCTGGACAAACTAGCTTACTGCTTAAATATTTAGGTTCGTTGTTGTCTTCACTCAATACAATTAAGGATTCATCGCCATGAAATAAAGAAGTCATTATACTTTCTTTTAACCTTTTAGAAGTAGATTTGTCATTTTTAATTTCTATCCTATCTATTACAATTTCTATATCATGAATTTTGTATCTGTCTAATTTCATGTCATGAGTTATATTTATAATCTGTCCATCAACTCGAACTTTTAAAAAACCTTGCTTACTAATATTTAAAAACAGTTCTCTGTAATGTCCTTTTCTAGCTTGGACCACTGGAGATAATAGTGTGATTTTTTTATTTTTATATAGAGTTAATACTAACTCAATTATTTCTTCAACATTATAACTGATCATTTTTTTTCCAGACTTATAACTATGTGCCACACCAATTCTGGAGTATAACAACCTTAAATAATCATAAATTTCAGTTATTGTTCCAACTGTTGATCTGGGGTTTTTAGAAGTCGTTTTTTGTTCAATGGCTATCACGGGAGATAATCCGTCAATTTTATCTACATTGGGTCTTTCTAAACCACCTATAAATTGTCTTGCATAAGTAGAGAATGTTTCTATGTATCTTCGTTGACCTTCTGCGTATAAGGTATCAAAAGCTAGTGAAGACTTTCCGCTTCCAGAAATTCCAGTTATAACTACAAGTTTATTTCTAGGAATATTTATGTCAATGTTTTTTAAATTGTGAACTTTCGCTCCTTGAATAGAAATATTATTATTCATATAAAATCAATCTTCCAAAATACGATTTTTAATACGAATTATTAAATAGATTTAACTAATAGCCTATTGATTTATCATCTCCACGCTTATCAGCACCTCCATAAATATTACCTTTACTATCAATGTGAATTGCATCAACTCTTCCAATAGTGGAAGTTTTATTATTTAGTATGAACCCCTTTTTTTCTAAATTTTCTCTAACTAAATCATCTATAATTCCATCTTCATAAAAAATTTTATCAGGCAGCCATAAATGATGAAAACGTGGTTGATTTACGGCTTGTTGAATGGAGAATCCATACTTTTCGAAATTTAAAATAGTTTGTAATACTGATGTAATTATGGTTGGTCCTCCAGGGCTTCCTAAAATTAAATGAAGTTTACCATTTTTTTTTACAATGGTGGGTGTCATAGAGCTCAACATTCTTTTTTCAGGTTCAATTGAATTTATTTCTCCACCAGTTAGACCATACATATTTGGCACCCCAGGTTTAATTGAAAAATCATCCATTTCATTGTTGAGAAAAAAACCAAGATTTGAAGGGTATAACTTTGATCCATAGCTCCCGTTTAATGTTGTTGTAACAGCAACTGCATTACCAAACCTATCAACAATAGAGTAATGAGTTGTTTCATTACTTTCTGTAAGAAAAATTTCTCCAGGATGTATATTTTTTGATTTAGTTGATTTATCAAAAGAGAAGTTTGATATTTTAGATTTTATATAGTCTTTGTTAAATAATTCTTCGACTGGAATATAATTAAAATCAGGATCTCCTAAATATCTGCTTCTGTCAGCAAAAGCTCTTTTTTCAATCTCTGAAAGTAATTTTATGTATTTTATTTGATTGTGATTAATTTCTGATAAATCAAAGTTTTCTAACATTTTAAAGATTTGCCCTAAAACAATACCGCCTGAAGATGGCGGACCCATAGAAATTATTTCTAAATCATGGTAGTTAAATTTAATAGGTTTTCTCCATATTGCTTCATAGTTTTGAAAATCACTTTTTTTAATTATTCCTTTTCTTTTTTCTAAGTAATCTACAAGTTGATCTGCAATTGATCCGTAATAAAATTCATTTCTACCGTTTTTCAACAAAAGTTTAAGTGTTTTGGCCAAAGGTTTATTAACAAATAAATCTCCTTCATCAAATTCATTTTCAAATTCAGGAATACTATCATTTAGTAAAATAATTTGTTCTCTATATGAGTTTAGAGAGTTTGCTTGTTTTTTGGTTATTACAAAGCCTTTTTCAGCAAGATTAATTGCTGGTTTAAAAATAGTCTCAAGTGGAAGAGAACCAAACCTTTCATAAGTAGCAAATAATCCGGCGACCGTACCTGGAACACCAATTGCAAGCGATCCGACTGTACTTAAACCTTTTATCTCATTTCCGTTTTTATCCAAAAACATATTTTTTGTAGCTGCTAAAGGTGCCTTTTCCCTGTAGTCTAATGTTCCAATTGAATCATTAGCTAAGCTGTAAACCATAAATCCCCCTCCACCTAAGTTTCCAGCACTAGGGTATACAACTGCTAAGGCTAAATCAGTAGCAATCATGGCATCAAAGGCATTTCCGCCTTGTTTTAAAATTTCAATTCCAGCTTGTGATGCCTCCTCTTTGGCTGATACAACCATTCCATTTTGAAAATACTCAGGTGATGAGTTTTGACATGAAATAAAAAAAAGAAATAAAAGAATTAAAGAGTGTTTCAATTTATAGTTGTTGCTTAATATTCTTATAAATTTAACATAAAAGTCATTCATATCGTATATTTGTTTTGTGAGTTTAATAAAATCAATCTCAGGAATTAGAGGTACCATTGGAGGAAATACAGGTTCAAACTTAACACCTGTCGATACAGTTAAGTTTGCAAGTGCATATGGAACATGGCTTAAGGAAAATAGCGATAAAAAAAAATTAACAATTGTTGTAGGTCGTGACGCTCGAATCTCAGGAAAAATCATTCAAGGATTGGTCCAAAACTCTATTATTTCATTAGGAATTGATATTATTGATTTAGGACTGTCAACAACTCCCACTGTTGAATTAATGGTCAAACATTACAAAGCTGATGGGGGAATTATAGTTACTGCTAGCCACAATCCTTTAAATTGGAATGCTCTAAAATTGCTTAACAGTAATGGAGAGTTCGTTGATGATTATAGTGGTCAAAAAATTGTTGAAATTTCAGCTTTAGAAAATTTTACTTATTCGAACATTCATGAACTGGGAACAATTAAAAAAGATCAAAGTTCAATGGAAAAACATATTGAATCCGTTTTAGAACTAGGATTAGTTAACACAAAATCCATTCAAGATTCAGGCCTGAAAGTTGTTGTTGATGGAATTAACTCATCTGGAGGTATAATTGTACCATTACTTCTTGAAAAACTTAAGATCAAATACACCAAAATATTCTGTGAACCTAATGGAGATTTTCAACACAATCCAGAACCTTTGAAAAAAAATATTTCTGATTTGAGAAAAAAAGTGATTACTGATAAGGCAGACCTTGGTATTGCTGTTGATCCTGATGTAGATAGACTTGTATTTGTATGCGAAAATGGAGAAGTCTTTGGAGAAGAAAATACGCTGGTAGCTTGTGCTGATTACGTTTTGAGCAAAACACCTGGACCAACTGTATCCAATCTTTCATCAAGCAGAGGTTTAAAAGATATTACGGAGTCACATAATCAACAATATTTTGCAAGTGCTGTTGGAGAAGTCAATGTTGTAAATGAAATGAAACTTAAAAATGCCATTATTGGAGGTGAAGGTAATGGAGGGGTAATTTACCCAGAAAACCATTACGGAAGGGATGCTATCGCTGGAATTGCACTTTTTTTATCTTATCTATGTCAAAAGAAAATAAAATGTAGTGATCTTTTATTTGAGCTACCTAAATATCACATGGTTAAAGAAAAAATAAACCTTCCTAAAAACTTAAATATTGAAAACCTATTAAATAATCTTTCAAAAAAATTTGAAAATGAAGAACAAACACAAATTGATGGTTTAAAAATTGATTTTAAAGAAAAATGGATTCATTTAAGAAAATCAAACACGGAACCTATCATTCGAATTTACAGTGAAGCAAAATCAAAAGAAATAGCTATTCAATTAGTAGAAGAAATGAAAACACATGTTTATTCAATTATTAATCAATAGGCGCTTTGTCTTTATGTTTAAACCTGTCATGTGTCCAGAAATATAAATGTGGATTGTTTTTAATTTGTTTCTCAACTTTAGAAACAAATATGTCAGTAATTTGATAATTATCAAAGCTTCTGGGTTTTTTAGCAATCATTTCAAGTTCTACATTGTAAAAACCTCTTTTTATTTTTTTCATTTTACCAAAAACAACTGGTAAGTCATGTTCTTTAGCGATACGTTCAGATCCAGTGAACACAGGCACTTTGATTCCCAAGAATTCTTTCCAATATGTTTTTGATCTAATTTGAGCTGATTGATCAGCTGCCATTCCATAAAGAAAAAGTTTATTTTCTTTTAATTGATTCTTAATAAACAAAGCAGCCTTGTATCTTGATATCATTTTAGCTCCATGTCTTAATCGAATTTTTTTTACCAAATTATCTAGATAACTATTAGATAAAGGTGTGTAGACTGCAAATGGGGCATGAGGAACATGGTAACCTATTGACATAAAATATTCAAATCCACCGTGATGAGCAACCATAAAAACAACACTTTTATTTTTTTTAGCTAAATCGTTTAATAATTCAGGGTTTTCAACAATAAATCTTTTTTTAATTTCTTTTTGAGAAATTGATAAAAACTTAAACATTTCAAAAAAAACATCGGTAATGTGTCTGTAAAATTGTTTTTCGATTTTAATCAGTTCTTTTTTTGAATTCGAAATTTTTGATATTTCAAGGTTATATCTAACAACCTTTCGACGGTACTTAATCAAATAATATAGCACATAAAAGGTGATGTCGGAAATAGTGTACATTAACCGAAAAGGTAAATATGAAATGAACAAAATGAATGGATATGCTATTAAATAAATCAATAAGTTCATTAATGTAAAGATATTTAAATCTTACTATTTATTAATTTGTGTATCAAAGTTTAAAAAATACTGTTTAGAATGTTTTTTTTATTAATTTGCATAAAACTTAAATTAATTAAAATGAAAAAATATATTTATTTATTGACTTTACTGTTTTCTTTATCGTCTTTTGGGCAGGAAATTTTTTGGTACAACGTCCTATTGGAAGTCAAACCATCAAATACATCAATTGTTGAAAATTTAGTAGATGAATACTACTCTGATTTTGATTTTACTGAAAATACATCAATGACATTTTCTAATATAGCTCTTAAGGGTCAAGACTTTAAAGAAACCCATGTTTTATCTTTCACATCATCATCCTCAGAATCACTTGCTGACCTTAGGTCTTCTCTCTCCGGAAATGAATGGGACTTATATATAGCTGAAATACAAAAACACATTTCGAGTGCTAGGGTTTCCTCTGGAAAATCTTTAGGGATTTATAATCAAGATATTGATTATCCAATAGGCCAAGCATGGATTTTTGATGTTAACGATGCTAGTTCTTTTGTTGATTCTTTTGAAAAGCTTATGAAATCTTTCAATTTTGAGGGTTATTTAGCTATTGGTCAGATAATTCATGGAGTTAGTGATGGAGAAAACATGTATATATACGGAACCTATAAGGATCTTAATACAGCCTTTAATTTTGGTCCAAAAAGCGAAAGTGAAGCCAAAGCATTTGATACATTTTCTAGAGAAGTAGCAGATGAAAGATATACTCAAAGTTTCACAAGAGTTTTAATTAAGAAATACGAATAACAACCTAAGTCTAACAATCAATGATTAAAACCCTGTAAATTACAGGGTTTTAACATTATTAATAATAAGAACTTTTATTAAATATTTGGATCTATTTTGTGGTTCTTACAAAATATAATCGCATCAAATAATAGGTTTGGATAATATAAAGAAAGACTTGTCAATCTTGATTTAGTTTAGGCTATTTTATTGTTGCAATGAACCTCATTGAGACATAAGCTGTTCACCAATCAAATTATCAAGATCTTGATTTTTAACATTCATTGCTAATATCTTTTTTTCAGAGTTAAGTACGTAAC
>TARA_Y200000002_G_scaffold23440_2_pt1 | contig 14295 bp, 14 predicted proteins | sample TARA_Y200000002 | Tara Oceans TARA_Y200000002 (sample SAMEA2619388) | marine metagenome | biome: marine biome (ENVO:00000447); feature: surface water layer (ENVO:00002042); material: "saline water (ENVO:00002010), including plankton (ENVO:xxxxxxxx)" | depth 5 m | reverse complement strand
AGATGTTTAAAAGTAGTTCACCCAGGACTATTAGAAAAAATAAAAAAAAATCAACCTTGGTATAAAAAGCTAAGGCCAGAAAGTAGCTTTGATGATAATTTAAGAGAACAAGAAGCTTATAATCAAAAATCTTTAAAAAGGAATGATCAAGTAGCTTATAAGCATTTAGCTAAATGGTATGGAATGGTTGAGACCTCAATTGGTATGGCTTCAGAAACAGAGCTGATTAAAAATAACGATGAGATTGCACAGACTTTAGAAGATTATTTATTTACAAATGGATTGACAGATGAAATTAAACATTCAATTGAAGAATTTCAAGATTGGTTAAGAGCGAATCTTATCTTAACGAAAAATCTTATACCTCATAATATTGTAATCAAAGTCGAGGGAGATAAGATGATTTTGAAAATTGTAGATGGTCTTGGCTCTAAGGCATTCTTTCCTCTTCCAAGGTTTTCAGATTTTTTTGCAAAAAGATATGTGGAAAGGAGAATTCAATTAATGTGGAGTAGAATTAATTGGGATCTTTCAGGTAGAAAAGGTAATTGGAAGTAGTTTTATTCGTCTAAGAAACTTTTTAGATGACTTGATCTGCTTGGATGTCTTAGTTTTCTTAAAGCCTTTGCTTCAATTTGTCTGATTCTCTCTCTGGTTACATCAAACTGTTTTCCAACTTCCTCTAATGTATGGTCAGTATTCATTCCTATTCCAAATCTCATTCTTAGAACTTTAGCCTCTCTTGCAGTTAAAGATGCAAGAACATCGTCTGTAGCGAAATGAAGACTTTCTTCTGTAGCATTCTCAAGTGGAGACTCTATAACAGTATCCTCGATAAAATCACCTAGACTTGAATCTTCATCATCTCCAATCGGCGTTTCTGTAGAAATAGGTTCTTTCGCTATTTTTAAAACTTTTCTAACTTTATCTTCAGGCATATCTAATTCTTTACTTAATTCTTCTGGAGTAGGCTCTCTCCCCATATCCTGCATCATTTGTCTAGAAACTCTGTTTAACTTATTAATAGTTTCAATCATATGCACTGGAATTCTTATTGTTCTAGCTTGGTCTGCGATTGATCTAGTTATGGCCTGTCTTATCCACCATGTGGCATAAGTAGAGAATTTGTATCCTCTTCTATATTCAAATTTATCAACAGCCTTCATCAAACCTATGTTCCCTTCTTGAATTAAATCCAAAAATTGTAGTCCTCGGTTTGTATATTTTTTTGCAATAGAAATAACGAGTCTTAAATTGGCTTCTACCATATCTTTTTTAGCGCGTCTCATCTTAGTTTCGCCCATAGACATGTTTCGATTAATTTCTTTAATCTCTCTTATATTTAATCCAACTTTCTCTTCAAGTTCAATGATGTCTTTTTGGGCAATAACAACATCTTGTTTTACATTTTCTAAAAGATCTTTCTTGTATTTTTTTTCTTTCATTAAAGAATCAATCCATCTAACCTTTGTTAAATTTTCTGGATAAAGCTTTAAGAAGTCTTTTCTAGGTATTCGTGCATTTTTAACTAACTGAATTTGGATAAATTTTTCTTTTTCTCTTAAAGAATTAAGTCCATGCCTTGCTATTGCAGCAATATCTTCAAACATTCTTGGGCTAAATTTTAGAAACTTAAAAATTTCACCAAGTTTTTTAAACTCTATATTAGCTTCTTTTGAATGTCTTCCCTTTTTTTCGATGACTTTTAAGGTTTTATTATATTGACGTTTTAGATTTGTCATGCGCCTCTGAATCTCTTTCATATCAGGACCTGATGACGCTTCTTCATCTGAAGACTCTGCAGCTTCAGCTTCTTCTTTTGCTCTTTGACTACCTGGGCCTGCCGATGGAACTTCTTCCATTTCTTCTAAGAAGCCAGTTACAAAATCATTTATCTTTTTTTCGCCGTCCTTTACGAGTTGAAAGAAATGAATAGCATATTCTACGGTCTTTGGATAAATAACACTTGCACTAAGAAGGTCTCTCATGCCCTCTTCTATTCTTTTTGCAATTTCAATTTCACCCTCTCGAGTAAGAAGATCAACAGTTCCCATTTCCCTCATATACATTCTTACAGGATCAGTTGTTCTTCCAGTCTCATTTTCAACAGCCGCAAGAGCTTCAGCTGCTTGTTCTAAAGCAATATCATCAGAGTTTTCTGATTCTGCGAGCATCAAAGTATCTGCATCTGGGGCAGTTTCATGAACTTGAAGACCTAAGTCGTTAATCATCCCAATTATTTCATCAACTTGATCAGGATCTGATATATCATCAGGTAGGTGGTCATTAACATCAGCATAAGTTAAATAACCTTGTTCTCTTCCTTTTTCAATAAGCTCAGCTATTCTTGAACCTTTTTGATTTAATTTATCCACAGACTTCTATTTCCTCAACTATTCAGCTTTATTTATGGATTGATTGGCAAAAATCAATCTATTTAGAACTTAAATTTCTAATCAATGCTTCTTCATCCTGCGACATTTTAGCTTTTTTTAAGATAATTTGTTGTAATTCTCTCTTTTCAGCAGAAGAAAGCTCATTTAAGCCATATTTTTCTTTTAAAAGATCCTCCCTTTCTGATTCTGATTGTTGAATGATTTCTAAACAATCGCAGATCATTGATATTGCATCTTCTTCTGATAGTTTAATTTCAGATACTAAGGCTTCTCCAAAAATGTTCTTTATTTTTTCTGTTTCTATTTTTTCAAAAATAACTGAAGCAGGAGAATTATTATTTTCAATATAAAACTCTTTAACTTCTTTAATAAAAAAGAACTTGGATTCTGATTTAATTTTATTAAATTCTTTCATTGATGCTAATTTAGGATGTTGTATCAAACCCATAAATATTCCTAAGACAGACTTCCTTAGAACTGATTTTGAGGTTACTTTGACTTCCTCTTGAGGAGGTGTTGATTTTTTTTCTATCTTCGAACTCCCTTCTATTAATTTTGAAAAGTCTAAATCACAAATCTTTGATACTTCATTTATGTAGACTTGTTTTAGAGTTTCATTTGAAATCTTTCTTACCAATGGCAATGCATATTTTGCAGCCATTGATCTTCCTTCAACTGTTGATAAATCATCTACATTTTTAATTGTGTCCATGAAGAAATCTGAAAAAGATTTAGCATTTTTTGTTAGATTTAAAAAAGCATCTTTTCCATTCTTTTTAATGAAACTATCTGGGTCCTCTCCAGGATTTAGAAAAATAAAACTTATTCTTGTATCCTCTCTCATTAAAGATAATGCATTTTCAACTGCTCTCCATGATGCTTTTTGACCAGCTTCATCACCATCAAAAACAATAAAAATTGTATTTGTATAGCTTAAAATTTTTCTTAATTGTTCTTGAGTGAATGCTGTTCCAGAAGAGGCAACTGAGTTTTTTACTCCATGTTGGAACAATCCTATTACATCCATATAACCTTCCACCAGAAAGACAGATTCTGGTCTTTTATCTATCTGACGTATTTCATGAAGCCCATATAACTCATATTTCTTTTTATATGTTTTAGTCTCAGGTGAGTTCAAATACTTAGCTTGTTCTTTTTTATCTTTTAAAAGTCTGCCTCCGAAAGCAATACATTCACCTTTTACATTTCTAATTGGAAACATAAGCCTATCTCTAAATCTATCGTAGAAATCTCCATCTTCGTTTTTGCCAAAAAGTCCAGATTCTTCAAGGTCTGGTATATCAAATTCCTTTTTAAGATTTTCGAAAAGTGTAGGTTTCTTATTTGATGAATATCCTAATTGAAAAAATTTAGCTGTTTCTCCTGATATGCCTCTATCTTTTAGGTAAGAAATTGATTCATTTCCACTAACTGATTTTAGTTGATCATAAAATATTTCTGCAGCTCTGTTATTTATTTTTGTTGCTTGTGATGTATCAACAGATATTTCTTGTTTTGGAACTTCCATGCCTACTTGAGATGCAAGAGTCTCTACTGCTTCAATAAAATCAAGTCCGTCATGTTTTCTTAAAAAATGGACTGCATTTCCAGATTCTTTACACCCAAAACAATGATATGTACCTGTTTCTTCATATACTTTAAATGATGCAGTCCTCTCTTCTCCAGAGCCATGAAATGGGCATTTTGCCCAATATGCACTTCCCTTTCTTTCTAAAGTTAACCTTCTTCCAATAACATCAACTATGCTTACTGAAGCTAATAAACGATCAATAAATGTTGAAGAAATTGGCATATTAATTATCTATCTATATTTAACCAGTTATCTATAAGTATTTTTGCTGCATTTGCATCTACCATATCTGATTTATTATCTTTAAGAATCTCCCTTGCTTCAAATGTTGTTAACCTTTCATCAACATACTCATATTTGGAATCATATAGTGTAGTTAAATGTTTATAAAATTTATCGACTTTTCTCATTATTTTACTTTCAGAATCATCCATATTTAATGGTTTTCCTACAAGTATTAGTTCTGGTTTCCACTCATATAAAATCTCTTTAATTTCATCCCAGTTTGTTTCACCATGATAATTGAAGATTATCTTCAATGGTGAAGAAGTATTTGTGGAAGTTTGACCTACAGCAACTCCAATCTTCTTTTCACCGAAATCAAATGCAAGAATCTGCATTTAATTACTAGAAAAATTCCAGTCTCTTACTATCTCGAGAACACTATACTCATCAGACATTGTTTGATTAAAAGCTGCAAAAGGAGCGGATTTTTTTAAAATATTTATAGCCATCTCGTCAATTTGCTTGTCTCCTGATGAAATTAAAATTGTAGCATCAATTAAATTTCCGTTAACATCTACAGTTGCCATAATTTGAACTTTACCATTAAATATTTTTTTACTATTTGAGATTAAGTTGTCACCTGTTTTTTCTATTTGCCTTTGCCAAAAATTTAAATACATCGCCTCATCTGAATTTACAATAGAGTTTGCTTGAAGTTTTTTAATTTTGAATGATTGTGTAATATTTTTAGATGAGTTCATCTTTCCCTCTGAAGAGAAAGAAATATCCTTATTTAAGTTTTCGGTATCTCCAAAATTGATATTAGTAAAGTTATCTTGAGAAGAATTAGCAAATTTAACATTGATAATTGGAGAGTCGCTAAAAATAGGTAATTTATAGTAAGTTGTTATAGAAATACTAAAAATTAAAATTATATGAATTAAGATTGAGATAATAAAAGATTTATTAAATGTTAGTGACCTTTTTGAAATATTTCTTGAAGATGATACTAAACTCATAGACCTTTAAAATATTCTTCAATAGGGTTTGTTCTAGTTTGATCAAGTATTTCTCTTGCGCACGTTGGGCTAGTAATGTTAATTTCAGTTAAATACTCACCAATAATATCTATTCCTGCAAAACTTATACCATTTTTAATCAAGATAGAGCCTATCTCTTTACCAATGGTCTTTTGAAAATCTGTAATATCTTTTGCAACACCAGTTCCACCTGCTGCAAGATTTCCCTTGAAACTTCCCTTTTCAGGAATCCTCGCTAAAGTTTTATGAAACGGCTTGCCATGAATTATTAGAATTCTATGATCGCCATCAAATATTTCCTCTATAAATTTCTGACAAATGATTTGAGTTTTTCCTGAATTTGTCATTTTATTAATTAAATCAATATCTTGGTTATTAAACTCTGTGATTTTAAATATTGATTTGCCTCCCATTCCATCAAGAGGCTTTATAACGATATTCTCATATCTCTCAAAAAATTTATGAATTTTCTTTATATTTGATGTCACTAGCGTATTAGGTATATATTTTGAGAAATGAATTGCGAAAATCTTTTCATTAAATTCCTTAATTGAATTTGGTTTATTGTGAACATTGGCGCCTTGTTTTTCAGCTAATCCCAATAAGTGTAAAGCGTTAATATAATCCTCATCAACTGGGGGATCTTTTCTCATGAAGCAATACTTAAAATCTGAAACTTTGATCTCTTTTTTGTCTGTGTCTTTTATGAATTTTGATTGTGAAGAAAGAATACTGCTTGAATTTGCAAAAACAGTATCTTCTTCGATAAATAAATCGTTTAGTTCGCATTGAAAAACGTCTAATTTATTTTTTATGGCCTCATCAATCATAAGAATTGAAGTATCTTTTTTCAAATTTAAGCTTTCGTATGAATCAGTTATAAATAAAACTTTTTTACTCATTATTAATTTTACCGAAATGATTTTTAATTAAGGATGAGACTACTATTGGAGCAGTCTCTGCTCTTAATATATTTTTGCCAAGAAATCTTAATTTAAAAGCTCCTTTATTAATTATACTCAATTCCTTTTCTGAGAATCCTGATTCAGGGCCAGTGATAATACTTATTGAAGAACTATCATTTAGTTCATCTTGATTAAAATATTTAGTTGCATCAGTATCAAATAAATACTTTTCATCATCAGTATCAATTTGCTTTATAGCCTGATCAAGATTATTAAAATTATCCACAGTTGGTAGGAAATTGTTTCCACATTGTTTACAGACATTAATAATAACCTCTTTTGATTTATCGATAATTTTTTCTAGGTCTTTTTTTGCAATACTTTGATCTAACAGGTCTGATTTATATACTATGAATTTATTCACTCCTATTTCTGTTAATTTCTGAATCATATAATTGAAATTATTTTTTTTAATGAAGGGTATTATGACCGTAAGTGTTCTACTAGGAATTTCTTGAAATTCTATTTTTGAAATCCTATGTAATTCACAACTTTTATCAGAAAGTTTAATGATTGAGCAAATTCCTTTTTTTCCATTTCCATCGAATACTTCAACTTGACTCCCTTCTTTGAGACGAAGTGCTCTTACAAGATGATGAGACTCAGCTTTATCTAAATTAAAATTCTTGTCAGGTTTTGAAACAGACTTACAATATACTCTATGGATTCTCACGATATTATTATAGCTACAAAATAAATGTCACAGATTAAAATTATATTAATAAGGCATGGTGAAGCTGAAAATAAGTGGGGAGAACATCCAGATCCTGGGTTAAGCTTAAAAGGGATATCTGAGTCTTATGATTTACTTAAACATAAAGAACTTCAGTCTCTTGAGGATTATTTTTTTATATCAAGTCCAAAATTAAGAGCTATTGAAACTGCAAAGCCCTTAGCAAAAAAATTTAATAAAAAAGTTAAGATTGATAATTGTTTTATTGAGATACCCGCAGAGGGAATAAAGCCAGATAAAAAACAAGAATGGCTTGAACAAATTGTTCAAACAAATAAGAAAGAATTACCAATGTTTATAAAAAATTGGAAAAATAAGATTTTAAATAAAATAAAAAAACTTGATAGAAATACAATTATTTTTAGTCACTTCATGGTTATAAATGCTTTGCTTAGTGAATTGACCGATATAGATACACTTTTATATTTTTATCCAGGACATACTTCAGTTGTAACATTAGAAATGAAAAATAAGGAATTCGATTATTTCATTACAGAAGGCAACAAAAAAACAGCCATTAATCTCTAAAAACCTATTGAGCAATTTTTAAACAACTGTAAACTTAATCTTCCGTTATATAAAAAAAGATTTTGGATAATAAAAAAAAATCATTTGATAGTTATTCTAAAAAACCTCTTAAAGATGAGGTAAGAAAAGCTATGAAAAGATACTTTTTACAATTAGATCAAAAAAATAATCCTATAGACGTTTATCAAATGGTTTTGAATGAAGTGGAACCTCCACTCCTAGATGCTGTGATGAAATTTTCAAATGACAATCAATCTAAAGCAGCAAAAATTTTAGGTATGAACAGAACAACGTTAAGAACAAAATTAAAAAAATATAATATTAGCTAATGACAGTCATTAAGCCAAAAACAGCTTTAATTAGTCTTTCTGATAAATCAAACCTTAAAAAAATTGTAGATTTTTTGATTGAAAGAAATGTAAAAATAATATCAACAGGTGGAACTTATAAATCCATAAAAGAGATTACAGATGATGTAATTGAGGTATCTGAATTCACTGGACATGATGAAATGATGGATGGAAGAGTTAAAACGCTGCATCCTAAAATTCATGCAGGTATTCTTGCAAGAAGAAGCAGTGACATGAAAGATCTCAAAGATAAGGGTTATGAAACCATTGATTTAGTGATTGTAAATCTATATCCATTTAAAGAAACAATTAAAGAAGATTGCACTTTTGAGGAAGCTATTGAGAAAATTGATATCGGTGGTCCAACAATGATTAGAGCAGCTGCAAAAAATTTTAATGATGTCATAGTTCTTTCAAATCCTAATGATTATGAATCAATAATTATGGAATGGGATCAAAATGATGGTATTTCCTATGAAACTAGAAAAAGTCTGGCATCAAAAGTATATTCTTTAATGTCAGATTATGATCAATCGATAACTAATTATCTTAATAATAAAAAGAGTCTGTTGGACTATGAATTTGATAAGAGTTCTACTCTAAGATATGGAGAAAACCCTCATCAATCTGCAAAGCTTTTTACTTTCAAAAATCTGAAACATAAAAATATTGCTAATGCTGATGTTATTCAAGGAAAAGAGCTTTCATATAATAATATTGTTGATGCTGATGCTGCATGGGAATGCGTTAGGGAATTTAATAATCCAGCATGTGTAATTGTAAAACATGCCAATCCTTGTGGAGTTGCAGAAAATAGTTCAATTCAAAATGCATATGATCTTGCATACAAGACTGATCCAACTTCTGCATTTGGTGGAATAATTGCATTCAATAAAGTTGTGGATCACCAAACTGCTATAGAAATTGTTTCGAGACAATTTGTAGAAGTAATAATTGCTCCAGAATACAAAGATGCTGCTTTAGAAGAATTTTCTAAAAAAAAGAGTGTAAGAATTTTAAGAGTGGATATAGAACAAGATACATCTTATCAGGGAATAATAAAAAAAGTTTCAGGAGGCATCCTCATGCAAGATGAAGACTTTAAAAGTGTTTCTATTAATGATTTAAAATGTGTTACAAAAAGACAACCTACGCAAGAAGAAATAAATGATCTAATGTTCGCATGGAAAGTGGCTAAATTCGTAAAAAGTAACGCTATTGTTTATGTCAAAAATAAGCAAACTATTGGAATTGGTGCAGGTCAAATGAGTAGAGTTATAAGTGCAGAAATAGCCAATATAAAAGCTAAGGAAGAACAGTTAAAAATTCATGGTGCATCTATGGCTTCAGATGCCTTTTTTCCTTTTAGAGATGGTATTGATAAGGCTGCAGCAAGTGGTATAGCATCAATAATACAACCAGGTGGTTCAATAAAAGATGATGAAGTTATTGCAGCTGCAGATGAAAATAATATCTCAATGTTGTTTACAGGAATAAGGCACTTCAGACACTAATGGATATTCTAATCATTGGTTCAGGTGGTAGAGAGCATGCTTTGGCATGGAAATGTGCACAAGATCATTTTGTAAATCATGTTTTTGTATGTCCAGGAAATGCTGGCACTCATTTAGAAGACAAAGTAAGCAATGTCGAGATAGATACAAATGACTTTAAATCAATTGAAAATTTTTGCATTAAAGAAGATATAGAACTTGTAATAATTGGGCCAGAACAACCTTTAGTTGAGGGTTTAACTGACCACCTGCAAAGTAAAGGTATAAAAACTTTTGGTCCATCAAAAAAAGCAGCTCAACTTGAGGGATCAAAGACTTTTTCAAAAGATTTTTTCAAAAAATATAATATTCCAACTGCGGAATATAAATCTTTTGAAGACTATGATTCTGCTCTAAATTATCTAAATCAAATTGAGTATCCTACTGTCGTTAAAGCTGATGGATTAGCAGCTGGAAAGGGAGTAATTATTTGTTCATCTAAAAAAGATGCAGAAGATGCGCTTATAAGTATTTTTAAAGATAATGCTTTTGGTTCAGCTGGGAGTAGAGTGGTAATTGAAGAGTTTCTAGAAGGCGAAGAAGCTTCTTTCATCGCAGTGGTTAGCAAAGATAAAATTGTTCCATTGGCAACCAGTCAAGATCATAAAGCTGTTGGAGATGGAGATGTTGGTTTAAATACAGGTGGTATGGGCGCCTACTCGCCTGCCCCAATTGTAAATGCAGAAATACATCAAAAGATTCTTAATGAAGTAATGTTTCCAACTATGGAAGGCTTAATAAGAGAAGGATACCCATACTTAGGATTTCTATATGCCGGTCTTATGATAAAAAATAATAATATAAAGGTTCTTGAATTTAATTGCAGATTTGGTGATCCTGAAACTCAGCCAATTTTAATTAGATTAAAATCAAGTTTGGTCGAACTTTGCCTTTCAGCTATTAATGAAAAATTAGATTCTTACTCCATCGATTGGATTGATAAACATTCTTGTGGAGTGGTAATCGCCTCAAATGGTTATCCAGAAAGCTATGATACAAATAAAGAGGTAAAAATTAAATTAAATGAAGATGGCGACTTGAAATTATTCCATGCGGGCACTAAATATAAAAATAATAAAATTGTAACTTCCGGAGGTAGAGTATTTTGTGCAACAGCTCTCGGAAATGATTTGAAAGAAGCACAAAAAAAAGCTTATAATTTAGTAGACGATGTTAGTTTTGAGGGCTCCTTCTTCAGGAAAGACATCGGATTCAAAGGTATTAAATGAGTATTTTAAATAACATTGTTAATGAATTTGATATTGCGTTAAAAACTTTGTCAGATAAGAAGGCTGGGACTGACAGAGAATATCCCCCTGCGCCATTAAAAAAAAATCAAGATGAGCTTTCACAAAAAGAAAAAGATTTATCCATTCAAATGATGAGGGTAAATCATGCTGGTGAAGTTGCTGCACAAGCTCTCTATAGAGGCCAAGCTTTTGTGTGCAAAGATAAGCAAATTAAAGAACACCTAATTCATGCAGGCGACGAAGAAACAGATCACTTAGTATGGTGTAAAAAAAGACTAGACGAACTCGGTGGTAAGAGTTCTATTTTAAATCCATTTTGGTATGCAAGTTCCTTTGCTATAGGGGCTATATTTGGTGCAATGGGTGAAAAAACAAGTCTAGGATTTGTTGAAGAAACTGAGAAACAAGTTGTTATCCACTTGCAAAAACATTTGGATAAGATTTCAGATAAAGATAAAGAAACAATTGAAATACTCAAGACAATGCAAGCTGATGAAGATCTTCATGCAGGTCAAGCAAATGAATCAGGTGCTGAGGAACTTGAATCACCAACAAAAAAAGTTATGGAATTTACTGCAAAAGTAATGACATCAACGAGCAAATATATATGACTTTTAAAACTGGACATTTGAGCTTGAAGTTTATTATCTTATTTTATTTATCACTTCTTTTTGTAAGCCCTGTCCATGCAGTCAAATATGATAAATTAAATGCGAGTGCTTTATATGAAAGAGCAGTCAAATATATTGATAGAAAAGATTATATTAAGGCAAATAAAGCTCTTAAAGCTTATACAAAATCAAAACCAAATGATGCAGATGGATGGAATTTATATGCTTTTGCAAACAGGAAAATGAATAAATTTGAAAAGGCAGAAGTCTATTATGAGAAAGCGCTAAATATTGATCCAGATCATAAGGGTGCATTGGAGTATCAAGGTGAGTTATTTATGCAAACAAACAGACAAAACCTGGCTGAAGAAAATTTAAATAAATTAATTAGCTTATGTCCAAATTCATGCTATGAATTAGAAAAACTTCAAGAATATATATTAAATAATAAATAAAAAATAAAGCCATAAATATGAAAAAATTCTTTTTTATCCTTACTCTTTTTTCAATAAACTCATATGCAATTAATTCTGAGATTGAACTTGAAAAAACATTATTAAAATTTTGGGAAGCCAGAAATAATCAAGATTTTGACATGATATTTTTTTATGAAAGTAAGATTGGTGCTATTACAGGATCTTCATCAGAAAATTATTTTTATGAGGACCCACCTCCAGATCTAAAATCAGTTGTAGATTACTATTCACAAGTTGAGTCAGATGTAAAACCTTCAAATATTAAAATTATCAAATTATCCAAAGATGTATATTTAACATTATATTACTTGACTGGCAGCTACAAATATTCAAATGGCAAAACAAATAAAGATTATAAGACAAGAGCATCAAATATTTGGCTATATGAAGATGGTGGATTTAAGCTTTATTATAAAAATTTTACCAATCTTAAAAAGGAGCTGGAACCGACAGACATAATAGCCTACCCAATGGATTAACTCTTTAAATAGTATATAGTTATTAGTTAATGTCAGAGATCGGGGAAAACAATCAAAAATCAAATATGCAAAAGGTTGCCTACACAGCCTTGGCAGGAACAAGTATAGAATGGTATGACTTCTTTCTTTATGGTGCTGCTGCTGCATTAATTTTTCCAACGGCATTTTTTGGAGAAATCCCTGAAACAACTGCACTACTGCTATCTTTATTAACTTTTGCAGCAGGATTCATAGCTAGACCAATTGGAGGCATGATATTCGGGCATTTTGGAGACAAAATTGGAAGAAAGAAAACTCTTATTGCAGCATTACTGCTAATGGGCATATCTTCAACATTAATTGGATTATTACCAACATATGCAATGATTGGTGTTACTGCTCCAATTCTACTAACTCTTCTTAGATTCGCGCAAGGTTTAGCTATTGGAGGTCAATGGGGAGGAGCAATGCTCTTAGTAACTGAAAGTGCTCCATCAAATCAAAGAGGATATTATGGAGCATTCGCTCAAGCAGGTGCACCAATTGGTGTCATACTGGCAAATTTGGCGCTGATAATTACAAGCGCATCAGTTTCTGAAGAGTTTTTTAATGCATGGGGATGGAGAATACCATTTCTTGCAAGTGCCATTCTTATTCTAATAAGTATGTATATTCAGCTCAATTTGGAAGATACTAAAGCTTTCAAAGCTCTAGCAACAAACTCTAATGGCAAATCAAATGAACAAATACAAAGATCTCCTGTCATAGAAGCAATTAGAAGATATCCAAAAAGAATCATTCTTGCTGCAGGTGCTTTCTTATCAGTTCAAGTTACTTTTTATATTTTAATAGCCTTTATGCTTGCATATGGTGTTTCAAGTGCAAACATGGAAAGAGATGATATGTTAACCGCAGTGCTTATAGGTTGTGCAATTATGGTTCCACTTCAATTTATGTTTTCTTCTTATTCAGATAGAAATGGAAGGAAAGGAATTTTTATGATGGGAGCTATCTTATCTGGAGCTTGGGCTTTTGCAATTTTCCCATTAGTCGATACTGGAAATTTTTGGTTAATAGTTCTTGCTTTAACCTTTGGGCTAATTTTTTTAGCAATGATGTATGGTCCTCAGGCAGCTTTTTTTACTGAGCTATTTACTACAGAAGTAAGATATTCAGGGGCAACTTTAGGTTATCAATTTGGTGCGATAATTGGAGGTGCATTTGCGCCAACAATTGCAGTTAAATTATGGACAGATTTTGATATTTTTTGGGTATCAGTTTACATTGCCTTTGCTTCCATGTTGACACTTATTTCTGTAATGCTGTTAACCGAAACATACAAATCGAACTTAGACGAAGAAATATAATTCAGAGTATTCGAATTTAATTATTTTTAAATGATTGATATTGTTATTTTAAACAGAAACTTAAGGCTACATGATAATGCGGCGCTATTCTATGGCTCTTTGAGATCAAATTATATTGTTATATATCTTTATGATGAGAATTACTGGGAAGCAAATGGTAAGTCGACGAGACAGTTAAAATTTTCTAATGACTGTATTGAAGAATTAAATAATAGTCTACAAGACATCGGTTCGGAAATTAACATTTTTGAAGGCTCTTTTAATGATCTAAAAAAATGGATTGAAGCAAATTTCATCGACTATTTCATTCATATGAATCACTGCACAGATATCAGCTATTTTAGAAAAGGATTTGAAAAATTTAAAAAAGATTTTGGGAGTAAGCTAAGAGTATATGATGATTTTGGATTGCAATTAACGAACTTTGATAGAGATGCATGGTCTAAAAATTGGAACCGCATTATGCATGCTGATTTACTAAAAAGTCCTATGATAAATAAAAATGCAAATGAAACAAATCTCATTAAATTTAATGATTATAAAAACAAAACAAAAGGTAAATTTGTTGAGCTACCAAATATTCAAAAAGGCGGGTCATCTGAAGCAAAAGAACTATTAGAAAGCTTCTTAAAGAATCGATGTGACGGTTATAGGACAAAAATGTCTAGTCCAAGTCTTTCTGAGGATAGTTGCTCTAGACTCTCACCGCATTTTACATACGGATCAATTTCAATAAGGCAGGTTTATCAAAA
>TARA_Y200000002_G_scaffold382858_1_pt1 | contig 14345 bp, 13 predicted proteins | sample TARA_Y200000002 | Tara Oceans TARA_Y200000002 (sample SAMEA2619388) | marine metagenome | biome: marine biome (ENVO:00000447); feature: surface water layer (ENVO:00002042); material: "saline water (ENVO:00002010), including plankton (ENVO:xxxxxxxx)" | depth 5 m | reverse complement strand
AGACCATGACTTTAGCTCCAGACGGATCCATAATAGAGCAGTAGATGAAGCAAGAGTCTGGTAATTAATTTTATTATTGCCAGTAAGAATTATTTTTGCAGGTAAAAGGAAATCCTAGCTTTTTGATTCACGCGAAGCTTTTGCCCAAGAAAGAAAGTCCTTTGCGGATAGGCTATTAAGTACTCTTGGTTGATCAAACTTAGCTTTACGAGCTAAGCGTACCCCGTACTGGATATCATCAATGCCCTCAATACTATGCGCATCTGGGTTTATACTAGTATAAAGGCCCGTCTGCTTTGCTTTGTTACCCCAAGTCCAATCTAAATCCAATCGCCAAGGGGATGCATTGATTTCTATAGCGGTCTGTTGCTCAGCTGCGTGTTCAATAAGCGTGTTCATGTCCAACGCACTTTCTCCGCGTTTTAATAGTAACCGACCAGTGGGGTGGCCAATCATAGTGGTAAACGGATTTTCAATAGCCTGTTTAAATCGATCCATCATAGCTTCTAAAGGCATATCTAACTGCTGATGTACACTAGCTACAATAAAATCAAAGCCGGTTAGTATATCCGCTGGATAGTCCAAATCGCCATTTCCTAAAATATCCGACTCAATGCCCTTAAATATGACAAAGTTCACTCCTTCCGCTGCATAGTGGGCATTTATGCTCTCAATTTCTTTCCATTGGGCCAGCACTCGATCTACGGATAAGCCGCCAGCGTAGCCCGCCGTTTTCGAATGATCGGTTATGCCTAAATACTCATAGCCTCGGGCGATGCAAGCTTCCGCCATTTCCTGAATACTATACTTACCATCACTCCAAGTGCTATGCGCATGAATAACACCCCGGATGTGCTCCTGCTGAATCAATGGCATTTGCTCATGCTTACTAAACCAATCTAGTTCACCACGATCCTCCCGAAGTTCTGGTGGAATCCAGTACAGTCCAAGATCTTGATAAATACTGGATTCCTTATCGGAACTAATTTTAGCCTCCCAATCGGTCTCGCCCTCATCATTTAGTTTAAAAAGTCCATACTCGTTCAGACTTAACCCGCGTACGCGGGCTCTGGATCTCATAGCTACATTATGCTCTTTGCTCCCGGTAAAATACATAAGCGCGGCTCCAAAAGATTCTGGTTCAACTATTCGCAAATCAATTTGTCGCCCTTCTTTGCTACGAACCGAGCTTTTAGTTTCACCACGACCTAGAATTTCAACCACACGTTCATGAGTAGCGAAAGCGTCAAATATCGGGTCTATATGTGTCTTAGCCGCAGCAATAAGAATATCAATATCACCAATAGTCTCCTTAGATCTACGCAAAGAACCAGCCACTTCGATGGCCTTTACACCGGGGAGATCCTGTAGTGATTGAATGAGTTCATGAGCAATTTCATCGGCTTCATTGAGTCTGCAACGCTCTTCAAACTGTTCCATCCATGCAATGGATTTTTTAATCTTCTCCACCGATTTAGCCCCAAGTCCAGGTAGTACTGCTAAATCACCCTGATCAATGCACTCCTTAAGCTCGTCTAGAGTACTTATACCAAATTGCTGGTGAATTTTCACAATATTTTTTGGCCCTAAACCAGAAATATCCAACCACTGAATAAGGCCCATGGGTACTTTTTCCTTAAACGCTTCTAAAACCGGCATATACCCGGTTTCCACGTAAGTATAAATATCGTTTGCGATCGATTTTCCTATACCTTTAATATCTGCTAGGCGCTTTTCTTCAATGTATGTCCCTAGGTCCTCTTCAAATCCGCGAATGGTTTGAGAGGCACGATCAAAAGCAATCGCTTTGAACCTGTTTTCGCCCGCTAATTGCATGAGTTGATAAACTGAATCTAGCTGGTCGGCGATATCACGATTGGTTGGCATGGGCAATAAATCTCTTTGAGTAGCTTAATAGGTTTGTGTACATTTACTAATACTCCTAAATATAAATCTTTTAGGATGGAATATCCTGTTAACCCTACCCATCATTTATGTTATCATTATCCGCTGCCTCTACTACTTTTAAAGTTCGCAGATCACCATTCTTTGGTTATTTTGTAGGAATTTTGTTGCTTTTTATTTTTCTAGCTGACACAACCAAAGCTCAACGATTCACCGCAGAACGACTTCAAAGTCCATCCGAATTTTTAGGCTATGAATTGGGAACTCAGTGGACCCCCCACTACAAAGTGGTGGATTATGTACAGCACTTAGCAGAGCATTCTGAAATGATAGCCGCCTTTGATTATGGGACTACCTACGAAGGCCGTGAATTAGTGTATTTGGTCATTAGTTCCGAAGAAAATCAGCAGAACATGGAGGAAATAAGGCAAAATAATTTGCGTAGAATTGGTTTGGAATCCGGTAAAGCCTCCGAAGTAGCCGTTCCCATTGTTTGGTTAAGCTATAATGTACACGGCAACGAGACATCCTCCAGTGAGGCCGCCTTATACACCATGCATGCCTTAGTGACGGAATACCAAGACTGGTTGATGGATGTCGTGGTCGTTATCGACCCTATGGTAAACCCAGACGGTCGTGATCGGTATGTGAACTGGAACAAAACGGTAACAGGGGCACAAGTTAACCCCAATCATGAAGCCATGGAGCATCATGAGCCCTGGCCAGGTGGCAGGACCAATCATTATATGTTCGATTTAAATAGAGATTGGGCTTGGCAAACCCAGACCGAAACCCAACAGCGTATCAAAGAGTATTTGCAGTGGATGCCCATGGTTCATGTCGATTTTCATGAGCAGTATTATAACTCTCCCTATTACTTTGCACCAGCGGCAGAGCCTTATCATTATGCCATAACCGAATGGCAGCGTGAACTACAGACCTTAATAGGTCAAAACCATGCTTCTTATTTTGATCAGAATAATTGGCTGTACTTTACACGTGAAGAGTTTGATTTATTTTACCCAAGTTATGGGGATACATGGCCTACTTTTAATGGGGCTATTGGGATGACTTATGAACAAGCAGGGCACAGTTTTGCCGGTCTAGGCGTACTAACCGAGGAGGGAGATACCCTAACATTGTATGATCGAATGATTCATCATGCGACATCTGGATTATCAACCATAGAAACGGTGGTTAATCAAAAAGAACGGGTTTTGGCTGAATTCCAAAAGTACTTTGACACCACTCGTGAAAATGGCTCTGGAAATTATAAAACCTTTGTGGTAAAACGCAGCAGCAATCCAGACAATACCACCCGACTTCTACGCTATTTACTTGATCAAAAAATTGAGGTACAACAGGCGGTGAATGAAGTCCGAGCGAGTGGTTATGATTACCAGAACGGTCAGATTGGACGAGTAGCCATAGAAAAAGGCGATTATATTATACATACCTATCAGCCTCAAGGCACCTTGGTTAGAGTATTATTTGAGCCTAAACCTGAACTAGCCGATTCACTTAGCTACGATATTACCGCATGGGAGGTACATTATTCCTTTGGTGTTGAGGGTTATGCCATCCAGGGACAAGTTGAAGTGGAGCCGATAGGTTTTGATACCGAATCTGAACTCACACCGGTGGTGAGTAAGCCGTATGCCTATTTAGTTGAATGGACGTCCTTTGATGATGCGCAGTTTCTGGCCTATATACTCAAGCTAGGAGTTCGTGCTCGTTACTCTGAGTATTCCTTCAGTATTCAGGGGAAAAATTACAATGCTGGCACCTTAATCATTACTCGAAACGGTAATGAGTCGTTAGGAATTGGTTTCGATGAAATAGTGAAAGAAGCCGCTTTGGTATATAACAGGGAATTAACACCCGTAACAACAGGATTGGTTACGCAAGGCAGAGATTTTGGGTCATCTTCGGTTCATTTCATAGAAGCGCCGAGAGTAGGAGTATTAGCAGGTGAAGGAACATCGGGGAATATGGTAGGACATATATGGCATTTCTTTGATCATCAACTAAACTACCCGGTTACGATGATTCCCGTAGATGTTGCCACTCGTATGGACTGGACTGAATTTGATGTGATTATACTGCCAAGTGGATCTTATGGATATTCACTTAGTGATGATCAACTCTCTGAAATTAGGGATTGGGTTCGTGGCGGTGGCAAGCTAGTTGCTGTGGACGGCGCCAACGGATTTTTAGCAGGTAAAGATGGCTTTGCGCTAACTCGAAAGAACAGGGCAGACGAAGATGAGGACAATCCAGAAGATCGGCTGCAACGATACGCAGACGCAGAACGTAATTCTGTAGTGAACTTTAACGCGGGCGCAATTTATGCTCTTGAAATGGATCCCACACATCCCTTAGCCTTCGGGTATCAAGAGCAGTATATGTCGCTGAAATTAGGTTCAACGGCTTATGAGTATCTAGAAAATGGTTGGAATGTTGGGGTGGTAAAAGACGGAGCTCCAAGAAGTGGATTTGTCGGCCATAAAGCCCAGCAAATCATTCAAGAATCGTTGTCTTATGGAGTCCAGCCCATGGGTCAGGGTCAAGTGGTCTATATGATAGATAACCCATTATTCCGAGGATTTTGGCACAACGGGAAGCTACTGATTAGCAATGCTGTATTCTTTTAGTTAGACGGAAGAATACAAAAGGCATTATAATTAGAAGCTTTTTTGTAATTAGCTTAGTCCCGCTATCCCATGTTTAAATCGATTCATGGCTTCCACTAAGTCATCCATGGATGCAGCATAACTCATCCGTAGCCCATCTGGTTCACCAAAGGCATCTCCTGGTACCAAGGCCAAGCCAACTTCATCCAATAGATAAAGGCATAAATCCGTTGAGCTTTCAATGGGTGTGCCTGATGGGGTAACCGAGCCCAAATAGCTGGAAATATCAGGAAATACATAAAATGCACCACCCGGGCTAAAGCAGCTGACTCCTTCAATACTGTTCAATTGCTCAACCACAAAATTTCGTCGCTCTTTAAAAGAGGCTCTCATTACTAAGACTTCATCTAATGTGCCGGAGTAAGCGGCGAATCCAGCAGCCTGAGAAATAGAGGATGGAGCAGAGGTTTCATGACTTTGAAATTTACTCACTGCTTTAACTAACTCCTCTGGGCCAGCAAGATACCCTAAACGCCAACCGGTCATGGCAAATCCTTTAGAAAAACCATTGATCAAAGCGACTCTATCCTTGAGGTCGGGTGCTACGTTCAACAAGCTAATATGCTCTTCATCAAAAACAATGTATTCGTAAATTTCGTCCGATATAATTGAAATGTTGGGGTACCTACGCAGCACTTCCGCCAAACCTTCTAGGTCTTGTTTGCTGTAACATGAACCCGTTGGGTTAGATGGAGAACAAAGTATAAGCACACGAGTTTTATCGGTGATGGCTTCTTCTAATTGTTCGGGTATGAGCCGGAAATTATGCTCAAAAGAGGTTCTCACGGGCACAGGTTTACCTTGAGCAAGTTGAGTCATCGCAGGATAGGATACCCAATAAGGTGCGGGAATAATCACTTCATCACCAGGATTCACCATCGCTAAAAGGGAGAAACCAACAGATTGTTTGGCGCCATTGGAGCATATAATTTGAGCCAGGGTATAATCGAGTCCGTTATCGCGCTTTAATTTTGCGCAGATGGCTTCTCTGAGTTCGGGGGTACCGGTATTCATGGTGTACCCATGGGCACCATTTCGGATTGCCTCCACAGCTGCATCACAAATAAAGCTTGGGGTGGGAAAATCTGGTTCGCCAGCACTTAAGGAGATAATGGACTTGCCTTCTCGTTGTAGTTCTTTGGCTCGGCCAGTAATTTTTAAGGTGGCCGATGGTTGTAATTCTAGTGCGCGTGATGAGATCATGAGTAAGTTAAGGAAGCTAGATTGATGAGTGTTGAAGTTTATCTTTGAGTGCTTTTTCTACATGTTTTGGGACGAATGAGCTTAAATCACCCCCCAAAAAAGCTACTTCTTTTACTAAGGACGCCGAGATAAAAGTGAGTTGTTCATCTGGCATTAAGAAAACTGTATCGATGGTTGGAGAAAGTCGTTTATTGGTCAACGCCATTCTAAATTCATATTCAAAATCAGATATTTGGCGCACCCCTCTAATTAGAGTACGAGCTCCCATTTTTTTAGCATGATCTACTAAAAGACCTGTGAATTGGGTGATTTCAACTCGGGTTCCCCATTCTGTTCCTTTTAAGCATTCTTCGATGAGTTCTATCCGTTCCATTCCACTAAAAACGGATTTCTTTTTATTATTCACCGCCACGGTTACAATAACCTTTTTAAACAAGTTTGTTGCTCGTTTTAAAATATCGAGATGTCCATTGGTAAATGGGTCAAAAGATCCAGGGTATAATGCGATATGTTTCATGATTCTGAATCTACCGCTTGTGCTTGAAAAATACTAACCGTGGTGCGCCCGTAGGCTTTGCTAAAAAAACAATGAGAGTGGTCGGTATAGCTATGATATTTATCGTGCTCTAGAAGGAACCAACCCGTGGGGCTAAGCCATCCATTGCTTAAAATTTGTTCAATCATATGATCCATCCATTCGTAGTGATAAGGAGGATCGCAAAAAATAAAATCAAAAGCTTGAGCAGGACATTCTAAAAATTGCTGAACATCAATCGCTACGGTTCTGATCTGATGGTCAATTTCCCATGAGCGTGAGATGTTATCAATAAGTTTTAAGTTAGCGGGGTCTAAATCAACCGCTAGAACTTCTCTAGCACCTCTAGAAATGGCTTCAAAGCCTAAATTCCCAGAGCCTGCAAACAAGTCTAATACCCGCGTACCCTTAATGTATTTGTAGGCTTCAATTTTATTAAACATACTCTCCTTGGTACGATCCGTAGTGGGGCGTACATCTAATCCCTTAGGTATTTCAAAACGTCTACCTTTTAATAAGCCTGTAATTATTCGCATCAGTATTTTCGTCAGGTTGATTGAAATAGGAGCCTAGGTTCAACGATTTTCTTTTGACTCAACAGAACCGCATTTATTGGAATAAAATTAACAGTAACTAGGACAAGTCTAGGCTTAGCATGATTGCAGGAAAAGCAGTTGCAAGGTCAAATCCATAGGTTTCTTCTACTGCATTTATGCCTATTGTTTCCAAAGAATTTAACACTATTTGTGCAGAATTATGGTCAATGAAAGATTGTAATTTCTCGGCTATTTCATGGGTTTGTTCCCCATAGAAATAAACGTGCTCGTGGAGACCACGCATCCATGGAGAATGTTCGGCATGTTGTAGCCATAAATAGGGTATATCCTGAGGGTCATCAAAATGTATGTAGGTAGCAGCTCTGAAACTGCCTAGCAAATAAGAAGAAATACTAATCGAATCAACATGACATCCTATTAACAGAAAGGAACCCCCTGGGCGCTGATGACTCGACCACATTCCGCCAATTTCAAAGTCACTACAACACTCATTAATGGCTACTTGATCACTGAAACTTCGGTAATTTTTTGTTAGCTGAGCTCGGCGCAAACAAAGAAATTTGAACCGCGTTTTACTCACGGCATGCCAGGTAGCCTCAATGTCTTCTCGAGGCACCCCTTTCATTAAAATAGCGATGTGCTGTTCCCTCTCTACTGAATCATCATATACAACCTTGGGTAGTGCAGTCCAGCACTCATGTGTTGGCTCGGTGAGCATACGAATACTTTCAAGGCGGAATTCTTTTTCTAGATCACTAAAAACTGCTTTTAACTGAACTCCTGCTTGAGAAAAAGGAGTATTTAGCGCTTCAGCTACATCAAAACTAAATTCATAGGAGCCTAATTCCTGAACGGTGTCTTTTGCCCCCTTTTCAGCGACCGAATAAAGCATTCGGCCTGAAAAAAAACAGACCCCTAAATTGGAGGCTTCTGCTTCCATTAATTCCAGTTAGGGGCATTTCTCATGGTTGTTCTAGTTAAACTCCCAACCGCGTCATCAGTCATCGGATCCTCTAAGAGATACAATGGAGGACGAATGGTATCATTTCTTGTGTATAAAAAACGAAGTGAAGTGTCTCTAGGGCTTACGACCATACTAACAGGGCTGTACTGAAGTGGGGGCATTTGGCGAAATAAAGAATCACCCATCGAAATCATTAAGGAATCGGTGCTTAAGTAAGTTATAACACTATCTAAACCACCATCAGTAGGAGGAAAATGTCCATACCGAGCATCATAATTTACGATAGCATCTTTGAGAGTCAGCATCCGCATACGAACTCGTTCGGTTTCAGCTTTTTGTTCTTCGACCACTTTATATGGCGTGACTATGGAATCGTATAACAACCATGATAGTAAAATAATGGTAATTCCAAATATAGCACTTAGTATCTTATTTCGCATATCTATGTTCATGGGAAAACGGATCGATTAGTTAGTGAATCAGATTCGAGATAAAATTTAACGTATAAAAATACATTCACACCCTGTTATATGCAACCGATTGCATCTACGAAGTCATATAATTCAAAAATTGTTAATCTAGCGATTCCTAATATCCTCAGTAACCTATCAGTACCCTTGTTAGGGGCGATAGACACCGCAATTGTTGGGCACTTAGATGAACTCTATTACTTGGGGGCCATTGCAGTGGGAAGCCTAGTTTTTGATTTTATTTTTTGGGGTTTTGGATTTTTGAGAATGGGAACGACAGGTTTAGTTGCTCAGGCTTTGGGGGCAGCTAACCATCAAATGATCCAGAATCTTTGGCTCAGAGTTGCTCTTTTTGGCTCTGTACTTGGGCTCGCTTTGATAGTGCTACAAAACCCTATCGCTCATTGGTCCCTTGTTATAATATCTCCAAGTGCTGAAGTGGCACAATATGCTACCGAATACATAAGAATACGTATATGGGCTGCTCCTGCCACGTTATTATTATATGGTATGAATGGGTGGTTTTTAGGTATGCAAAATGCCAGGATACCCATGATCATAACCATAGTCTTAAACATTATTAACCTAATACTGAACGTAGTATTTGTATTGATGCTGGATTGGAAGGTTGCGGGTATTGCTTTCGGAAGTGTGATAGCAACTTACCTCGGGTTATTCTTGGCTTTGGGTATCTTTTTTCAGTCTTATGCAAAACGTTGGGCTTCGGGATGGTGGCGTGAATGGCAAAAGAGTGATTTTTGGGAACTATCAACATGGAAAGAATGGCTTGGAGTTAATAGAGATATCTTCATACGAACGCTCTGTTTAATTTTTGCCTTTGCTTATTTTACCACGACTTCAGCGAGGGCTGGGGATTTGGTTTTGGCTACTAATACTATTTTACTGCAATTATGGTATATAAGCTCTTATGGAATTGATGGGTTTGCGTACGCGGCGGAAAGTTTGTCAGGTATGTATTGGGGACAAAAGAACTCTGAAGCATTCAAGCAAGTTGTCAGAAAAACTATGCAATGGGGTTTAGGTTTAGGCTTTAGTCTAAGTGCTTTATTTTATCTTGGTTTTGAACCTTTGTTTATGCTTTTCACAGATAAGCCTGCAGTAGTTGAACAAGCTCAATATGTGATGCTTTATACGGTCATCGCCCCAATTGTCAACAGTATATGCTTTATTTGGGATGGAGTATATTTGGGAACTTCCAATACAAAACCTCTTAGGAATACCATGCTTATAGCAACATTTTTGTTGTACGTGCCGCTTCACTTATTTATCAAGCCCTATGCTGGTATTCATGCTATCTGGATCACTATGATTCTATTTATGATTTCAAGAGGCGTGTTTTTAAGCATTTTGGCTCCTCGTTATTTTTCAGTTAAACTCAGCTAAGGTGATCAAACTTATCTGTTAGCATTGAAGTCATGAATTAGGTATTATTGAAGTACTTATTATTTGGTAAACGAACTATAGAATCTGTATGAAATACACTCAAAATTTTTTCTTTCTTTGTAAAACCCCGCTCAGCGCGGAAAGCCCATCCGATGTAGAGGTAGTTACCAAGGCCACTTCTAGCGAAGATTTTCCTCGTGTATTCAAAGAATTCGAGGACTGCCGATCTCATGCGTTCAACGAAGATAAAATATACAGTGTGGTCCGGGCCGATGATATTTATGAATTGGTAAGAACTAACAACGAAAAGTTGGCAAAGGAAGAAGCATTTGAAAAGGCACAACCTGAAATTATTACCAATTTACAACATCGGGTCATGCAAGGTAAAGATGCTAATGCTCAGGCGATTTTAAAAGAAGTCTATGACATAGATGCTTGATACTGATCTTTTTGCTTAAGTTTAGGCACTTTTATTAAAGTACGGCCTAAACCTCCTACAGGCCATAGCTGTTTTGGTTGGTGATTTGTGGGGGACTAGCTTGATCAACCGTTTTCTTAAGCATATATATTTGAACGTGGTGACCTAGACGCTTCATTAAAAGGCTTTCTGTTAAGCCTTAGTTCTATTCTGTTAAAAATAATGGTCTATATCCCAGTATTAGGCATGCTTGGGGTAGAAATGACCTCTTTTATAGCCATTCTTGGAGCAGTGGGCTTAGCCATTGGTATGGCACTCTCAGGAACCCTGCAGAATTTCGCAGGAGGAGTCATGATTTTATTATTCAAGCCTTACAAAGTGGGAGATTTTTAGAAGCCCAAGGATATGCTGGCATGGTTAAAGAGATACAGATCTTTGTAAGCATACTCACTTTACCGGACAACAAAACTATATTTATTCCCAATGGGCCGTTAGCTACTGGATCCCTTATTAATTATTCCACACAGGATACACTCAGAATAGAGTGGATTATTGGAATCGCCAATGGAGATGATTTAGACGTGGTTTATTCCGTTCTAAACAAAATGCTTGAAGAAGAAGACAGTGTTTTTTCAGACCTAGCTCCTTACATAGGGTTGACTGATTTAGCTGATAGTTTAGTTAACATTACGGTTCGAATTTGGGTATGATCGGGTGACTTTTTTGCGGTAAAACAGTCCTTAACTGAGCGAGTGTATAGAGAATTTGACAGCCATGGACTAAATATCCCATTCCCACAAACCGACATTCGAATTTATAAACTATAGAGTTTTTTATTTTTTAATAAAAATAGCTAACCTTAGACCAACTGTAGCAAAAACAAAAAGTATTATTTTTGGCTTTGCGTTAATTACGAACTATAGGAAAGGAAGGTTGGTAAACAACCTGGAGCGGTGCTAGCATATGGAAAATGAAAAAATGAGCGGACAACCAACAGAAACACAAAACGAATTCGATATTTCGAAAGAAACGAAGGTCGGTGAGCAAGTAAAATCCATGGATCAACCTGCTAAGCAAGAGTCTGACGCTACTCAACTGGGAAGTGCGAATAAAGCCCAGTCAGAATCAGTAGATGAACTAGCACTAGAGGTCTCGTCCGAATCCGAGATTTTTTCAGAAGAATCCACCGTATACCCCGATAGTGAAGCAGAGGAAAGTGCGGAAAATTTTTATCAAGACATTCGCCAAAAAGCCGAGGAATTTGTTCTACAACCCGATTGGGCTTATGTATCAAATGAATTAGCTAATCTCGCACTTAAAATGTCAGAAGGCCCAGAACCTGACACTGAAGGTGCTAAGCAAGCAATAGCCGCTTTTCAAATACTTAGAGATGAATTTGAAGCCCGAAAAAAAGCGCATTATGAAAAGTTAAACCAAAAAAGAGAAGATAATTTAGAGCGCAAGAAAAAAGTATTAAAACAGCTTTCTGATCTAATCGAGGCTCAGAATTGGACTGCTACAAAGGAAATTAGATCTATTCAGCAACAATGGGAACAGATCAAATTACTTCCAGCATCAGAAATAGATGCATTGAATAAGCGTTTTGATAGTTTGCTTGAGGAGTTTGAGAATCACAAAGTTGATCGACTAGTAAAAAAACTCCAAAAAGAAGAAGAAAACCTGACCCTAAAATTACTCTTATTAGAAAAGATACAAGACTTGAATGGGAAGGCAGATCAAGCGTCTGCGGATTTCGCAGCACTTAACGACGAATTACAAGATCTACAGAATCAGTGGCGTAAAGTTGGGCGAGTACCTTTGGATCGAAACCAGCATACATGGGATCAGTTTTATGCTGCACTGGATCAATTTAGTGAATTACGTTACAAACATGACGCCTCTTATAGAAACTCAGTTGAAAAAGCCCTCCAAAAGAAGCAAAAGCTCATTAAAGAGGCAGAATCTCTACTAGATATGGAAGATTTAGCCGAGGCTGCCAGAAGAGTGAATAAACTACATAAGCTTTGGAAAAAAACAGGCAATCTTCCCCAAAAAGAGGAAAATGAGCTGTGGGATACGTTTAAGGCAGCGACGGATGCTTTTAATGATAAAAAGTCGGAAAATCTAGAAGAGTTACGAGCTATTGAGCAAAAAAATTATGAGCTCAAACTCGCTTTAATTCAACAAGCAATTTCAATTAAGGAAGCAGATAATAGCGAAAATGGTCATCAGAAGATGCAAAACCTGATGGCCGAATGGAAGAAGATAGGCCCAATTCCAAGAAAAAAATCATCTAAGATTTGGAAGCAATTCAAAGAAGTAATGGATGAATTTTATAATCAGAGAAGGGAGCACTTCAAGGATGTGCGCAAGGAACACAAGGAAAATCTTAAGAAAAAGAATGAGATTATAGAGCAACTTAATGCACTGGCCGATCATGATGATCCCGCAATAGCCGTTCAAGAAGCAAAAAAGCTACAAGACACATTTAAAGAAATTGGGCATGTCCCAATAAAACTTAAGAACAAAGTTTGGAAAGATTATCGAGAAGTATGTGATAAAATCTACGGTAATTATCGTTCTTCGGGAACCGATTTGGGCATGGAAAGAAAACTTGCCTCTGAGGGGCTAGATCCATCAACCCGAAAGGAAGTAATCACATCTCAGAAGAAACTGGATTCTGCGATGAAGACGATTACTGCACTCGAGGCGGAAATCATTCAGTTTCAGGAAGCTAAGACCTATTTCAAACCCACAAACAAAGGGAATGCTTTACTGGATGATTTGGATAATAAAATTGCTACGGCAAAAAATAAGTTGGATCAAAAACATGCTGAGGCCTATGAGCTAAAGAAATCAATTGATTTGCTTAAAAATAAGGGTTCGGAATAATCTAGAGCATTTATTATTATTTACGAATTTGATGTTATAGGATATTTAGATTGCTGCTTTAAATATCCGAATTAATTCTTATGTGAGATTAATGGTTACAATAAAATTTTGGGGAGTTCGAGGTTCTACGCCATGTGCCAATGCGGAAAATATGCGCTTTGGTGGAAATACTTCTTGTGTACAAATATCCGCGACTCATCTAGATGAACTTCTTGTGTTAGATTGTGGTACTGGAATTAGAAATTTGGGTAACAACATTATGGATCGTAAAGAGGCGTTACATGGGAATATATTTTTAACCCACCCACATTGGGATCATCTTCAAGGATTCGCTTTTTTTAAGCCATTTTATCATCCTGACGGAAATTTCAATATACATTTGACGGCTCAGCCTGGATTAAGCTGTAATGAAATTTTACAAGGGCATTTTTCAAACATTTTTTTCCCTATATCAATAGATATGCTATCAGCTAAAATGAATTGTACAAGTATTGAGGAAGGCGTGTATGATTTTGGTGATTACATAGTTGAAATGATGTGGGGTAAGCATACCATACCAACGGGAATGTTTAAGGTGGTCATTGAGGATAAGGTCATTATATATGCACCAGACAACGAATTACCTCACGATGATTCGGAAGAATCTCAAGCGTTTATTGAAAAATTTCAAGCTTTTGTACAAGGTGCGGACGTACTCATACATGACGCCCAATATGATCTAGATGAATATCAAAAACGTAATGGATGGGGGCATACCAATTGGGAAAAGCTCCTTGAGATCACAAGGGATTCTCAGATTAAACAGCTATATTTAACTCATCATGATCCCGATAACTCCGATGCTCAATTAGAAGAACGGTGTGATCAGATACAAGCGAAATACGGGAGTGCATATGAGTTAGTAACTTTGGCACGGGACGAAATGGTCATTGAGTTGACCTAGAGTAGTCTTTTGAAGCTAATGTTTTGGTGCTAAGGTTTAATGTTACCTCAGTATTAATTTAGTTATGCTACGGAATACTCATTTGTATTTTTATGTATCTTTAGATTCTGTAAATTTTTTGATTAATAACCTCGACTTCTTGAAATTTTCTCTGCTACTACTGAGTTTTGTATTCAGTGCGCAAATAGCTTTTTCTCAAGCATCTTTTGAACGTCTTGAGACAGATGCAGGTGTTTTTGGGTTATCCATTACTAACTTTGGAACGCTTGGAAAACCAGACGTACGTACAAATCCTGAAGGTGGATTTAGTATGCGTTATCCGACTAATACAGGTACAGAGCATTTATTCGAGGCTGGAATA
>TARA_Y200000002_G_scaffold212704_1_pt1 | contig 14407 bp, 14 predicted proteins | sample TARA_Y200000002 | Tara Oceans TARA_Y200000002 (sample SAMEA2619388) | marine metagenome | biome: marine biome (ENVO:00000447); feature: surface water layer (ENVO:00002042); material: "saline water (ENVO:00002010), including plankton (ENVO:xxxxxxxx)" | depth 5 m | reverse complement strand
CCACCCGCCTGGCGAACACCCGAGGTCTAATATCTTAGAATTTGTTTTTATTAAATTATATTTTTCATCAATTTCTTTAAGTTTGAATACTGCTCTTGAACGCCAATTTTCTTTATTAGCTAATTTTACAAACTCATCATTAATATGAGCCTTAAACCACTTAGAAGATTTTTTACCCATAAGATATATTTAATATCTCAAACTCTTTTTTGCCACTTGGAGCTTCAACTGAAGCAATGTCTCCCTCTTTTTTTCCAATTAAAGACCTAGCGATTGGAGAATTTACAGAAATCATACCGCTTTTAATATCAGCCTCATCGTCTCCAACTATTGAATATGTAATTTCTTTTTCATCATTAAGATCATAAAGCTTTACTTGTGCACTAAAAACCACTTTATCTGTTGTAATTTTTTTTGGGTCAACAATTTCAGAATTTGATAGTTTTAACTTAATATCTTTAATTCTGCCTTCTATGAAACTTTGCTGCTCTCTAGCCGCATGATATTCAGCATTTTCTTTAAGATCGCCATGTTCCCTAGCTACAGAAATAGCATCAATTACTTTTGGCCTCTCAATATTAGTTAGGTTATCAAGTTCTTTTCTAAGCTTTTTTTCGCCAATGACTGTTATCGGATATTTATCCATATATTAATTATGAAGTTGATAGAGTTTTTACGCAAGTTTAAAAATATTTTGTAGCTTGTAAACATCTAAATTTTCTGAATAATCAATTGCCTCTACAAGTGCGTTCGCAGCAGCTATAGTCGTAGTATAACAAACCTTGTAATTTAATGCTTCACGTCTTATTAGATACGAGTCTTTTATAGCTTGTTTTGATTGAGTTGTATTTATAATTAAGTCTATTTGATTGTTTTTAATCATGTCAACAATATGTGTTCTACCTTCTCTTACTTTATTAACTCTTTTACATTTAATTTTATTTTCATTTAAGAAATTCTGAGTTCCATCTGTTGCCACTAAACTAAAGTTAAGTTTTAAAAGTTTTTTTGCTACATTAATAATATATTTTTTGTCTTCATCTTTAACGCTAATAAAAGCTGTGCCTTTGTCAGGTATTGTTACATTTGTAGCTATTTGTGATTTAGCAAAGGCTTCTCCAAAGTTTTTCCCTATGCCCATAACCTCTCCTGTAGATTTCATTTCTGGACCTAAAATTGGATCAACTCCTGGAAATTTTAAAAAAGGAAAAACAACTTCCTTAACATAACAAAAATCGTATTTTATATTTTTTGGTAGGGCTTGATCTTTAATACTCATACCAAGCATACATTTGGCTGCGATTTTTGCTACAGATATTCCAATTGATTTTGACACAAACGGAATTGTTCTTGACGCTCTAGGATTTACCTCAATGACAAAAATTTTATTATCTTTGATTGCAAATTGAACATTCATCAAACCTTTAACATCCAACTCATTAGCCATTTTTATAGTATTTTCTTTTATTAATGCTATTTGTGGTTTACTTATTGAGTATGTTGGTATTGCACATGCAGAATCTCCAGAATGAACGCCTGCTTCTTCAATATGTTGCATTACACCTGCTATAAAAACTTCTCCTTTTAGATCACGAACAGCATCAACATCAATTTCAATAGCTTCATTTAAAAACTTATCTATTAATACTGGAGCATCATTTGACACCTTAACTGCTTCGTTAATATATTTTTTTAATTCCTTGGAATCATATATTACTTCCATCGCTCTTCCGCCTAAAACATATGATGGTCTTACAATTATTGGGTAACCTATTTTTTCTGCTTCCTCAAGTGCTTGTTTTTTATTTCGCGCAGTACTGTTTGCTGGCTGAAGTATATTTATTTTTTTCAAAATATCTTTGAATTTTTCTCTATCTTCGGCAGCATCTATCGACTGAGGAGATGTTCCGATTACAGGTACTCCAAATTTAGCTAAGTCATTTACCAATTTTAAAGGGGTTTGTCCTCCATATTGAACAATGACACCATCAGGTTTTTCTATATCTACAATATTTAATACACTCTCTAATGTTATTGGTTCAAAATATAATCTATCTGATGTATCAAAGTCTGTTGAAACAGTTTCAGGATTGCAGTTAATCATTATAGTTTCATAGCCTAATTCTTGTGCTGCTTTCGACGCGTGAACGCAACAATAATCAAATTCAATACCTTGCCCAATTCTATTCGGACCACTTCCTATAACGATAATTTTTTTATTATTTGTTGGTAGTGCTTCGCAAAACTGTTCATATGTAGAATATAAATATGATGTTGTTGTTGGAAATTCTGCTGCACAAGTATCAACTCTTTTATAAACGGGCTTGATATTATTTTTCTCTCTTATTTTTCTAACTTTATGTTGAGTAGTATTTGTCAGATGTGCAATTTTAATATCTGTAAAACCTTTCTTTTTATATGATAATAACTCTTCCGGCAAAATATCATTTATTTTTTTTTGCGATAAATCTTTTTCTACTTGAACTAAACTAAAAATTTGATCCAAAAACCATTTGTCTATACCTGATATTTTATAAACCTGTTCCACTGAGTAATCTTTTCTAAATGCTTCAGCAACAAATAATATCCTACTTGGTCCTGGTTCTTTGAGCTCATATTCAAAATTAGAGACATCTAACTCATCAAGCTCATCAATTATATCTAAACCATTTATGTCTAACTCTAAACTTGAAAGCGCTTTCTGAAGTGATTCTTGAAAATTTCTCCCTATAGACATAACTTCTCCAACAGATTTCATTTGGGTTGTAAGCCTATTATTTGCATCAGGAAATTTCTCAAATGCAAATCTTGGAATTTTTGTTACGACATAATCAATAGTTGGCTCAAATGATGCTGGCGTTGCGCCACCAGTTATTTCATTCTTTAATTCATCTAGAGAATATCCTACTGCTAGCTTTGCTGCTATTTTAGCTATTGGAAACCCTGTTGCTTTTGACGCTAAAGCTGATGATCTAGATACTCTTGGATTCATTTCAATTACAACTAGTTTTCCATTTTTGGGATTAACCGCGAATTGGACATTTGAACCTCCGGTATCTACTCCAATCTTTCTAAGAATATCGATTGATGCATTTCGCATTATTTGATATTCCTTATCAGTTAATGTTTGCGCTGGAGCTACTGTTATAGAATCTCCAGTATGGACACCCATAGGATCAAAATTTTCAATTGAACATATAATAATACAGTTATCTTTAGAATCTCTTACTACTTCCATTTCATATTCTTTCCACCCCAGCAAAGACTCCTCTAAAAGAATTTCTGTTGTAGGAGAAACATCAAGCCCTCTATTAGAAATTTCAATAAATTCTTCCATGTTATAAGCAATGCCACCTCCACTTCCGCCAAGAGTGAATGATGGTCTAATTATTATTGGAAAACCTATTTTTTTCTGTATATCTAATGCTTCATTTATGTTGTGAGCTATAAACGATTCAGCCGAATCTAGATTAATTTCTTTCATTGCGTCTTTAAATTGCGCTCTGTCTTCTGCTAAATCAATCGCCTTTTTTGAAGCGCCAATCATTTCTACATTATATTTTTCTAAGATACCAAGCCTGTCTAAGTCTAATGCACAATTTAACGCGGTCTGCCCACCCATTGTTGGTAAAATAGCGTCTGGCTTTTCTATTTCAATTATTTTTTCAACAATATTATGATTTATTGGTTCTATATAAGTTGCATCAGCCATTTCAGGATCTGTCATAATGGTAGCTACATTTGAATTTACTAAAACTACTGAAAAGCCTTCTTCTTTTAAAGCCTTGCAAGCTTGAACACCAGAGTAATCAAACTCGCAAGCTTGCCCAATAACTATTGGTCCTGCCCCCAGTATCAATATTTTTTTTATATCATTTCTTTTTGGCATTAATATTTTTCTTCATAAAATTAATAAAATTTTCAAACAGGTAATTTACGTCTTGTGGACCAGGACATGCTTCAGGATGTCCTTGAAAGCTAAATATAGGAAGTTTTTTATGCTTTATACCTTGAATTGTATTATCAAATAATGACCTATGAGTCACTTTGAAATCTTTTGGCAAGGTTTTTTCATCAACAACAAAACCATGATTTTGACTAGTTATCATAACTTTTTCTGTCTCTAAATCTAAAACAGGATGGTTTGCACCATGATGGCCATATTTCATTTTTTTTGTTTTAGCCCCACTTGCTAATGATATTAATTGATGACCTAAGCAGATGCCAAATATTGGAATGTTGCAATTAAAAAGATCTTTGATAGATTTAATTGCAAAGTCACATGGCTCTGGGTCTCCTGGCCCATTGGACAGGAAAATTCCATCAGGATTAAACGATAAAATCTCATCAGATGTGGTTTTTGCGGGAACTACTTTTACTTCGCAATTCATGCTATTTAAAATACGAAGTATATTTTTTTTCACACCAAAATCATAAGCAACTACTTTAAACTTTTTATCAGATTTTAATATTTTTTCTTCGTATTGAAAAACTTTTTCACTAAAAAGATATTTTTTTGTTACGGAAACTTTAGACGCTAATTCTGTACCAGAAATTCCAGAGTAGTTTTCTAACTTCTTTTTTGCTTTATTAATATTTTTTTTATCATGAATAATACATGCGCTCATTGCACCTTTATTTCTAATGAGAGATGCGATATATCTTGTATCCAAATCTGCAATACAAACAATTTTTTTATTTATTAAGTAGCTTGTAAAATCTTCTGTTGATCTCCAGTTCGAAGGATTAGTTGGAATTTCACTTAGAACTAAACCGCTTACGTAGGATGAGTTTGATTCTTGATCATCTTTATTGATGCCAACATTTCCTATATGTGGATAAGTAAATGTTATAATTTGATTTTTATAAGATGGATCTGAAATAACTTCCTGATAACCAGTCATAGCAGTATTAAAAACTATTTCTCCAAAGGAATCTTTTTTGTATCCTATAGATTTACCATAAAATATTTTTTCGTTTTCTAAGATTAAGATTGCCTGTTGCAAAAGTATTTCCTATTTTATCATTTTATTTAATTTAAGTAATTTATAGCGAAAGTGCATCACTCATTGTATACAAACCTTTATTTTTTTTAGCTATCCATTTTGAAGCTAAAATTGCGCCCTCTGCAAAAATCTTTCTGTCAAAACTTTTATGATTAATTTCTATAGACTCATTTTCTAAAGTGAACTTAACCATGTGATCTCCAACTACATTACCTACTCTCAAGCAATGATGGTTAATGTCTTTAAGATTTGATAAATTATTTTTAATAACGTCTTCAAACGCCAAAGACGTTCCAGATGGCATATCAACTTTATGCTTATGATGGTGCTCAATTATATCTATATCAGAATTGTCTCCTATAGATGACGTCATTTTTTCAACAAGTTTTAAACATAAGTTTATTCCTATACTCATATTTGAAGATTTTAGTATAGATATTTCTTTACTCGCCAATTCTATTTCTTTTATTTGGCTATCTGAAAAACCCGTTGTTCCTATAATTAATTTCCTGTTATGTCTTATACACTCATCAATTATCTTCATTGAATATTCTGGTCTAGTAAAATCTACGCATACATCGCAATTTAATATTGCGCGGCTTAAATCCTGAGTGATAATTTGTTGTTCAAAATTTTGTTCAAAATTAGATAAATTTTGACTTATTTTATTTACATCTCTTACAACGCCAGATGACAGTGTAATATTAGCATTATCTAATGATACTAGTTTTGCTATCTCCATTCCCATTTTTCCTGAAATTCCAGGTACGCAGATGCTTATAGACATTGTAAGTTTTTGTGATGTTTAAAATTACATTATATTAACATAGAGTTTGAAAAGGACTAAAAGAAAATTACTATTTGAAGAAATTTTTTAAGCCTCCAAGCCAACTTTCTGACTTTGGACTATGCTTTTTTTTGCTATTTTTTAATTTATCATCAAAACGCAATAATAAATCTTTTTGTTCGTTTGATAAGTTTACAGGTGTTTCGATTTGAACAGAGCATATTAAATCTCCAACACCGCCGCCTCTAACGGATTTAATTCCTTTTCCTTTCAATCTGAACAATCTTCCAGTTTGAGTTCCTACTGGTATATTAATCGAAACCATACTGCTTGCTAATGTTGGTATTTCAATCTCAGCACCAAAGGCAGCTTCAGCAAAAGAAATTGGTACATTACAATATAGGTTATTACCATCTCTTTCAAATATTGAGTGTTTTTCTAAAACTACTCTGATGAAAAGATCTCCTGATGGGCCTTGATTGATACCAGGTTCACCTTTGCCAGAAAGCCTTATTCGATCACCATTGTCAACGCCGGCAGGAATTGAAACCGATATTTCTTTGTCTTCATTTTTTGTTCTAAATTTTATAACTTTATCTATGCCAAAAGCTGCTTCTTCAAGAGTTAACTGCATTTGATACTCTAAATCAGCACCTTTATATGCTCGATTTGGATTTCTAGCTCGTCCCCCTCCAAAAATATCACCAAAAATATCCTCGAAAACATCTTCAAATCCAGAAGCATTAAAACCTCCTTGAGAGCGACCACCAAAGCCACCGCCAAAACCACCGCCAAAATCTGCAGTTCCATACTGATCATACATAGATTTCTTTTGAGGATCTGAAAGGACGTCGTAAGCTTCTTTTGCTTCTTTAAATTTTGTCTCAGCAGTTTTATCGTTGCCGGTTCTGTCGGGATGAAATTTCATAGCTTTTTTCTTAAAAGCTTTTTTAATTTCATCACTTGATGCCCCTTTACTAAGACCTAAAATCTCATAGTAATCCATATCAATAGTTACGCTCTTTAATTATTTCTTATCGTTATTAACTTCTTTGTATTCAGCATCAACAACATCTGCGTCATTTTCAGAATTAGAATTTGCATTCTCTGCTGAAGGTTCTGCATTTTCTTGAGCTTTTGCAGCTTGCTCAGCATACATCATTTCAGCCATTTTTGCTGATGCCTCTGAAAGTTCTTTTATGCATTTCTCGATAGAATCTTTGTCTTCTGTTTTCAAAGCTTCTGTAAGCGCTTCATTTTTTTCCTTGATATTTTTTTGATCATCTTCAGTAACTTTATCTCCTAGCTCATCAAGTGATTTGTTTGTTGCATGAACCAAAGCATCTCCTTGATTTTTTAGAGCAACAAGCTCCTGGAATTTTTTATCTTCTTCCGCATGAAGCTCAGCATCTTTAACCATTTTTTCAATTTCGTCATCTGATAGCCCACTAGACGATTTAATAATTATAGATTGCTCTTTATTTGTAGCTTTATCTTGAGCTGAGACATTCAAGATTCCATTTGCATCAATATCAAATGTCACTTCAATCTGTGGCATACCTCTTGGAGCAGGAGGAATATCTGAAAGATTAAATTGACCTAAAGATTTATTTCCTGAAGCAATATCTCTTTCTCCTTGAAGGACATGAACTGTAACAGCAGTTTGGTTATCTTCAGCTGTTGAAAATGTTTGATTTTGTTTAGTAGGTATAGTTGAATTTTTTTCTATAAGCTTTGTCATAACTCCACCCATAGTTTCGATGCCTAAGGATAATGGCGTAACGTCTAATAATAGAACATCTGTGACATCTCCAGCCAAAACTCCACCTTGAATAGCTGCTCCAGCTGCAACAGCTTCGTCTGGATTAACATCTTTTCTTGGTTCTTTCCCAAAATAATCTTTTACAATTTTTTGAACCAAAGGCATTCTTGTTTGCCCACCAACTAATATAACGTCATCAATATCTTTTTTTGATAATTTGGCATCTTTTAAAGCTATTTCACAAGGAGTTATTGTTCTTTTCACTAAATCTTCAACCATTGACTCAAATAAAGCTCTTGTGATTTTCATATTTAAATGTTTTGGCCCACTTGCATCAGCAGTTATGTATGGAATATTAATATCTGCTTGTTGGCCATTTGATAATTCTATTTTTGCTTTTTCAGAAGCATCCTTAAGTCTTTGTAATGCTAAAGGATCAGATCTTAAATCAAAACTTTGTTCTTTTTTAAATTCATCAACTATATGATCAATTAATTTTGAATCAAAATCTTCGCCGCCTAATTGAGTGTCGCCATTTGTAGATAAAACTTCAATTTGATTTTCTCCATCAATATCTGATATATCAATTATAGAAACATCAAATGTACCACCACCTAAGTCGTAGACAGCAATTTTTTTATCCCCTTTCTTTTGATCAAGACCATAGGCAACAGCAGCAGCTGTTGGTTCATTAATAATTCTTTGTACATTTAGTCCAGCAATTTTTCCCGCATCTTTTGTTGCTTGTCTTTGAGAATCATTAAAATATGCTGGGACAGTAATAACAGCATCTGTTACTTCAGAACCTAAGTATTCCTCAGCAGTTTTCTTCATTTTCATTAAAACTTTTGCTGATATTTCTGGTAAAGCCATTTTATTAGAATCAATTTGCACCCAAACATCTCCGTTATCTGCCTCAACTATGTTATAAGGTAAGATAGCTTTATCTTTTTGTACCTCCTTATCAGAATATTTTCTTCCAATAAATCTTTTAATAGCATAAACAGTTTTTTCCGGGTTTGTAACAGATTGTCTTTTTGCAGACTGGCCTACTAATGTTTCTGCATCAGTAAAAGCTACAACTGAAGGGGTTGTTCTATCTCCTTCGCTATTTTCAATAATTTTAGGTCTATCACCTTCCATGACAGACACACATGAATTTGTTGTTCCTAAGTCAATACCTATGATTTTACCCATTTTTTACCTCATTAATTTATTTTAGTCTTCAATAGTTTGTATATGTGGACGGATTTAAATAATTCAAGAAATTATTTACTTTTTTTTGATACTATCACTAGGGCTGGTCTTAAGAGCTTTGATTTTAATTTGTATCCTTTTTGCATGACCTCTAACACCATATTTTCTTCTATTTCAGACTCTTTAGTGGCCATAGCTTGATGATATTCTGGGTCAAAATCTTCATTTAAAGGATTTATTTCTTCAACCTCAAGCTTATCAAAAATTTCTTTTGTGGTTTTAAGTAGTAAACTATTTCCTTCTATAAGAGTCTCTAGTTTTAAATTCGGCTCTTCAGATAATTTATTTGCTGCTTCCAGACTATCCATAATAACTAATAATTCTGAAGATAATTTTTCAGTTGAATATAATTGAGCCTGCTGCAATTGCTTTAAAGTTCGTTTTTGAAAGTTATCTAGTTCAGCTTTAGATCTAAGGAGCAAATCGTTTAATTTAACGTTTTCAGCTAATAGTTTTTCTTGGTGATCTTCGTTTTCAACATTACTATCATTAATTTCTTCAAGAATATCGTCGCTCTCAAGCTTCTCTGAATCTTGCTCAAAGTTTTCTTTAATTTCTTCTTCTTTCATTATGTTCCTTTACTTTAATGTTTCATTGACTCTTATATAGGGTTTAATCAGAGGATTTCAAGGCTTCAGTCAATAATTTAGCTGTAATATCGACAATTGGGATAACTCTATCGTACGCCATTCTTTTAGGACCAATTACACCAAGTACACCCACAACATCATTATCAAATTCATAAGGTGCACTTATAACACTGCAGTCATCTAAAACATTGTATCCTGACTCAGCCCCTATAAATATTTTTACACCATCTGAAGTTATACTTTTATCTAGCAAATGGAGAATATTATTTTTCTCGCTAAATGCATCAAATAGAGTTTTTAATTTTTCTATATCAGATAATTCTTTGCAGTTCATTAATCTTGTTTGTCCGCTTACAAAAAGATCATCATTTTTTTTCATGTCATCCGTATCTAAAAAAAGTTTTTTTCCGAAGGTTATTGCTGAGGACATTATGCTATTCATATCTTTTCTCATTTCATCAAGTTCATTTAATAAAATTTTTCTAACATGATGAATTGATTGTCCAGATATTATTGCATTAAGATAATTTGATGCTTCCTGTAATTCAGAAGAATTATAACTCTTGTCCAGACTTATAATTTTATTTTCAACATCATTATTTTTGTTTATTAAAATTGCTAAAATTTTATCGTCACTTAATTTTAAAAAATCTATCTGCTTAAGCTGAATATCATTGTGAGTAGGCAAAGAGATTATGCCAGCTAACCCTGTTATATTTGATAAAATCTCGTTCGTATTTTTTACAATATTTTTTCTTTCTATGTTTCTTGTTAAGTTTAATTTTAATTTTTTAATAAGCTTGTTATTAACCGGTTGAACTTTGATCATTTTGTCAACAAACACTCTGTATGCTAGTTCTGTTGGCACTCTTCCCGCTGACTTATGAGGTGAATATATGTATCCGAGATCTTCTAAGTCTACAAATACATTTCTAATTGTTGCAGAGCTTATACCAATATCTGATGTTTGTGATAATTTTGTTGAGCCAACCGGTTGCCCGTCGGAAATGAAGCTTTCTATAAGTGCTTTTAAAAGTAATTCTTGTCTCTTATTTAAATTTTCCATATAAGAATATGCATTTTTTATTAATATAATATTATATTATAAAATATATTATAATAATTTACATATAATGTTATATATGCAAATGAGGGGGTGTAATGTCAATGTTTAAAAAAATTGCAATAATTTCAAAAATTGATGATGATAGTGTAAAAGATAGCCTAGATACTGTAATAAAATACCTAGATAGTAGAGATATTCAATACTTTCTCGATAAAAGCTCAAGCGCTCTATTAAAAGGCAAAGTGGAAACACCCATTGAAGAAATAAAAAATAATTGCGATATAGCTTTTATTATAGGTGGAGACGGAACTTTATTACGTTCAGCTCAAGAATTGGCAAAAGCTAATATACCAATTTGTGGTATTAACAGAGGCAGGCTTGGTTTTTTAGTAGATATATCTCCGAATCATATTGAAGAAAATTTAAATAACATCTTATCTGATAATTATTCAGTTGATGAAAGAATATCATTAATAGGGTCTGTCATTAGAAACGGGAAGGAAATTTCAAATAATATTTCATTTAATGACGTTGTCATTCATAGTAAAGATGCAGTAAGGATGATTGAAATGGATACATCTTTAAATGGAAAAAGTTTATACACCGTAAATGCAGACGGATTAGTTGTGTCAACACCAACGGGTTCAACGGCATACTCTTTATCTAGTGGAGGACCCATATTAGAGCCAACTATGGAAGCCTTAGTTATGGTCCCCATTTGTCCTCATCTTTTAAGCAATAGACCAATAGTTATAAATATGAATAGTGTAATAGAGATAAGACTCTCTGAAAAATCTAACACAAATGCAAGTGTAAGTTTTGATGGGCAAACAAATGTTCCAATTCAGGCAAATGATATTATAAAAATATGTAAGGGAAAAATTACTTTAAAATTAATTCAACCTCCAGGAATAAATTTTTTCTCTATACTAAGAGAAAAGTTAGGATGGGGTTATAAACCTTAAGACTTTATGCTATCAAGTATTTATATTAAAAATTTTGCAATAATTGATGAGATAGAAATAGATTTCCACGAAAATATGTCGGTTCTAACCGGAGAAACAGGTGCTGGAAAATCAATCTTGATAGATGCTATAAATGTAGTATTGGGAAACAAAAAAACAAATAAGATTTCAAGGAACGAGGATTTTGATACAGAAATAATTTGCCATTTCAATATATCAAATAAAAATATTTTAGAGATTTTAAAAGAAAAAGATTTATTGGATGAACAAAGTTGTATTTTCAGAAGGAAGATAAACACAAAAAATATCTCAAAAATTTATATAAACGATAAACCAGTTACATCAGGAACCGCTAAGTTAATTGGGGGAATGATAATAGACATACACGGGCAACATGAGAATCAATTAATATTATCTAGTGACGAACAAAGAAATAGATTAGATAATTTTATAAATATAAGTGAAAAGAAGTTAATTATTAAGAATACACTATTAGAAATAAGTAATATAAAAAAGTCTCTTTCTGAAACTGCGCTAACTAACGAAGAATACAAAGAGAAAGTATCACTATTAGAGTATGAGGTTAATGAACTTGAAAACGAGGCTCTAGATTCAAGTGATTATGAAAAAATATATCAAGATTATAAGAAGTTAAGTAATGCTGATATCCTAATTAAAAAAATTAGCGAATGTAGAAATTTAATTGAAGGTGAAAATAATATTAATATTAGTTCATTACTTTCAAACATGAATAAAAGCTTGAATGATATAAAGGATATAGACATAAAAACGGACTATGTTCTTGATGCGAACATCGGTATCCAGGATCAAGTTAGAGATTTGTCCAAACTTTTAGAAAAATACGAGAACTCCATAAATGTTGATAATGAAAAACTTGCCTCTCTTGAAGAAAAAATAAAATCACTCAATAATCTTTCGAGAAAATACAATACAAATGAAAAAGATTTAATAAAGATTCTTTATAATAAGCAGGATATTTTAAATAAATTAAAAGATAATAAAGATAATATTGATAACAAAAATAAAAAGATTGAAGAAAATATATTGAATTATCATAATATTGCTAAGGAAATATCTAAATTAAGGCTTAAAGAATCTCTAATTTTAGAGAAAAAAATTAGTTCGGAGCTAAAAAAACTTGGAATGTCTGATTGTGAATTCAAAATTGATATCACCGTAGACAATACGCTAATTAGCATGAATGGTTATGACAAAATTAACTTTTTAATTAAAACTAATAAAAAATCAAAATTACTTCCGTTGAATGAAATAGCCTCTGGTGGTGAATTATCAAGACTAAGTCTAGTTATTCAATTAGAAACAAGATCAAATAATGATTGCGAAACTATGATTTTTGATGAAATTGATACCGGTATTGGTGGAGCTACTTCGGAGGTCCTTGGAAACCATCTTTCAAAATTATCAGAGAATACTCAGGTTTTATGTGTTACTCATTTAGCTCAGGTTGCAGCAAAATCAAAACACCATTATCTGGTATCCAAGGATAAGGATATTTCATCTACAAAACTGACATATTTAGACAATGACATGAAAGTAAATGAATTAGCTAGAATGATCGGCGGTATAAAATTAACTGATAAAACATTACAGTTTGCAAAAGAACTTATTGATTAGATAATATTTTTATAAGTTTCACTTATCTTTATCGTTTTTTTCTAATCGTTTAAATTCTATTACAGTCATGATTGCGCCAGCTATAGCTAAAGCAAAGCAAAAACAACCAGTAAAAAATATTAGTGGATCATCCATAGTTAATTTTTTCTTGCTATTATTTTAAAATAAATAGCAAAAGCTAAAATTGATGGAATCCATGTCGCTGTAAATAATGCCTCTTGTTTTGTATCGACACCTTGAAACCAAAGAAAAGCAGTTGTTACAAAAGCAACTGCAACTGAAAGTAAAATGCATATATCCGAAATTTTCATCATAGCGAAATCCTTTATTTTAAAAAATTAATCTTCATTCCAAAAAGCCCAAGAACCTATTAGCAAAAAAATTACTGCTAAAGATGCATGTGCTCTAACACTTGTTTCCTGTGGTAGCTCTATTAAAAATGGTACAACATTAATCATTCCAAGTAAAAGCCAAATTAATGCTACAATTCCTAAGATAAGTGCAGCTTTTCCAATTTTTCTTTTCATAAAATTATTATTTTAGCTTATATATTTTAAAAAAAAATTTCTATTCTTCATCTAGAAACTCACCATATAAAATCATACTATGGTCTAATATTTTAAAGTTATATTTTTTAGCTAATTCCTTCTGCCTATTTTCAATAATTTCATCGAAAAACTCTACCACCTTTCCAGTTTTCAAAGAAACCATGTGGTCATGGTGGTCTCCATGATTTAGCTCAAAAACTGCCTGGTTATTATTATCCGCATCAAAATGATGCCTAATTACAATTTTTGCAGCTTCAAACTGAGTGAGCACTCTATAAACTGTTGCAAGACTAATAACCTCGCCATCTTTAATTAGCTCTTTATATATATCTTCTGCAGACATATGGTGATCTTCAGCATTTTCTAATTTGCTTAAAATTTTAACTCTAGGTAACGTTATTTTTAAACCAGCATTTTTTAATTCTATATTGCTCATATTTGCTATATTATCCTTATTTATATAAACAATATAGTAAAAAAATGAAAAATATGAAATTCCTAATAGTGCCTTTTTTTACGGTAATAATTACTGGATGTCAGCTTTTACCTGAGAATTCACAATTAAGAAGCTATAGGGTTTTGGTGCAACAAGGCAATGTTATAGAAGAGAATAAAGTCGAAGCTCTTAAAATTAATATGACAAGAGAACAAGTAGTGTTCTTACTTGGTGAGCCAGTTGTAAATAATATTTTTGATAAAAATAGATGGGACTATGTTTATTACAGAAAAAGAGATCCCGAAGAAACCCAACTAAATATGATAAGTATATT
>TARA_Y200000002_G_scaffold240898_1_pt1 | contig 14476 bp, 10 predicted proteins | sample TARA_Y200000002 | Tara Oceans TARA_Y200000002 (sample SAMEA2619388) | marine metagenome | biome: marine biome (ENVO:00000447); feature: surface water layer (ENVO:00002042); material: "saline water (ENVO:00002010), including plankton (ENVO:xxxxxxxx)" | depth 5 m | reverse complement strand
CCGTACTTCTACAGGCACTTGGTAGGTTGCTCCACCCACTCGTCGTGACTTAACTTCTACCACAGGGGTTGAATTTTGAAGAGCGGAACGGAAAACTTCTACTCCTGTTTCACCCGTGCGTTCTTCGATTATTTCAAAAGCCTGATAAACAATTTTTCTTGCTACACTTTTTTTGCCGTCTCGCATTAAATTATTTACGAAACGAGTGATTAGCTTATCATCAAATATCGGATCGGGTTGTACATCCCGCTTTTCTGCTTTTCTTCTACGCATAATAGTTTAAACTAAACTTAGGATTTCGCTTTTGGCTTTTTGGTTCCGTACAGACTTCGACTTTGTGTACGGCCTTCCACTCCAGCGGTATCTAATGTTCCGCGAATGATATGATAACGCACACCCGGGAGATCTTTCACACGACCTCCACGAATTAACACAATGCTGTGCTCTTGCAAGTTATGTCCTTCACCTGGGATGTAAGCAGTAACTTCAATACCATTGGTTAGACGAATTCTTGCTACTTTACGCAGTGCAGAGTTCGGTTTTTTGGGAGTAGTCGTGTATACACGAGTACATACCCCACGCTTTTGCGGACAGCTTTGCATAGCAGGAGCTGTGGACTTGCGTTTGTTGGTTTTTCTACCTTTCCTAATAAGTTGTTGTATCGTTGGCACTGTTCAAAGAATTTTGGTTAAGTCCAGTAATGGGTTTCCCCATCAATTCGAGAGCTTACAAATATACAATAACTTATCTTATAAGTCCAAAGACAAAACAAATAAAAAGATGATAAGATGGAAATAACGGTTCAAATACCGCTATATTTTCCGAACGAACCGCATCAACTCATTAAAATATCATAATACCGATATATAACACTGTATCACTTGAATTTATCTAAACTCACCGGACTTAGTTCAATTAAACTAGATGCCCTTGCCAAAGAGGGGATTCATCATGCTCAAGATTTACTTTTCTTTTTCCCAAGAAGATATCTGGATAGAAGCAATGTGCAAAAGATTGAGCAACTTCGGGGATTGGGAGAAGAGGTAACTGTTGCAGGGACCATAACTCACATTGACGAACAGGGGTTTAAGGCCAAAAAGCGCCTTGAAATAGTCGTTAAAGATGAAACTGGCGGGATAAAAGCAGTTTGGTTTAAAGGGGCGTATTATATGAAAAAGCGGTTTAATGTGGGGCAGAAAATTGCTTTGTTTGGTACAGTTAAGCAATTTGGACGCCATCTATCAATGGCACATCCCGAAACTGACGACATAAGTAAAGAAAGTGATTTAGCTGACTTTTCGACCATTGTAGCTATTTATCCAAGCGGGCAACACTTCCACAAAGCACGGGTGTATAATAGCAATATCCAACAATGGATGGCTCAATTATTGAATCAGCCCTCGCTTAGCCACATAATTCCTGAATTTTTACCGGAATACATACGCAGTTCTTATGGCTTCCCTAATCGAACAGAAGCGATCAGAGCTATACATAATCCAGGCTCTCATGACTCCAATAAGCAAGCACTTAAGCGGTTTAAATTTGAAGAGTTTTTCCTGTTCCAGCTCAGTATGGAACGCATTCACAGCGAACGATTAACAGCCAAAGCTGGGCTTAGCTTAACCAAAAATACCCCCAATACACGACATTACTTCGAACACATACTCCCTTTTGAGCTAACACCCGGGCAAAAAAAGGCACTCAGAGACATACAGGATGATGTAAGATCGGGGCGTCAAATGAATCGACTCATTCAGGGTGATGTAGGCGCCGGCAAAACCGTAGTCGCCATGGGCGCACTTCTAATGGCAGTGGATAATGGATTTCAAGGGGCCTTAGTCGCACCAACCGAAATTCTTGCAGAACAGCATTATGCCACCTTAAAGGAAGCTTTTTCGCAGCTTGACCTATCTATCCGACTCTTAGTAGGGGGGCAAAAAATAGGGTTGCGACGGGATGTACTCACTGACATTGAGGGCGGTGGTTGTGATATTGTAATTGGAACGCACGCTGTTATTCAGAAGGAGGTTCAGTTTCATAATTTGGGAATGGTGGTGATCGATGAGCAGCATCGATTTGGGGTTCAACAACGAGCCGCATTATTGCAAAAAGCTAATCATCCGCACATGTTGGTCATGAGTGCGACACCTATTCCTCGCTCCCTAGCTATGTCCTTGTATGCCGACTTGGATATTTCTCTAATAAAGGGACTACCAGAAGGGCGAAAAACTATTCGAACGGCCATTCGCTCCGAAAAAAAACGAACAGATGTCTATCATTTTGTAGAACAAGAAATTAACGACGGTGGACAGATATACATTATATATCCATTAATTGAAGAATCAGAAGCCCTCGATTTAAAGGACGCCACCGCCGGTTATGAAAAGATTTGCGAGCGCTTTCCCTATACTCGGGTAGCCCTATTGCATGGACGAATTCCAAGCGAGAAGAAAGATGCCATAATGCAGTCATTTGCTAAAGGTGAGATTGATATTTTGGTTTCAACAACCGTCATTGAAGTGGGAGTAAATGTACCGAATGCTTCAGTCATGATCATAGAACATGCCGAGCGTTTTGGACTTTCTCAGTTACATCAGCTTCGAGGTCGGATTGGTCGCGGCAGCCGGCAGAGCTATTGTATATTAATGCCTGATCATGCAGTAAGTGAATCAGGTGCCGTTCGACTTAAAACTATGGAACGAACTACCGATGGGTTTGAAATTGCAGAAGTAGATCTAAAACTCCGGGGACCAGGTGACTTTCTAGGTACCAAACAAAGTGGATTGCCTGACTTTAGATTTGGTGATATTATCCAGGATCAAGACCTTTTGGAATTGGCGAAAAAACAGGCGAGAGAATTAATGGAGCAGGATTTTTTGCTATCAAAACAAGAGCATCTAGAATTAAAACACTTTTTTGAATCCTACCATCGCGAAAAACAACAGTTTTATGGATTAGCATAAAAACATGAATGCACATTCATAAAGTAGGTACGTCTCAATGTTATAACCCATCTTGTACCGTTACTTGCAGTTCAGCCCTAATTTTTTTGTAAGTAATTGTTTTATACGACATCTAAAGATAATAATACGATTTGTAGATTAAGGTTTATTCCCGAGATAGTACAACAGCATATCATAAGCATTCGTACCATTGCTGAAAATGTCGCTACAACTCACCCAATTATTTAGAAAAGAAGTTTGGCGAATTCTTGGAACAACTAAACCAAGACAACAGCCACTAGTTTTGTTTTTTCTTTTTTTCACGCTTACGCTCATTATGATCTAAGAAGCGTTTTCGAATTCGCAAACTTTCTGGAGTTACCTCTAGCCATTCATCTGCAGCTAAGAATTCAATACACTCTTCTAAGCTCATTTTTTTGGCCTGTGAAATTTTAACGGCGTCGGCTGTCTGAGTAGCACGGTGGTTGGTTAAGTTTTTCTTCTTTACAACATTCACTACCATGTCATCCGCCCGGTTGTTTACCCCAACTACCATCCCCATATACACTGGGTTACCAGCTTCTATAAAGAAAGTGCCTCGATCTTGAACACCCTCTAAGGAATAATTGGTTGTCTCTCCTTTTTCTAAGGCAATTAATGCCCCTCGACTGCGTCCAGGTATTTCTCCCGCAAACGGCTCATAGGTATCAAACTGTTGATGCATAATTCCCGTGCCTCTGGTTTCAGTGAGTAATTCACCACGAAATCCAATAAGCCCTCTTGATGGCACCCTAAATTCTATTCGATTATTTTCTCCTTCTTGGCTCATTCCTTGCATGATTCCCTTTCGCTTCTGCAAATTATCAATGACCCGATTGGAATAGTCCGTGTGTACATCAACCACAACTTCTTCTACTGGTTCGTGGAGAATTTCATCAATATCCTGAAAGAGTACTTCTGGACGGGATACCGCGAATTCGTACCCTTCGCGTCGCATAGTCTCTATCAATATAGCCATCTGTAACTCACCCCTTCCAGACACCTTAAATACATCAGGACTGTCTGTAAATTCTACTTTCATTGCCACATTAGTGCGGACTTCCTTCTCCAAGCGGTCTTTTATCTGATTCGAGGTAACAAAACTCCCTTCCAACCCGGCAAATGGGGAATTGTTTACCCTAAAATACATAGCAATGGTCGGCTTATCTAAATCTACGTAAGCCAAGGGTTGTTTATCTAATGAGTCGGCTAAGGTATCACCAATATGCACACCTTCGTATCCAGCTATTGCTACGATATCACCTGCTACCACCTGTTCTACTGGTTCTCTCTTTAAGCCACTAAATGAAAATAATTTAGTCACTCGACCTTTACTTTTGACCTCACCGGTACCCTTTACTAACGACAGGTCTTGATTTACTTTCACAATGCCTTGCTCTATTCGACCCACTGCTATCCGACCTACATAATCATTCCAATCTATACTACTAATAAGCATTTTGAATGGGATACCCATGGGTTGATCCGGCGGGGAAACATGATCAATAATGATATCCATTAAACTGGATAAATCCTCGTCCATATCATTGAGTTCTCTACCAGCAATTCCCTCTTTTGCCACCGCGTAAAGTACGGGGAACTCTAACTGCTCATCCGTAGCATCGAGCATTACGAAAAGGTCGAAAATCTCATTTAGCACATCATCTGGGCGTGCATCCTTTCGGTCAATCTTGTTGATCAACACAATTGGCTTGTAACCAAGGCTTAAGGATTTTCGAAGCACAAATTTAGTTTGTGGCAATGGGCCTTCTGCTGCGTCTACCAATAGGATAACCCCATTAACCATTTTTAATATACGCTCAACCTCTCCACCAAAATCGGCGTGACCAGGGGTGTCTACTATATTTATCTTAGTCTCTTTCCAGAAGACGGCTGTATTTTTCGATGAAATAGTAATCCCTCGTTCTTTTTCAAGGTCACCAGAATCCATTACTCGATCATCAACTTCCTGGTGGGCTTGGAAGGTACCACATTGCTTTAATATTTGATCCACTAGGGTGGTCTTGCCATGATCTACGTGAGCAATAATGGCGATGTTTCGAAGGTCTTGTTGCATTTATTTGAGAATACATTAATCCGTTACCGGTTCTAGTATAAACTAGCCGTAGGTAGCAAAAATTTAACAGCCTATAAGGTACGAAGATTACGTTTACTAAAGGGGAAGATTGTCATGTTTTTTTCTAGGCACTGTATCTACCTTGTTCTCACTCATTTTGAAGGCGTGAATTAACCTATCTCGAGTTTCCGAAGGTAGCACTACATCATCAATAAATCCCCTTCCAGCAGCTTTGTATGGATGAGCAAACTCCTGAGCATATTGCTGTTCTAATTGGGCTTGTTTGGCTACTGGATCATCAGAGTAAGCAATTTCTTGCCGGAATATAATTTCTACTGCTCCTTTGGTACCCATAACCGCGATTTCAGCAGTAGGCCAGGCTATATTGTAATCGGCTCGTATATGCTTTGAATTCATTACATCATAAGCCCCACCATAGGCTTTACGGGTTATAACCGTACATTTTGGCACCGTTGCCTCACATAATGCATATAGTAGCTTTGCCCCATGCTTTATAATACCACCCCATTCCTGATCGGTTCCAGGTAAAAATCCAGGGACATCTACCAAGACCAATAGCGGGATATTAAACGCATCACAGAATCGTACAAATCGCGCAGCTTTCAATGATGAATCAATACATAATACTCCGGCCATGGCCAGTGGTTGGTTCGCCACTACCCCTATGCTAGCCCCATCCAATCGCGCAAACCCCGTCACCATATTCTCGGCATAATCGGACTGAACTTCATAAAAACTCTCCGCATCTATCAAGCCTTCAATGACTTCCTTAATGTCATATGGTTTGTTGGGATTTTCTGGAACCACGGTATCCAAGGCAGCTGCTTTTTGAGCGTCAGGAGCAGTAGAATTATTACGTGGTGGTTTTTCCTCACAATTGGAAGGTAAGTAGTCCATTAACCTGCGGATTTCACTTAGACAGACCGCATCATTAGGCGTGGCAAAATGGGCTACCCCTGATTTCTGGGTATGAGTAGATGCACCCCCTAATTCTTCGGAACTCACCTCTTCATGAGTAACTGTTTTTACCACATTGGGACCCGTAACAAACATATAACTACTGTCTTGTACCATGTAAATAAAATCTGTGAGTGCAGGTGAATAGACAGCTCCACCAGCGCAAGGGCCCATAATGGCAGATATTTGAGGAATAACACCAGATGCCATGCTATTCCGCCAGAAAACTTCCGCATAGCCACCTAACGAAGATACTCCCTCTTGAATACGAGCGCCGCCCGAATCATTCAAGCCAATCACAGGATGACCATTTTTAAGGGCTAAATCCATGATTTTGCATATTTTTTCGGCATGCGTTTCAGATAATGAACCCCCAAATACCGTGAAATCTTGACTATAAACGTAAACTGGGCGGCCATTAATGGTACCCGAACCCGATATCACTCCGTCGCCCAACACTTTTTGATCTTCCAACCCAAAAGCGGATGAACGATGGGTCACGAAAGCGTCGATTTCATGAAACGAATTCGAATCCAACAATAGATGCAATCGTTCTCTTGCGGTTAATTTTCCTTTATCATGCTGCCGCTGAATCCTTTTTTCACCTCCCCCCTGTTTACTCGCCACCCGCATATCCTGCAAGCGCTGTACATTATTGGGTGCTAATTTCGGCTGTTCAGGTTTTTTTTTATCCATAATTCAGCGTTTAATCGTTAAAATATTTCTCTAGCTCGTCGGTAAACTGCACCATGATTTCAGTAGTCATATCAATTTCGTAGTCAGGTATGACCTCTTTTTGCAAACAGCTAACCACCTTGAGCCAAATAAATTTAGACTCTAGTTTTTCCAACACATCCAAATAATCCTCTTCTGAACCCTTAAACAGCTTTTTAATGTACTTCTTGCGATTCTTCTTCAGTGTCTGTGCTAAGCGATTCTCCTGCTTGTCGTTCTTTTTTTCCCAGGTTGATGCATCCAGAGAATCCTCTTCGCTTTCTTCCTGCCAAGATAAATGACTATCCTGCTCATCATACGCACTAGTTGTACTAGATGTAGAAGGCGTGGAACTGCTATCCCCAAAAACTGAGCTTGCTAGCGTATCATTCTCGGATTCTTCTTCAGACTCATCAGACTGAGCCTTTTTTATTGGGCGATTAAAGAGATTGTCTTCATCGTCAAACATACCATTTAGCTCTTGGCTAATGGAGTGGTCTGCTGATGGCTTGGAACTGAATGAATCGGCAGATAACCAATCATCATCCGCAAATATGCTGTCTTCTTTCTGCGCTTTAACTTCATTGTTGATCGGGTTTTTTTTATTCGTTTCAACATCATTAAGAGGAGTCTCAATACTAATTGAATCCCCTTCTTGGTCTTCGGATTGAGGCTCCGCTTTCATAAATAGGGAAGCGAGAGAATCGGGATGAAGATGGTCTTCCTCCTCTTCCTGCTCATCGGCCACCCATAAAAGGGGCGGCGTTCCAGGCTCTTTGGATTCCTCATTCGATTTAGGGTTAAACACATGATCTCGTTCAGCGGCAGACTCATGTCGCACACTAGATTCCGAATCTAAGTCCGGCTGATTACTTTCCTCAATAATTTCCGAACCACTTTCTTGATCCTCCATTTGGCTGACCGGGGACCTCAAAATGTCAAGAAGTTGGTTCACTGTTAGGTTGCTTGGTGAAAGTTTATGAGACCATTCGTTGAGCCCTCGATCATCAAAATATATCCCCAACCAGTCAGAAGGAATATCCCTTCTGCAACTTACTTGATAAAGAGTTTCTAATTCTCTTTCCCACCGATCCCAATCGAATTTTTCGACCAGTTTAGTGTATAACTGCTGAATAATTTGAGAGGCTCTAACCTTTGACAATACATGTAATTCCTTTCGCTGAAGATAAAGTGGGATGAGATTCTTGAGCTCAGGAAAAAAAAGCAGTTCCTCGCATTTATCTTCAATGTCTTTGACCTCCATTTCTACTTTTTCACCATACAACCAATGAACTAGATACTTGCCTGGCTCGACTAAAATGGGAACCCAAGTCTGTACAAACTCTTGACCCAGTTTGATTACATCTTCTCGTGGAACTTGGATTGTTTGAGCGGCAACTTGTAAAAAATCTTCCCACTTTTGTCTGAGTTGTGCGTCATCCCACTGGATCCAGTGCTCGTTTGATGGTCTAATTGACGCTTTAAATTGCTCTTGCACTCGATCCCAAATATGTTCTCGCAAGTAGACCGGTAAGAGTTGAAAATGCTTAAATTGTGCCTCATCTACGGAAATAGGCAGAGATTTCCATTCCTCTGATAGTTGCTGTGCAACACTTTCGGATATTTTTGTCATCACGTTTGCGTGGGATTTTTGGTATACTTCAAAAATAACGTCTCTTTAGTGGTTAAACAACTCATGCTTCATGATTGAACTGAAAGCAGTACAACTCCAAAAACAATATACCCATCGTCGGCTCTTTTCCGAACTAAGCTTCGAACATCGTTCTGGTGTACTTGGAATTGCTGGAGCCAACGGCAGCGGGAAATCTACCTTACTCCGTTGTATTGCTTTTTTACAAGGTATTGACGCTGGGGAAATACACTGGACCGAAGAAGGCAATGCCGTCGACCACGAAGATTTTAGGAAGGCTATTGGATTTGTTGCTCCAAATATCCAGTTTTACGACGAATTAACCGTACAAGAAAATATGGACTTTGTCCAAAAAATGAGTGGTTTTGATCCCCATAAAATCCCTCACAATCAAGCGCATCCTATTGATTGGTTAGCCAAGACACAGATTAAAGATTTAGCTGAATACCCGTATAAACGTTTATCTACCGGACAGCAGCAAAGAGTCAAATTAGCCATTGCGTTATCCCGTAATCCTAGCGTACTTTTCCTAGACGAACCTGGTGCCAATTTAGACGCACTTGGCAAAGATTTGATCAAAGAACTATTAACTGATCTCCGAAAAAAAGGAACACTCCTTTTTTTGGCTTCAAACGACCCAAAAGAACTTGATTTTTGTGACCGGATACTGGATTTGGATCATTAAACTCGAACTTATAATAATACTTTTAACATTAATCCCTTTTCCCTTGATATCAACCTACGATTACCAACTCGCCGATTTAATATTAGACCATAGCACCGAAGTAGAAGCAAACGATCATGTGATGGTACAGTTAATAGGCCTAAATGGGATTAACCTTCTCCGAGCACTTATTCAAGGGGTACGGAAACGAGGAGCTCATCCTTTTACCCAAATTGAAGACACCGAAGTACAAAGAGAGCTGGTTGAGCAAGGGAATGAAAATTTTTGGAAAATTCAAGCCAAGGTTGACCAGCTTCCACTCATGAAACAGATGGACGTATTTATCGGCATAAGAGCATCTGAAAATATTTACGAACAATCTAAAGCCAGTAAAGAAGCTAACAAGGCCTATTCAGAACATTTTTTAAAACCTGTGCATTTTGACGAACGTGTAAATAATACACGTTGGTGTATCATGCGGTATCCATCACCAGCCTTTGCTATGAATGCGAAGTTACCGACCCGCGAATTCACTCAATTCTATTATGATGCGTGCCTGGTTGATTATGGACAGCTCAAGAAAGCCATGGAACCATTGGAGAAACGCCTACGAGACTCAGATCAGGTTCACCTTAAAGGAGAGGGTACTGATATAGTGCTTTCGGTAAAAGGACAAAATTGGATTCCTTGTTATGGCAGGCACAATATCCCAGATGGAGAACTATTCAGCTCACCTATTATCGATTCGGTGCAAGGAGTTATTACCTATGCTCCTAGTGTTTACCAAGGCAAGCCTTTTGAATTTGTAACACTTGAAGTTAAGGATGGGGTAGTAATCGATTTTGACTCCTCTAATAATGATGCGCTTCGTGACATTTTGAACACGGATAAGGGATCTAGACGTTTTGGTGAATTTAGTTTTGGTACGAATCCAATTATTTCTTCACCGATGTATGACATCTTGTTTGATGAAAAAATCTATGGCTCTAACCACCTTACAATAGGCAAAGACTATGAGGTAGCCCCCAATGGCAATAGCAGTACTATTCACTGGGATCTGGTCTGTATAGGGGCGGATGTTTACCTAGACGGTGAACTCATCCGCAAAGGTCGAGAATATGTGGTAGAAGATCTAAGAGGGTTGAATCCATAATTCACAGAGTGATCTAGTTTATATCAAACTATTTCACTTCAAACTAGTCTACATCAAAGGAAATACCTTGTGCTAAAGGTAATGTATCGCCCCAGTTTATGGTATTGGTTTGGCGTCGCATGTAGGCTTTCCAAGCATCGCTTCCAGATTCACGACCTCCCCCCGTTTCTTTCTCCCCACCAAAAGCGCCTCCAATCTCGGCGCCACTTGTACCTATATTAATGTTCGCAATTCCACAATCCGATCCAGTTGCACTTAAAAAACGCTCGGCTTCACGTAGGTTCAAAGTAAACATTGCTGAACTCAAACCCTGTTTTACTCCATTATGCATGGCAATAGCCTCTTCCTGACTGTTATACTTTAAAATATATAAAATAGGTGCGAATGTTTCTTCTTGGACAATCTCGTAATGATTTTCTGCTTCAACAATAGCTGGGGTTACATAATTACCTTCTCCTTCCAGAACCTGCCCACCGCAAATAAGGGTTCCTCCTTCTACTTGAGCCTGTTTAAGAGCATTCTGCATAGCGATAACCGCGTCCTGGTCAATCATTGGCCCAACTAAAGTACCTGGTTCTAACGGATCTCCAATTGTGATTTTCTCATAAATACTAACTAAGCGTTCTTTCACTTGGTCGTAGACATCTTCATGAACAATGAGACGACGTGTACTTGTGCATCGCTGACCACAGGTTCCCACCGCTCCAAAAACGGTTGCCCGAATAGCCATTTCCAAATCCGCATCTTTGCTGATAATGATCGCATTGTTTCCTCCTAACTCAAGAATACTCTTGCCCAATCGACTACCAACAACTTTAGCAACTTCCTTACCCATACGTATGGAGCCTGTGGCTGATATTAATGGAATTCTCGAATCGGTAGTTAACCACTCACCTAACTCACGATCACCTGTCACCAAATTAAATATACCTTCGGGTAGGTTATTTTCTTTTAGCACTTTAGCCACGATTTTTTGAATGGCTACTCCACAAAGCGGCGTTTTTTCCGATCCTTTCCACACCAATACGTTGCCACAAACAGCGGCAATCATTGCATTCCAACTCCAAACAGCCACTGGGAAATTAAAAGCGGATATGATGCCCACAATTCCCAACGGATGCCACTGTTCATACATTCGATGCTCCGGGCGTTCGCTGTGCATGGTTAACCCATAGAGCTGACGGCTTAGCCCCGTTGCAAAATCACAGATATCTATCATCTCTTGCACTTCACCAAGACCTTCCTGATGAATTTTACCCATCTCATAGGTTACTAATTTTCCAAGTGGTTCTTTGAATTCACGTAATTTGTCGCCTATTTGCCGCACAATTTCTCCTCTTAGGGGAGCGGGCATTTCCCGCCAAACCAAATGCGCGTTCTGTGCGGTAGCAATGACTTGTTCATATTGCTCTTTTGATGTTAAAGTTACATTGGCAATTTTTTTACCGTCAACAGGCGTAAAGCTGCTGCTGAGGGATTTACTTTCCATGTGTTTAGTCCCGGTACTTGTTCCCGCATTAACCCCTTCAATACCTAATTTGCGTAAAAAATCCATATGTGTTATTTGTGAATAGTTGAAAGACTAAGATAAGCACTTACGCATTAAATCACAGACGAATAGCCACAAATCTTCTTCTAAACCATTGACTTATTCTACCTATTTTATAGCTGAATTTTCTATTTAATTCTTTCTTGCATTGACCTAAACCTATGAATACAGCCAGCCAAAAGCAGTTATCTCTTCTACGTAAGCTAAAACTAAAAAAGCACCGAGAACAGTTAGGTGTTTTTTTGGCTGAAGGATATCGTACAATAGAGCAAATTGTCACTAATAAAAAACTTGTTATGGATGAACTATTCATCGATTTCGAACATGAACAAAGTGAGCAGTTAGTTTCTTTACTTGAATCCGGCTTAGATGCAGACCGCGTGTATGGCATGAACAAAAGTACCATTAAAGATATTTCGGATACCGAGCACACTTCAGGCTGGTTGGCTGTTATTCAAATTCCAGCATCCCGTTCTCTAGATGATTTACTCGCGCTGAATTCTTCTGCTTTTGAACAACAAACCGTGGATCCAATAACATCGGCAGTTAATCCCATTTTACTCGCTTTGGATGAAATTCAAGACCCTGGAAATATGGGGACCATTATTAGGACAGCCGTTTGGTTTGGAGTCCAAGGTATACTGCTTGGCGTAGGGTGCGTTGATATGTGGAATCCAAAAGTAGTTCGGAGTACCGTTGGAGCATCCGGATTCGTTGCTCATACCCCCGCTAAACTTGAAGAAGCCTTGATGGAATGCCACTATGAAGGCTGGAATATCATGTTGCTGGATGGTTCGGAAGGAGCTACCCCACTCTCTTCTCCGCTGCCTAGTGGACCGAAGGTTTGGGTACTTGGAAACGAGTCTCGAGGGCTATCGACCCGTTTAAAAGAAATCCCTGAGTTCACAAGATATCGTATAGATAAGCAGGGAAAAGGGGTTGAAAGTTTGAATGCAGCCATGGCTATGGGAATAGCACTTTACAGGAGTGTTAACTTTAGCTAGGTCATTGCATATGGCTGGGTCATTCCATTTATTACCTCTGACCCTCAATGGTTTCATCTACATTCACATACTTTTATGCCCAAAAAGAAAATGAAGAAGATTTTCGTACTGGATACTTCGGTATTGTTGTATGATTACGAGGCGGTAAAAAACTTTGAAGACAATGACGTCGCTATTCCTATTACCGTTTTAGAAGAATTAGATACCTTTAAAATAGGTAATTCTGTCACTAATTTACATGCTCGTGAATTTATTCGGTACCTATACAATATATCCGATGCCAATATGCTTCAAGAATGGATACCGATAGGAGGGCCGAAAAATGGTAAACTCAAAATCATCAGTAACGGGGGCGATCATCTTGATGCCAATAAAATATTTGGTTCAAAGAAGAATGATCATGAGATTTTGAATGCTGCGTTACGGCTTCGAGCGGAAAATCCAGACATGCGTGTGATTTTGGTCTCAAAGGATATTAATTTACGGCTTAAAGCCAGAGCCCTAAATTTAGAAGGGCAAGATTACGAAACCGTACAGGTAAAAAATATTGATCAACTTTATAAGGGTAAAACCGAGCTTATTCTTGTGGACCCTGCCATTATTGCCAAATTATATGAAAAAGGTAAGCTCGAACCTGAGGAGCTAATGGAAGAGACCCCTCCATCGAATCATTTCTACATCTTAAAAAGTCATGGTTCTTCTGCTTTAGGATGGTATAATTCGAATAGCGGATTCATAGAAAATATCGAAATAAAGAATATTTATGGCATATACCCCAGAAACGCCGAACAGCATTTTGCCATGCATGCCTTAATGAATCCAAATGTATTATTGACTACCATTACTGGTTCAGCAGGTACAGGAAAGACACTTCTTGCCTTAGCTGGAGCTTTGGAGCAGCGAAGTAACTTCAAACAAATCTACCTCGCGCGTCCAATTGTGCCCTTAAGCAATCGCGATATAGGATATCTTCCGGGTGATGCAAACGCTAAAATTGATCCGTACATGCAACCACTTTGGGACAATCTGAGTTTTATCAAAAATCAATTCAAAGAAATCAGTAAGCAATACAAAAAAATTGACGAAATGGTACAAACCGACAAGCTTCGTATCGTCCCTCTTGCTTATATTAGAGGACGAAGTTTATCGAATGTTATTTTCATTGTAGACGAAGCCCAAAACCTAACTCCACTCGAAATTAAAACCATTATCACGAGAGCGGGTGAAAAAACAAAAATTGTCTTTACTGGGGATATATTCCAGATTGATACGCCCTATCTAGATGCCCAAAGTAACGGACTCTCCTATTTAGTCGATCGGATGCACAGCTCTCCTATTTATGCCCATATTAATTTGGAAAAGGGAGAACGCTCAGCCTTAGCAAACACCGCCAGCCAACTACTTTAAGGGCCTTACTATATCCCCTAAAAACCCCTTGGGGGTTGGACAAAAGCGGTAGCAAACTGAATGAGGACTAATTTGACCAGTTATAGCTATTTAAAAAAATTTCTGCGTACTCTGGTTGGAGTCGCTCCGTCAAATAGCGCATGCGAATTTTGTTATAATGTGCTCCGTGAGCTCCACGAATACCATGTCTGTTATCTGGGTAAAACATCACATCAAATATTTTATCCGCTCGAACCAAGGCATCGATAAGCATGATGCTGTTTTGAGGATGCACATTGTTATCGGTAGTCCCATGAAC
>TARA_Y200000002_G_scaffold2877_1_pt1 | contig 14506 bp, 12 predicted proteins | sample TARA_Y200000002 | Tara Oceans TARA_Y200000002 (sample SAMEA2619388) | marine metagenome | biome: marine biome (ENVO:00000447); feature: surface water layer (ENVO:00002042); material: "saline water (ENVO:00002010), including plankton (ENVO:xxxxxxxx)" | depth 5 m | reverse complement strand
CCTGCTCTAAGTATACCGAAGACAAATTGAATAAGTCCACCTAATACCACAGCTAAAAGAAAGTTTTGAAATCCACCTAGATCTCCGATCGCAGTGAAAACGATCGCCGCTAGCCCCGCAGCAGGACCACTGACTCCTATTTGGGAACCACTGATAATCCCAACAATTATACCCCCTATTATTCCAGCGATTAGACCTGAAAATAGTGGTGCACCACTTGCTAAAGCAATACCTAAACAAAGTGGGAGCGCTACGAAAAAGACCACTATACTCGCAGGAATGTCACTTTTTAAATTTGAAAATAAATTCGGGTTTTTCATAGAATTTGGAACATGTTGTTTTATTCAACTATTTTTTATGATTATATAAAGAAATGCAAAAATATAAAAGAATCTTTTTAAAGTAAAAATTTATATCCATTTTTGAGAACTTTTAAACTCATTCATAGTGCTATATTTAGAATTTTAATTGAACCTTATGATTCGATTTACTAATGCATTCCCATGGATTGTTTCAATTTTCGCTTTTTTGGGCTTATTACATCCTCCTTTGACAACATGGTTTAGTGGATCTCTTATAACATATGGTTTAGCAGGAATAATGCTTGGTATGGGCCTCACACTAAAAAGCTCTGATTTTGTAGAAGTCATAAAAAGTTCTAAATGGGTAATTACAGGTTTAATACTTCAATTTCTTATTATGCCTTTTTTAGGATGGGGACTTGCTAAGATTTTTGATTTACCTCCTCTTTTTGCCGTAGGTATGATTTTAGTCTCATGCTGTCCTGGTGGAACAGCTTCTAATGTAATTTCATATTTGTCTAAAGCCGAAGTAGCTCTTTCAGTATGCATGACTGCCTGCTCAACAATGATTGCAATCTTTATGACTCCCTTTTTAACTCTTAAACTTTCTGGAAGTTATCTCGATATATCTGCAATGGGACTATTTTTTAGTACTCTTAAAGTTGTTTTATTTCCTGTTTCCATTGGTATAATTTTAAATAAGTACTCATCAAAGTATATTTCAAAAGTTTTGCCTTTCGCTCCTCCTTTAGCTGTGTTACTAATATGTCTTATTGTAGGCAGTATCGTAGGGCAAGGAAAAGATGTTATTTTAGAATCAGGATTCAAACTTTTAGTTTCATTGGTTTTTCTTCATCTTTCGGGTTTCATTATTGGTTTTTCAATAAGTTGGATTGCATTTAAAAACTGGAAAGTTGCAAAAACAATAGCTATAGAGGTAGGAATGCAAAACTCAGGACTAGGTGTTGTTCTTGCTCGTGAAAACTTTACTAGTCCCTTAGTGGCTATACCAGCAGCATTATCCAGTCTTGTCCACTCTCTTTTAGGAAGTTTTTTTGTGAGCATATTTAAAAATAAAAATTAATTATTCCTAAATATTTCCCAATAGTTAGATTTAATCAATAGCAACGTTAAATTTTTTACGATTCAAGAAAATTTCTCTTGCCTTATAGAGTGCTTTCTTAAAAGAATTATGATCCGCTTCTCCCTGACCAGCAATATCATATGCAGTCCCGTGATCAGGAGATGTTCGAACTTTATCGAGTCCTGCAGTAAAATTTACACCTTCTCCAAAAGTTAATGTTTTAAATGGAATCAATCCTTGATCATGATAAATAGCAAGTACAGCGTCAAAATTTTGGTATGATTGACTTCCAAAAAATCCATCAGCAGGAAAAGGTCCATAAATTCTAATACCTTTATCGTGTTGAGCTTTTACGAGTGGTCTTAAAAAAGTCTCCTCTTCTTCTCCAATAACTCCATAATCACCTGCATGTGGGTTAATGCCTAAAATGGCAATTTTTGGTTCAGAGATATTAAAATCACTTTTTAAGCTATGCTCTAGTATTTGAATTTTTTTTATTATGGTTTTTTCTGTAGCAAATTCACTTACTTTTGCTAAAGGGACGTGATCAGTTACAAGTGCAAGCCTTATTTGGTCAGATATCATAAACATCAAACTCTCTCCCTTAATTTCTTTATCTAAATAATCAGTGTGCCCTTTAAATTGAAAACGCTTGGATTGAATATTTCTTTTGTTGATTGGTGCTGTAACTAAAACATCTAATTTATTTTTTATTAAACCCTTTGTCGCAGATTCTAAAGAACTAAAAGCAAAATTGCCTGCAGTTGTTTCATCTTTACCATAATTAATTGGAAAAGGATGATCCCAAATATTAATAACATTAAGACAATTTTCCTGAACACCCTCAACATTTTTTACCCCTAATATGTTCGTATCTAATTTGTACTTTACTCTTTCATCAAAAAAATTCTGAGGATGTGCAAAGGCAATAGGAATAAATTTGTTGAAAAGATTTTTCTCTCGGAAAGTTTTTAAAATTATTTCAAATCCAATTCCATTAGGATCACCTACAGAAATTCCGACTTTAATTTTTGACGATTCAGACAAGTGTGCTAGTTTTTTATTTTAATTTTGATGCAAATGTAATTAAATATCAATGTTTACAGGAATTATTGAAGCATTCGCGAAAGTTAAAACACTCGATAAGGTAGGTGAAAATCTCCAAATAAAATTTGAATGTAACCTAGCAGAAGAATTAAAAATTGATCAGAGTGTTTCACATAACGGTGTCTGTCTTACAGTTGAAAAATGTGTGGGGAAGTACTATTCTGTTACTGCTATCAAAGAAACCTTAGATAAAACTAACCTTGGCCTTTTGCAAATTGGAGATTATGTTAACATTGAACGTTCTCTGAAAATCGGAGATAGATTAGATGGACATATTGTCCAGGGGCATGTAGATCAAATCGCAAAATGTATTTTCTCTGAGATGTTGGACGGAAGTTGGTTTTTTACCTTTGAATACGACAAGAAGTCAGGCAATATAACTATTGAAAAAGGATCAATTACAGTTAACGGAGTAAGTCTTACAGTTGTAAACTCTAAAGAAAATCGATTTTCAGTCGCTATAATACCTTACACATTTGAGCATACGAATTTTAAACAAATTGAAATTGGAAGTTTTGTAAATCTTGAATTTGATATGATTGGAAAATACATTGCTAAACTCCATTTAAAAAGTTAATTTTTTATCTTTAGTAAAAACTAAATCAAATGAATTTTCTAGAACTTGCAACAGTATTATTGCTACTTGCCTCAATTTTTTCAATTATAAATCTTCGCCTTTTAAAGCTTCCCCAGACAATAGGTCTAATGGTTCTGGCTATCGTTTTGTCTGCCGTTGTCTTATTTGCAGGTTTAATTGAACCTGACTTATTAAAATTTGCTACCTCGTTAACTGAAGAATTTGACTTCAGCGTTTTATTGATTGACGTGATGTTGCCTTTTTTATTATTTGCTGGCGCTATCAGTGTAAATGTACACGAACTTTTAAAAGATAAGTTAACCATCCTTTTGTTAGCAAGCTTTGGTGTTGTTTTCTCAACTTTTGTAGTTGGGTCGGGTCTTTTTTGGTTAACACAACAATCACTTTTTGGCCTATCTGATCTTGGTTTAACTTATGTTGACTGTTTGCTTTTTGGTTCTCTAATAGCTCCCACGGACCCCATCGCGGTTTTAGCAATGGTCAAGAAAATGAATCTCTCCTCAATAACAGAAACTAGAATTGCAGGAGAATCACTTTTCAATGACGGAATCGGAGTGGTTGTTTTTTTGACTCTTCTAAGTATGAAGGCTGAAGGTATAGAAAATATTAGCCTTGCTAGCGTTGGGTCATTATTTGCTACAGAAGTTATCGGAGGAGTATTACTTGGTGCTGTAATGGGATTTTTAGGCTTGAAACTGGTTAAATATATAGAAAATGAACATGTTGAATTGGAAGTTTTGATAACGCTTTCTATGGTACTGTTAGTTCCTGTGATTTCTCATATATTTCATTTTTCTGCTGTATTAGGAGTTGTGGTTATGGGACTTTTTCTTAATCAAAATATTGATGGTGACAAAAAGGCTGATGGACTACAAAGAGTTATGGGTGACTACGTTTATAAATTTTGGCATCTTCTTGATGAAACGTTAAATGCAATATTATTTATCCTAATCGGATTGGAGGTAATTCCTATTTTACAAAATTTTGATTTCTCTTATCTAATTATTGTTATTGTTATGATTGTGATAGTGGTTGTTTCTAGGGGAATTGGGGTATTTGTTCCAATAAAAATTCTTTCTATTAAAAAAAGTTTTGAAAAAAATACTGCACTTATCATAACATGGGGAGGACTCCGTGGTGGGCTAAGTATCGCATTGGCATTAAACTTACCTAATAGCATTGGTGCAGGAAAAGACCTTATTTTAATACTTACTTATGGAGTTGTTTTATTTACAATTTTGGTTCAAGGATTAACCTTGAAAAAAATAGTTAAATAATTTGAAAACCATTAAAGTGGTAGTTATATTTGATGTGAGTAGTTTATGCTGTGACAACAGTGAAGTCTAACCAAATTTGAAAGGAGGTGTCTATGTCTTATTACAATCATTTAAGGAATTCGAGACAGCAGGTACCCAATTGCGGTCTGCTGTAGCTTTCCTTATCTATTACAAAAGCGGATCGATGGATCCGCTTTTTTTATTGAAATGAATAACATTCCTAAAGTAAACTTAGAAGATTTCACTTCTATAAATTCAAAAACGAAAAAATTATTTGTCAAAGAAATTGGCTTTGCATTTCAAGAAATTGGATTTCTTGTCTTAAAGGGGCACTTTCTAAGCAGCTCACTTCAAGAAAATCTTTATAAGGAAATTCGTGATTTTTTTAATCTATCTGATGAAATCAAATCATCATACGAAATTAAAGACGGAGGGAGTCAAAGAGGTTATACTGGATTTGGAAAAGAGAGTGCAGCTGGGAGGTCAGTTGGTGATTTAAAGGAATTTTGGCATTTCGGTCAGGATTTAAACACAAAAAAATTTCTCAAAAAAAAATATGCGGAAAATATAAAAGTTAAAGAATTAAAAAATTTTAATCAGATTGGCAATTTAGCCTTTTTGGAATTAGAGAGAACTGCAAAATTAGTACTTCGAGCTTTAGCTATTTTTTTAAATCTAGACGAATTTTATTTTGATAAATTCGTTAATGGTGGGAATTCTATCTTAAGGGCAATACATTATCCACCAATCAAAGAACACCCAAAAGAAGCTGAACGGGCTGCGGCCCACAGTGATATCAACTTGATTACATTATTAATGGGTGCTCAAGGTGGAGGTTTACAAGTTTTAAATCAAAAAAATCAGTGGATAGAGGCTGTTGCAGAAAAAGATGAATTAATAATAAATATTGGCGACATGCTCTCAAGATTAACAAATAATTTTTTCCCTTCTACTCTACATCGAGTTGTAAATCCTCCAAAGAAATTCTGGGGAAGTTCTCGATATTCAGTCCCCTTTTTTATGCATCCAATACCAGAAATGCCATTGAACTGCTTACCACAAACTTATAATAAGAAAAATGTAAAAAAATATGATGACATTCAAGCAGGCGAATTTTTAAACCAAAGATTAAAGGACCTAGGTTTAATCAAAAACTAGGTTTATTAATTTCTTGGTACAAAGGTTTTAATACATAAATAGATCAAAAGAACAAATCTACAATCAGCAGTGTGTTTTTATATTTTAAAAATAAATTAAAATACAATCTGTTCAATTCTTTTAATCACCTCTAGCTTTAATATACTTTACACTATAAGCATCAAGTGATATTTTTTCATCTTCATTTGAAATTCTAAAGTCAATGATTTTATCTGATACGTTTACAAAAATATTTACAATTTTACCTTCTTCTGACATCCAAGTAGCGCGTTGCAAAGCAGATACGGTAATATCTGACGGATTATTTTCACCCCACTCCCAATCTGCAGTGATATTTGGAATATCTCCATGTACTATAGGTGGAGGTAACATTTGACCGCCAACAAAATAATCAATCAATTTGTATCGAGTTTGAGCCATTTTTCTTAAAAAGTCGGCAGGCACTTTCTCTTTAAGAATAGTTGGACTGATCCAACCGAGTTGTTCACCAAAAACCAATTGCTGACCAGCTCGCATAACTAGGGCTTTATGTTTGTCGGGGCCAACTGGGTTGTGGCGCCCAAAGATTGATATCTGACCTCCGTATATAGCAGAATAGATCGGTTTTTGATTTTGGAATTGAGAATTCCAGCTTAAAAGACCATCCAATAAATGGTTATAAGGTTCGGCCATAGACTCACTAGTAAGAAAAGCTCCTTCTGGCATTTCATCGCGTATGGCTGAGAGTAATTTGTAATATCCTTGGTCAAGCCACCAAGAACCGCCTCCCAATGGATGCCCGTGGGAACTATCCATACATAATTTTGGTGAAGCAGCACTTATCTGGTCTAGGTAAACACCTGAAGTACCAGAATCTTTTTGCAGCCTTAAGACAATCTCCTTAATTTTTTTCTGCCAGATTTGGGTGACAGGATTCATAACAGCATTGCGAACACCATTCCCATAGTCTTCGATGTAAGGCTCACCTTTTTCATTCTTTGTAACAGCTTTAATTCCTTCAGATTTAAAATCGTCAAGATCAGCATCCCACAAACGCCCATTTATATAAGGCATCACTCGGACACCTGCATCTTCTAACTCACGTACAGCTTTTACAAACCCATCTTTTGCTGGAAAAAAATGTGGGTAATCATTATCAAAAGGAATTTTATGCCATACATACCAGTGAAAACCTATCGGTACTCTCATAAATTCAGCAAAATCTAAGACTTCTTCTACAAGAGTTTTTAGATCACCACCTGTTTCGTGTTGTACCCAGACTGCTATATCTTGTATTCTAGAGGGACGCTTACTTGGAGGTTTTGGCCACCAGGGTGCTTGGTGTTTAACCCACGCCTGGTAAATCATAGCTGCTTCATACCATGTTCCCTCAACATAGCCAAGAACTACATTTCCAGGTAGTTTATAGCCATTGTTATCAATACCCATATTCGGTGCAGGCCAGTTGAATTGGAAATTAACCTTTTCCTCGTCAGTAGTAGTGGATATTTTCTTTATACTTGCAGTTGGATCATGACTGGCAATATAGAGTCCACCTTGCTTATTATATAGCCCAAGCATCTGATAAGTAGCTCTCCAATTTGGATAGACCTCACTGTAATTAATCTCTTTTGTATAAGGTGATTGAGATGCAATACCTGAAGCCTTGGGATAATGAAGAACATTCTCTTCAGGAACTTGTCCAATAGGTCCTGCTTTAATTGAAGGGAACTCAGTTTCCAAAAGTGAAACCCCCTTTTCTGGAAGTTTTGTTTCCAATCCCCAATATGTTAGGTTATTATGGAATTCGACCTCACAAACGACAGAGAGTTCATTTAATTTAGAATCCTTTGCATCTTTAAAATTTAAAGTAAGCAATGATAATTTTTCATTTTTATCCCATTTAATTTCAGTCTTCTCCCAACTTGACTCATTATCAAGTCTTATCGTGTCTTTCCCAATGGAAATCATAAGTTTGAATATTGAAGTATTAGATCTATTCAGTAATTCAATCCCCTTATGCAAATCAAATAGACTGACAAAATTTATGCCGTTGTCGGTCTTGTTCAAACCAACCCCAATAATATTGTTGTGATATAGGTGAATACCGGTATCGCGGGAACTAAACCAGACTATTTCTTCCTCAAGATTCAAAGCTGATTGAGGCAAGTTTAATAGTTTTTCCATTACAACTACTTTTTCTTGCCTATCTATGTTAAACTCTAAGTCTCTATTAATGATTGTAAATAACCATTTACCAATCTGTTGTTGTGAGCTATTAGTTTTTTTAAATTCCTTGGAGTTGGCTACCTGGTGAGGTGCGACCATCTTTGCATTTAGAGATGGTGAAACAAAACAAAATATCAATATTAAAATTAGAATTTCCTTAATAGTTTTCATTTATTTTATTTTGACTAAGTAGATCATATAAAGAATAAAATAAAAATCAGATTAATCAAAAGTAGATTTTATTATTTCTTCGTGTACACCTCTTCCTAAAGCAGCTAAAAAAGGGATTCCAATTTCATCATATTCATAGATATCGTCGTTATAAATCATATTCTCATTAACCAAAATCGTTGCCGTGAGTAAGAACTCAATTTTATTTTTTTCATCTTTTATGTAGGCAACATCTGTAACCGTACCGTAAGCTTGCCCAACTTTATTAAATATTCTAATCTCAGGTATCATTGCGCCTTTTTTATCTCCATAAATAAAAAACTTACAATAACTATCCCAATGTTTTCCATCATTATAATTAGGATAATTACTTTCTAATGTAGTTCTGCTCATCCAATATCTTAAAAATTTATAATCCGCTTTAGTCAAATTGAAAAGTTCTTTTTCAGTAAAAGCTTCAGGGAAAATTATTCTTTTAAGAATACCCTCAAGGTTACGTATTGAAATTCTATTTTTTCTTTCAAAATTCATTGGTTCAAAAACTAATTTTTTGGACTTTATATGTCCAATTCCTTTCAACTTACCTTCTAAATTATTTGGTTTCAAATCAACCAAAGCACTTATGGAAGGCTGATGGTAAATAATTTTTTGATTTTCACTTAAAAAAGTATATCCCCAAGTGTTAATATTGTCGGATCCGAAAAGAAATTTATGGTAAAGTCTAGTCTTACTTAAACCTCTTTGAATTAATTCTTTATTGATATAGTCAGTACCTAAGAAATCGAAAAGATAATTATATGCATTATCGTCGCTATCTAAAAAAACCTTTTTTATTAGATGATTTATGGTTAAAATTCCTTGAAGATGAGTTGAATCCCTTTTAACCAAAATTTTCCCATTTTTGTCAGTTATAAAAAAAGGGGTGTCTCCAGAAATTTGAAGCCCGTTTAATCTTAATTCATTTAGTTTCTGAAGTGAAAGTATTGCTATTGGAAGTTTAGCTGTACTTGCAGGATAAAAATAACGACCTTCATCAAGTTGAAATGTATTTTCTTTAAATACAGCTTTACCTGAATCATCTCTTTTAATTTTAGTTAAAAGAATTTGTAGCTCGTGTTTTTCTTTATTTTTCAACACTTTTTGTAACTCATAAATATTTTTGTTAAGTACTTTATCTAAAGTAGTAGAAGAAGTATTACAACTAATTATAAAAGAAATAGAAAAAACGATAATAAAATTTTTTAACATAAAATCATTTTAAAACTGTTATCATTTTATTTAGCTGAATATGCTTATAGTATGTTAAAACTCGCTATGTCTTCAGCTGATGTTAAATCTAAAATGTTTTCTTTCCTAGAAAAACAAATAATTTGATTAGAATCCGCTTTATTCATTAATCTAATTGCTTCTGGAAGTTCTTTTTCTTTGCGAATAGGGTGAATAATGCAGTTTTTCAAATGTGGATAAAGTTTCTGACCAAAAAAACTAAACATATTCATACTTACTCTTATTTCTCCTGAGGCATCCCTACATCTTTCAACAGTTTCAGAGTTAGGTTTTTCAATTATTCGATTCAAATACCCTAGATCATTTATATCCATCACTGCAAATTTTTTAATACGTTCATCATCAAATTTCAATCCAGATCGAGCGTAGCTAATTAAAGCATGCGGTGCACTTCTCGGTTTGATTAACTGTTGAAAGGCTTCTTTTGAATACAAATTATCTCCATTGCAGACAATAAAAGTTGTTTTTAGTAACTCAGGATATTGATCTACTGTTTGTTCAATGGCATCAGCTGTACCTAACGGTTTTTCATAACCTTTTTTGACATATTGTATTGCGATTTGGATTTTTATTCCTTCAAAAGAATTATTTTTTTGCCAAGTTTCTAACCATCTTTTAAAAGCCCCATTTTCTGGACTTGTAACCAAATAAATTTTAGTTATACCTGCTGCAACAACATTAGATACTAAATAAAAAAGTAATGGTTTTTTGGATTTACCAAGGGGAATTAAACTCTTATGTACCTTTTCTGCTAAATTCTTTTGATCTTCAGATAGTTGACTTTGAGACAGGGAACGTTTCATTCTAGAGGATGCTCCACCAGCCATAATAATTACATTTTTCATACAGGGGTTGTTAAATTAATTTCATAGGCAGCTTTAGCTCCATTATTTAAAAAAGCTTTAATTACATTTTCTTTTGATTTTTCAGATACAATAGCTACCATACACCCACCTCCTCCTGAGCCAATAATTTTTGTTCCTAAAGCCCCTGCCTTTCGTGCAGCTTGCATTTGCAATTCCATTTTTTCAGGTGTATTTTGAATTTTTTCTTGTAATATTTTTTGATGAGAATCCATCCAAGCTCCCAATTGCTCTAAATCCAAAGGGCCTAGTTTTAGCATTTTTCTTGCCTTTTGTGTTAATATGTGATTAAAAATAGTTGCATACCAATGATCCTGATATATTTTAGGGACAAATGCAAAATAATCATTATAATCAGCCTCATCTGCTTTGAAGATATCAAAATCTGGAACTTTTTTCTTTACTGCATTAATCGATGCCTCCGCATAGGCTCTAGCATTTTGAAGGATGCTTAAGGTCTTTTTAGCAATTCCAGATTCAGCAATCACTAAACCTCCAATATCAGGATTTAGTCTCTCCGTTTGAGTTGTTTTTGTATCTATGTATAACAGGCCCTTTTGGGCAATGGTGTATTGATCCATCAATCCTCCTGGTTGATTAAAAAATTCAGATTCTGCTTCGTAAGCCCATTTACCGATTTGCAGGTCAGTAACCTCAGGTTTATGATGTTGTATTGAAATTAAAAAACGAATCCATGCAACCACTAATGCTGAAGAACTGGATATACCTGCATTAATAGGTATTTCACCAAATATTTTAATTTTATAACCCTGATTGAATAAAAAGCCTTCTCTTTTTAGTATCTCTAATGCAGAAAGAAAGTAATCTCCATTTTTTATTTTATTATATCTTTTATTAAGATCAATAGTTATAACTCCTTTTATATCAATTAATTCTATAAATAAAGATTTTTGATTTATTTGCTTTCCTTCAATATGGATGAATCTGTTAATTGTTCCTGCAATTACAGGTAAATTTAAATAGTCTTGATGGTCTCCAAAAAAACAAATACGTGCGGGTGCTTCAACTTTTATCACTCTTATGTGTAAAATTAGGATACAATTGCTAAAGGACTTGTTTGACTCCAAGCCCCTCTTGTAAAGTCTGGAAATTTTTGGGGCATTCCTCCCTGAGCCACAGAGGCCTCGCTTAAAGGGGAAACAGCACTCCAAAAACATCCCTCATACACATTTTGATCCAACGGTATCCCTTCCCTTAAGCATTCTATGATACGGTATCGCATTATAAAATCCATACCTCCATGGTCACCGACATGATTTTTTTCTCTCAAATTACCTATTCTTTTAAATAAAGGGTGTTCATATTTGGCATATAGAGTTTCTAATTGATCGCCTTGTGCCCAAGTATGATGATCTTTATTTGCTCCAGGAACACCTCCCTCTAATGCAACCCTAGTTGGATAGCCAGCTAATGTACCTTTTGTCCCTTGGATGAGATTAAGTCTAGAATATGGCCTAGGGCTTGTTTCGTCCCACTGAACCATTATAGTTCTTCCTAAATTTGTCTTAATAATTGATGTATTTAAATCTCCACCTTTATAATCTAGATTATTCCACTTATGCCCTTTAGCATAATTTTTTTGAGCATATAACTTCCTCCCAATGGCTGGGGTAGAGAATGAAACAATTGTATTAAATTGATCTTCTCCTCTAGACAGATTCATGTATTGCGCAACAGGTCCTAATCCATGTGTGGGGTAAAGATTCCCATTTCTTTTTGAATAATGATGCGTTCGCCAAGAACCGGTTCCCCTCTGTTGTTCTTCCATTTGAAAACGAAGCTCATGAATATAAGCTGCTTCTGCATGAAGTAAATCGCCAATTATTCCTTTACGGCATAAATTAAGATATAAAAGTTCCTCTCTTCCATAATTAACATTTTCCATCATCATGCAGTGCTTTTGTGTTTTTTCTGAGGTATTCACTATTTCCCACATTTCTTTAATTGTAACCCCTACAGGAACCTCAACAAATGCGTGAGCCCCATTTATCATAGACTCAATTGCCATTTTTGCATGATTATTCCAGTTAGTAGCAATAATTACTGCGTCTGGCTTAATGTCTACAAGCATTTTTTTCCATTGATCTTCACTCCCAAAATACCTTGCTATATTTTGATGTCTTTTGGAATCAATTTCTAAACAAGATGAAACTGACTTATCTACCAAATCCTCGTAAAGATCTGCTATACCAACAATTTCTGTGCCTTCTATCGCTGCAAATTGTTCAATGTGGCCTGAGCCCCGAGCTCCAGCACCAATTACTGCTAAACGCACAGTTTCTAGTTTTGGCGACGAAAAATCTCCCATATATTTACCCCCAGAAGATGTTTTTTCATATTCGTCAGAGCAAGCTAAATTTGCAGCACTATAAAGGGAGGCTGCTGTAAGGCTAGATTTTTTTATAAAATTTCTACGATTCAAATTTTTCATCTGTTTTACTTTACTAGGTTTTCTGTTTAATTAAAAATAGTTAAATCTTTTAGATTTCAAGTTTATTAATTTTCTAAGCGCAATCTTTTACAAATAATTTTTACTTTTAAAAAAAAAATATGGGAGTTGGTGGCATTTTTTTCGGCAGTCTTGGTCTTTGCTTAGTTATAGCCCTAATTATTGAAATAAAAGAACGACATATAAAATAACTTTATGGGTTATTTCATAAGAAATATTTTGGTTTATGGAGCAATTGCAATTGTTTTGTGGATGTTATATAATGGTATAAGGGGTTTGTCTAAAAAGAAAAAAAATGATTGATTAAGCCTGATAATAAGTTGGTTTTTTCATTTGTTTTTTATTGAAGTTTTATACCCTCTACATCAAACATTCCCATCATAGATCCTGATATATCATTATTGTCTACATTTAATTCAAAGCTTAAGTCATAATTAGCTATAGTGGCATCTATATAAATTATGTCGTCATCAATGGAAGTAGATGTTACTTCCCATAAATATTCAGAGGCAGCAGGATCTTGACTATTTGTTTCAAGTTCTGATACATATCCGCCATTATCTTTTTTAATTATCAACTTTAAAGGAATATCACCTATTTGAGTGACTTCGAACACAGTCATGTCATAAGCTCCAACGAAAGGATCTACAATGGCTTTTTTCTGCGTCCCACATGCAGCAAAAATTAAAAAAATAAATTAGCCTATAAGTTTTTTCATTTTTAATATAAGTGTTAATTAATCATGTTTTGTACTAAAATAACTAATTTGTAATTAGATAACATAATTGTAGTTTTCAACTTTATGGCTTATAAAAAAAACATATCCAATTTTTTTAAAATAGTAATAATGTATCTATTAACGGTCTCAGCTAATGGCCAAGATCATCGATATAAAACATACCTAAAGGTGTTAGGAACTGTCCAAGACGGAGGCTCTCCTCACATTGGTTGTCAAAAAAGTTGTTGTAAAGATTTAAGTTCAGAAGAAAAAAAACAAAGGAAAGTAACCTCCCTAGAGTTATATCAAAGTGGAACGGGCAAAAGCCTTTTATTTGAAGCTTCCCCTGATATAATTTCACAATGGAATTTAATGAATTTTCCTGCTAGTGGAATATTCATAACCCATGCGCACATGGGCCATTACTCTGGATTACTTCATCTAGGAAAAGAGGCCTTATCGAGTAAAAATATACCAGTTTATGTAATGCCCAAAATGTATAATTTTCTAAGCAAAAATGGGCCTTGGAGTCAGCTAATAAATCAGAAAAATATTTTGCTAAAAAAACTTCATGAAAATAAATCTGTTCAAGTTCTTAATAAAGTGAAAATTATACCAATTTTAGTACCGCACAGAGATGAATTTTCAGAAACTGTTGGATACAAAATTGTTGGCCCTAAAAAAAAGGTTTTATTTATTCCAGACATTGATAAATGGTCTCTTTGGAATATAAATTTAATCTCTGTTTTGAAAGATGTTGATCTTGCTTTTTTAGATGCAACTTTTTTTAATGCCGAAGAAGTAAACTATAGGCCTATGTCAGAAATACCACATCCATTAGTTTATGAGACAATAAAATATTTGGAAAATGAAACTAAGGAAATTAAAAATAAAGTTTATTTCATACATATGAATCACACAAATCCTCTTTTGGATCCAAACAGCGATTCCACTAAATGGGTCGTTAAACAAGGCTTCAACGTTGCAAGGATTGGTCAAGAATTTGAACTTTAAAAGTTTTCTTTCCGATTAAATTTTTTATCTTAGAATCTATCAGTTTGAATGGGATATAGATTTGAAAATGTTTTTAAGGACATCTTTTTGTTTGATTTTAGTTTTTGTTTTATCAAAGTGTTCCGTTGATATTCCAAAAGAGGTTGCTTTAGAAATAGAGAGTCTGCCTGAGAATATTGATTTCAATTATCATGTAAAACCAATTCTTTCAGATCGGTGTTATGCTTGTCACGGTCCTGATGCAAAAAC
>TARA_Y200000002_G_scaffold377119_1_pt1 | contig 14526 bp, 11 predicted proteins | sample TARA_Y200000002 | Tara Oceans TARA_Y200000002 (sample SAMEA2619388) | marine metagenome | biome: marine biome (ENVO:00000447); feature: surface water layer (ENVO:00002042); material: "saline water (ENVO:00002010), including plankton (ENVO:xxxxxxxx)" | depth 5 m | reverse complement strand
AGTTCGTTTAACTTACTTCGTTTATTTTAAAAATAACTAATTGTTAGGTATTAAAGATAAAAACACCTGTATCTTGTACTTGGTTTTTATGATAATGTCTATCATTAAATTCTTTAAAATTCCATTTTATATGAGTTAGTTCGTCGAAGACTTGCTTTACATCTAGCATTCTCTTGTCCCAAATATTATCTACTACTATTAAAGTCTCTCTTGTGGCAAAATTCTTTACTATTTCAATATCATTTTTAAGCCCTTCGTAGGTGTGGTCTCCATCTAGAAAAATTAAATCAAGAAAATTTATTTTATTTTTTTTCAATATATTATTTAAAATTTTTATATTTTCTTTTACGATATCTTTATTTTCCATGTTTGAATTATCCAGTTCAAGATTGGACAAATTCTTTGTATCATCTGTTTTGTATGCATACCAAAAATAGGGCTTTACTCTATGATTCCATATATGTTCATCTTTAATTGTGTTGTCATAACCTCCTTTTATAATGTCAAGAGTTATTACATTTCCTGATTCATTTTTCCCAATGTTCTTGTCTATTGCTCTGCCTAGCTGATTAGCTGTTCTGTAATGATAAGATCCAATCTCCAGTACATTCCTAGCGTTTAACAATCTTGCAAGGGTAAATAAACACTGGTTACAGTGTGTACTAGAACCGTCATATTCTAAACCATGTATTATTCCATGTTCTGGGCCCACATCATAATAAATATTCTTAAATTCATTTTGAACAAGGTCTACTTTATTTTTGTATTTTAAATTTTTTTTTGCAGATATCATTAGATACAGTGATTGATATAAATCTCTATAAAATTTTTTTTGTTTAATTCTTAGTCTTTTTATAAAACTTTTAAATTCATAAGAAAGAGTTTTTTCACTTTTATTCATTATTTTGAATTTTTCTACAATTTATCATTAAATTATAGTTTTTAATCATTTTTAATTCTGATTAAACTACTTTGTTTAATAAAGTTAACTATCTTCAATGAATTTAACAATTTCGCTTGCAACATATTTTGAGCCAAAATATGTGAAATGCACATGATCTAAGAAAAAATAATGCTCACTCGTTTTAAATTCACATTCCTCATCATTGCAAAATAGGTACTCTAAATTAATTACTCTAAAGTTATCGATATCTATTTTGTTTATTATTTGTTCGATTTCAAAGACTGATTTTTTCCATTCTTTAAAGTCGTGATTCAAATATTTTTTATTTTTAAAGTAGTACATTCTCTCGTTAATTCCTGGCTCTGGTATCGGGCTGACTAAGTAAACTTTATTCTTATTTTTTGTAAGTAGTTGAATAGTTTTTTGTAAATTATTTTCGAGAGTTAATTTGTCACCATTTAAATTTGTTTGGTTTTGGTATCTCCCACCTAAGATAATAATTGAATTTTCGATTGCTTCTAAAGAATTGTATCTTGGCGAACCTTCATAAAAATCACATGTATTTAAAAGCAGAGCACAACCACCTTTAGTCACTTCAATAATAGAGTATTCACTTTGTATAGATTCATCTAGAAAACCTCCAACTAAGGAAGAAATCATAGAATCTCCTACGATATATAGTTTCTTTTTAGATTCATTTGAATCAAATGTGCAAAAAGAATTTAAATTTGATCTATTCAGGCACTGCGAACCATCTTGTGTTAAATAATTTGTACCATTCAAATACTGGACATTAGAATTTTTTTCATTGAAACTTTTCAAATCAGTGTGTCTCATAGAGTAACCATTTGTATTAAGTGCAATTAAAGAAAATGAAATGGTAAGAAAACCTAAAATAAAAAAAACTTTAAAACTATTAAAAGAAAAACTATCTATTTTTCTATATTTATTTTCAATCAATAAAAAATTTAAATATGAGATAAGATAAATAGCTAAAACTACAATTATCAAAAATAATGGTTCTTTAAGGTCTATAAATAAAGTTCCGTCAGATGTTGTAAATTTATTATGATTTCTTATTCCTGACAAAATACCTTGGTGAAACAAATATAAAGAGTATGAAATATTCCCACTAAAAATTAAGAAAATTGTTATTAAGTTTTTTTTGAATTTGAATTCAAAATTTGCAATAAGAATCATAAATGTAATTAAATTTGCTGCACTCATTCTTACAAGATCGTTTATGTATATTAAGTCAAAGTAAATTGATAATATTAAGAATAAAAATAAAATTGAACCAAATTTCTTGAAGTTTTTAGCTAGTTTCTTTTCTAGATATAAATTGTTTAGAAACATTGCAAGTACACCAAGAATAAATTCCCAAACTCTAGTAAGAGGACTATAAAATAAATAATTTTGATAATTAAGGAATATTTTCTCAAAAAAACTTAAAGTGTCATAAAAAATATGAGTCATTGAAACAAAGGAAGAAAAAATTAAAAAACAATAAAGAATTAATTGTTTTTTAAATTTATATCTCGAGAAAAAAATAGCAACAAAAGGAAATACTAAATAAAACTGTTCTTCGACAGAAAGACTCCATAAATTAATTACTAAGTTTTTAGAACTGTCATCAGTGAAATACTCGAGATATTGAGATATATGTACATTTGCTAGAAATAATAACGAATAGAGAGAAGTTTTTGTGTTTTGAATGACATTTTGATGGTCAACATTAAAATATAAAATTATTTGAACAAATAGTAAATATGAGATCAAGGCTGGAACAATTCTCCTAAATCGCATGAAGAAAAAGTTAGACAAGATGAAAGTTTTATCAGCTAATTTGGAATAAACTAAGTTAGAAATTACAAAGCCTGATATTACAAAAAATATATCAACACCTAGATAACCGTATTTGAATATATTTTTATCTAGATGAAATAATATTACTGAAACTACAGCTATTCCTCTTAAAATTTGAATATCATTTCTGAAACTAATACGTCTAATCATTTGAATCTCTTAATTTCTTATCTTCTAATAAATAGTAATTAATGTATTTCCTCACTTCTAGATACATATTGTTAATATCAATTATTCAAATTAAATTTAATGATACATCTGCTAATACCATTGAGGTAAATGTTGGATGAATGTAATAAGGCCTTGGTAGAGAACCAGAGCCATAAATAAAAATATTTGGATGTTGCCATAATTGTAATTTATTATTTACAAGTGAATTTGAAGGATCCAAACCCATCAAAGTAGTTCCTGAAGGATGGTTTGAAGAGACAACGTTATTTAAAAATTTTTCATCAAGGCTAATTTCATATCTTTCAACATTTTTTATTTGATTTCCAAATTGTTTGTTTAATTGTTCAATATATTTATCGACAATGTTTTTAATCTGATCTATTTCAAAATTGTCAAGGTTGAAGTTAACTTTTAAGTCTGGGATTTGTTCGTGTTGATTGGATAAATTTAAATTGGTACTATCTGAAAAAAGCTTTTCAGTAAATAGGTAAAGAACCGCGGTGCCATTATGTGGTATTATTTTTTTTAGGAATTGAAATTTAAATTTTCTAATAAATACATTTCTATCTCTCCAATCTTTAAAAAATCCATAGGATTTTAAATCCTCATTATTTACTATGTATCTAGGCCATAAATTGTTTTCATTTATTTTATTTCTTTTTTTATCAAAAATATCACGAAATTTTTCAAAATTTTTAAACTCTACACGTGCTACTGGAAAACGGAGGTGATCATTTAGATTTTTTCCAATATTGTTTTCATCAAGTCCTAAGGTTTCAATGTTATTTAATAGAAGTCTTGCATTCTCAATTGCTCCAAGACAAAGAAATATTTGTTTTCCCTTATATTCAAAAATATTATCACTATTGTCAAGTGATTTTACGATTGCTGATTTTCCAGGAATTAATTTATATGAAATTTGTTCGTTTGTATCTATAAAAGTATACAGATCTTTTTCCTCTAAAAATTTAATTTTTTCTTCAAACCTAAGATCTTTTGTCAAATATGTGTACTTTACATTTTCATAATTTTTTATTTCAGATATTTTATTTGAAATAGGTTTGTTGTTTACAAAATCAAAATCTTTAATGTTAAAAAAATCTTTAACATTTTCAGTAGATTGTATAAAGCTCTTTTCACTTATTGGAATTTTGAGGTAATCTTCTCCAAGTTCTGAAAGTGGCAAATTCATACAACCACCATGCCATTTGGAATCACTTGCCGATTCATTTAAAGATGGCGCTTGTTGTTGAGTTTTCCACAGCACATTAGAATTTACATTTTTCTTTTTCTTTAAATTTTTGAGACCAGCACCGCAATCAATGTTTAAAACTTTAAAACCTTTATTAACTAATTTTAAAGATGTATAGACACCTAAAGGACCCCTCCCTAATACAATTGCGTCATAAATCATTTAATTATTAACCTAAAATAACTATAAAAAATTTTGACACATTATAAATCTTTAGACATCTCTACAACAAAATCTGTACATATCCCGTAAAGGTTAAGATTTCTTGGAGGCTTATTATCTAATTTTACAATTACGGAATTCTTATCGTACTTTTGTTCAGGGTAAGTCCAAATATAACCTTTGCTTGTCAATGTGAAGTCATCGTTTTGGTGCCAAAAATAGTTAAATGAAATATCTAAATTTTTAAAAAAATTTAATGCTTCAAAATTTTTGCAATGTATCCAAAATAATTGGCTATTCATCTCAAGCCATTTAAGGGTTATCTCATTCTCAGGATTATCGTGACCAAGAAATAACTTTTCATTAATAAACCAAACATCAATTTCACACTCAAAACCCTCTTTAATAACGAGATCAATTTGTTTGACTGTGTTTTCTGTTTTTTTATTTGGACCATCTAAATTTCCTCTATGAGAAATAAATTTAACATCCATAACCATTAGAATACCTTACATATAATGATAAAATTGGTAATTTTTGACCTAGATGGTGTACTTTATGACTCAAAAGAATACCATTTCAATGCATTGAATGATGCTCTTGCGGAAGTTGATGAAAAATATATAATTTCTTACAAAGATCATTTGGCAATATATGACGGAATGCCAACAAATAAAAAACTTGAGGTACTTGAAGAAACTAAAGGTCTCGATTCAAAATATTTTAAACAGATATGGGCGAACAAACAGCTAAATACAAATACTTATTTAGATACGATTGAAAAAAACAATGAATTAATAAGCCATCTCAAAGAACTTAAGAAATCAAATATCAAATTGGTTTGCGCAAGCAACAGTATTGAATCAACTGTTAAAAAAGTTTTAAGTAAATTGGGTATCATAAAACTTTTTGACATGATTTTATCAAATGAAGATGTAAAAAATCCAAAACCACATCCTGAAATGTATTGGAAACCAATGATAGATTTTGGTATTAGTCCTGAAAATACATTAGTTATAGAAGATTCACCGATTGGAAGGCTAGGAGCAAGATTAAGTAGCGCGAATACTCTATTTGTAGAAGAGAGTAAGGATCTCAATAGTTCCTTATTTTCCAAAATGATTAACAATGACTTTGCTAACATTCATAATGAATTGAATACTTACACAAATAATAAGCTGAATGTATTGATTCCCATGGCGGGAAGAGGTTCGCGATTCCAAGAAAGAGGATATGTATTTCCAAAACCTTTAATTGAGATAAAAGGTAAGCCAATGATTCAGGTTGTATTAGAGAATTTAAATATTGATGCAAATTATATTTTTATAGTTCAAAAAGAACACAATGAGAACTTCAATATAAATCAGATGTTAAAAATCCAAAAACCAAATTCGATGATTTACGAATTAGATGAAGTCACTGAAGGCGCTGCGTCAACAACATTGATTGCTAAAGAAAGTATAAACAATTCAGCACCATTATTAATTTGTAACTCAGACCAATTCATTGAATGGAATCCTAGAGAAGTTATGTATCAATTTGTCAATGCAGATGTTGACGGTGGAATATTGACTTTTGAGTCCACCCACCCAAAGTGGTCTTACGCAAAGTTAGGAGATGATGGATTTGTTTCAGAAGTAGCTGAAAAAAATCCAATAAGTACAAACGCAACTGTAGGAGTATATTACTGGAAACACGGTCAAGATTACGTTAAATATGCTGAAGAGATGATTGAAGATAATATAAGAGTAAATAATGAATTTTATGTTTGTCCAGTCTATAACCAAGCCATAAAAGATAAAAAGAAAATTAAAATTAAAGAAATTGAGAAAATGTGGGGACTTGGGACTCCTGAAGATCTTGATACATTTCTACAATTCAATGACAATTTCTAAAAGTAAAATTCACTTAATATGAAACTTGAAAACTCCCTTGTCAAGATATATGGGGGTTTTGGAAATCAGCTTTTTCAATATTGCTTTGCAAATTATTTAAAAGAGCTTGAAAAAAATGTTTTAATAAACAATCTTTGGTTTTCATCTGTCAAAGATAAGTTTGAAAGAAATGAAATATTCGAGCCTGAATTTTTTGGATTTAAAAGAGCAAGTAAATCAATTCTTAAAATTTATGAATTAGCAGATAGATACTCGAGTGAAAATGGGTCAACAATTTATAAAAGATTTGATGATGATAATTTTGACTTATTATCTTTTACATACATAAATTACTTTATTGGAATATGGCAAAATTCTAGATTTTTACATAATTCTAAAAACTTTCTTGTTTCAAATTTAGTAAAAAATGAGGAAATTTCAGAAAATTTTTTTAACACACCTAAGAAAAATAGTGTAATGGTACATGTGAGAATGAATAATTATCTTGGTGAAGAAGTTGATCTAAAATATTTTTATAAATCAATTAATTTTCTCAAAAAAGAATTAGGAGATGATATTTATATTAATCTATTTTCAGATAGTTCAAGTATTCTCAAAGAAAAAAAACTAATAAATATTGCTGATACAGTAAATTTGCCTGATGAAAAAATAGACGACACTCTTTCAACATTTGCAAAAATGTTAAATAATGATCACTTTATAATTTCGAATAGTACTTTTTCATACATGGCTGCATTAATGAAAAGTGGAGATAAAAATATATCTATAATCCCAACTCCATGGTCAGTAAATAAGAAACCAAAAGACTTATCCATGCCTCAATTTATAGAAGTGTCTAGAAATTAACAGATGTGAAAGTAAAATCATTACTTAATAACTTCGGATTATTAAAAAATATTAAAAAAAATAGACAGATACTAAATATCAAGAATTATTTCAGAACTGTAAAAGCTATAAAAAATTCAGAAGGTCAAATTAAATTAGAATCTCAAGTTGGGATAATGTTGTACGACTTTATTAAAAATCATGAAATTAATGATGTTCTAGAAATTGGAACATGGAATGGAAGAGGCTCTACAAAAGTTATATATGAATCATTAAAAAAGAATAAAGATGTATTTACATTTACTTCTATTGAAACAGACAAAATTGCATACAAAAATGCAAAAAAATATCTTAGTGGAGAACAAATAAATTTACTCCATGGAAGAATAATTGAAATTTCAGATCTACCAAATCCAGAAAATATTGATTACTTAAAATTTGGTATGAATCCAAATAATATTGAATGGTTTATTCAAGATATTAGAAGGTACAAAAAAACAAAGAATATTTTTAAACATATCGATGATAAATATGATTTTATTCTTTTTGATGGAGGTGAATTCTCAACCTTTCCTGAATTTTTAAAACTTTATAATCAAACTAAATACATTGGATTAGATGACATCTTTGATTACAAACAATTTGAAGTTCTTAAGCATATAAAAAAAAATAAAGATAATTTTAAATTAATAACTACAACAGAAGACTTTAGCATCTATAAAGTTGAAAATACTGTTTAAGAATTGCTAACAGTAAACCAATTTTCTTTTTTTAGTACTGGGTGTTGATTATTTTTAAACCAAGGGTCTGGAACAGTGACAATCGAACTTTCAGTTGATGATAAAAAGGCTGCCCAAAAAGAAAAACTACTATTGCCTACTATATAGTGTTGATAGTTGAGCATTGATGTAAATGTTTCGATGGTTTCATCGAAGTCATCTTGTTCGTTAGGTAGTGATGTTTTAGAAGTTTGGGCATAGATATTGTCTGCAATATCAAATATTTTTTGACTTGAAACCCAATCAAGATCATCAGTAAAAACATCAAAAACTATACTCTCTGATTTTGATTTTAATAAATTTATACTGTCCTCAAAATAGCTGATGTCTAAATCCCAATTATTTTTAATAAAATCTCTTCTTCTAACATGTATTAGAGCACGATCGGTTTCAACTCTAGACTTCAACTTATCATCTATTACCTGAAATTTTTTTAACATATTTAAAATATAGTTTTTACTAAATTCAGGATAAAAAATATTTTTCCAATAACCATTAAAGTAAATATTTGAATCGTTTTCCTTTAAATTCTGAGAATATTCTTTTGTATATTTATAATTTTTAAAAAATGAGTTTGAAAATTTTGAACTTGTATTCAACTTAAGAAATAAATTAAAAATCTTCTTATTCAGATATGTTTGCTCTGAAAACCCACTCATTTTGTTAGAAAACATTAAATTTCTTTTAGTATGTTGGTTGTTTTCTGATAAGAGATCTGTGTTTATTTTTACATTAAAACTCATTTCTCTAAGGTAATTAGCAAAAGCAAACTGAAAAAGTTGGTTTCCAAAACCTCCTTTGATAAATACAACTGCTTTCTTCATTTTTGAACTTTCTAAATAAGCCTTTTTTTTAAAATAGTAAAAACAACTTTGAAAAAATGTCGGGCTCTTATCTTTTTTCCATCTGAAAAAGTTCTTCCATCATAAGATATAGATACCTCATAAAATTTCGAGCCATTTTTTACTGCTGTCCCAAGTATCTCACCATGTTGATCCCATCCACTTTGTTTTAACTTTTTAAAATCTACCAATTCTCTTTTATACAACAAATAACAAGAATAAACATCTGTAAAGGTAGTGTTATAAAGAATATTAAAAATAAAAGTTAGTAGCCTGTTTCCGATTTTATTCCAAAAGTACATCACTTTTGTAAACTCACTACCTTGAAATCTGCTCCCTATTACAATGTCAGGTGAGCTTTTTAAAATTAATTTATAAAATTTATCAAAATCTTTTGGATCATATTCTAAATCTGCATCCTGAAATAGTATATATTCTCCAGAAGCAACCTCTAATCCTTTTTTGACAGCTGCCCCTTTACCTTGATTTTTATCCAGAGATATATAAATATCAACATATTGCATATTTTTTTTAATTATTTCATCAGTTTTGTCGATAGAACCATCATTTATTACAATAACTTCAAGTTTTATATTATCTTTTCTTTGTTTATTGACTTTTTCTAAAATTGTTAAAATTGTTCTACCTTCATTGTAAGAAGGGATAATTATAGAAATTATTGTATTCACTACATTAAAGAATAGTAATAATTTTGGTCATAGAATATGCTTTTTTTTAATTAGTGCATTTTTTCTTCTAGGCTTATTTCTTATTCTTGAAGATGATTTTTAATAGAGGAGTAGGAGTCTCTTGTTCTTATGATTCTTATTTGATTCTCAAAAATAGTTAAAGAATTTATTTAAGCTTGATAAATTTACTGTTTTTAAAATCTGTTTTGTTATTTTTGACTATAGAATCGTAAAAATTCCATGCGAGCACAAGAACAAATTCATAATCTTCAGGATTAATATCGTCTTTTGAAATAATTTGAATGTTTGTTTCAGGGATATAGGTTCCATGCTTTATTTCACTATCGTCTACAACGTATTTAAAGTAATCTTCGTTTAATCCAAAATAATTCAATATAGTTGTTGCTTTAGCTGGGGCACCATATCCAAGAATTTTTTTATTTTCTGATAAAATCTTCTTAATATTATTTAATGAATTGAGTTTTACCTTTTTTACATCCTTGGCAAATTTATAATATGTCTCAATTTTGTCGAGTTTATTTTTTTTCTCTAACTCAATATATTGGTTTACACTCTTATGCAGTCTTTTGTTCTTATCCTTGGTGACATATACTCTTAAAGAACCTCCATGGGTGTCTACTTCTTTTACTTTGTATACTTTCATACTTGATTTTTCAAAAAAGTTTAATATTGCCAACAGACACCAATAGTTAAAATGCTCGTGATAAATATTGTCAAAAGTTAAGTCTTTAATTGTCTTTAATATATATTGAACTTCAAAGATAAATTCTCCATCCTTTTTCAAGAGTGATTCAACATTATTTAATATTTCTTTTAATCCATCGCTGTGTGCAAAAACATTAAATGCAGTAATAACATCTGCCCTTCCATATTTACTAATAATTTTTTGTACGGTTTTTTCACTAAAATACTCTTGCAAAGTTTTAAGTTTTTTTGAATTTGCAATTTTTGCAACATTTTTTGCAGGCTCAACCCCAACAAACTTAATGCCCAGCTTCTTTACTGGATCCAAAAATATACCATCATTGCTTCCTATATCAACTAATAGTGAATTTTTATTAAGATTCAAATCATTCTTTAATTCTTCAGCAATACTTGAAAAATGATCTCTAAATTGTTTTGAAGTTGAAGAGAGGTATAAGTAATTATCAAACATTTTTTTTGCTGGAACTGCGACGCTTAATTGAGAATTTGAACATTGTTTACAAAAATTCAAATCAAGAGGATACAGTTCATTTGGTGAATTTTTTTTATCATTGAGGTTATTTGCAAGCGGAGAAAGACCTAAGGATAAATAATGGGTAAAACCTCCTCCGCAAACGCGACAACTCGTCTTGTAGCTATCAATTAAATTTTCAGATAATTTTTTATCAACAAGCTTATAAGGAATTGTGTGTGTTATTCCATAATTTTGGTGCTCTCTTTCTCCAGCAACAAGATTCAAAAGTACTGAATCTTCTAAAAAAATCATTGTGTGTGCAATATTGGGGGGAATTATTGATAATTCTCCAGGCTTTATATACCTTGTCTCAACTACAGAGTTTTCCTCAATTAGGTCTTTAGTAACACTTATATAGCTTCCAGAAATTAAAAGGCACTTTTGAGTCTGAATTGGATGGTAATGATTTCCTCTTACGCTACCTTTAGTTGATGAAACATATCCAACTAAATTTAAAGGTTCATCAAAATAATAGTTTGTTATTAGGCCTCTTGTGTCCTCAAAAGAATCTTTACCTTCAACAATTTTTTCATTTTCCACAATCTGTTTTTCAAAAGTCCATTTATTTATCATTTCACTTATTGAAGTTTCTAGATCATATAAAAATTCGAAATTAAAAGATTTTAATTTTTTATTCGAAAGAGTGTATCCCTTGTTAGGCACCTCATCATTAGTATTTTCAATTTTTAAATTTTTGCTGTATTTTTTACAAATTTTGGCAACATTCTTTACCTGCAGATTTTCATTAACACAATTAAATATTTCATTTGAGATTTCATCATCTTCACCAACAAACTGTAGACATCTTGCAACATCATAAACTGAAACTAAACTTTTAAATTGGTCTCCTTTCGCAAATAACTGAATTGTGCCTCCTTCAGATGCAATTTTACTAAAAAGATTTGGCATTATATTTAAGCGAGTAGAATCGTAAGAAATTCCATAAACTGAACCTAGTCTCAAAATAACATATTTATTTTTGGAAGCAATTATGTCTTCTTCAGATTGAAACTTTCCTTTCGAATACTCAAGAATTGGTTTTGGTTTTTCTTTTTCAGATACATTCTTTTTAACTGACTTTAATCCTTCAAAAACAACATGTGTTGAGGGAAAAACAATTTTTGTATGCTCTTGTACACAATTTAAAATATTTCTAGTTCCTAATACCCCTACCTCATAAATTTCTTTACTATTTACTTTGTCTGACAAAGTTGTAGGAACACTTGTAATGCCTGCTAAATGGTAAACAGTATCTGAGTTTTTAAGTACATTTTTAAGTTTTTCAATATTAAGAATGTCACACTGTATGAATTCAATTCCCCAGCTATTTAAACGTTGAACTCTATCTGAATAAAAATTTTTATCAGTCGCAACTATCTCGTATTCATTGGTAAGTCCTGAAAATATTTTGCATAGCTCCGTACCGATATATCCCATTGCGCCAGTAATGACAATCTTTTTCATTCTTATAAATAATAGTAAGATAATGTATAAGTTGCTTAATCAGGATTAGTATATTTTTATGAATTTTAAAAAATCTTCTAGTTATGTTGTGGAAAGAACTCAGCCTCAGAATATTAAAGAAAAAGATCTAAAAAACTTTCAACATGAGCTTAAAAGAAAATTTTCATCACCAAAAATTTTAAAGAAAAAACATGTTTACGTACACCAACAAAAATTATGGAAATATAAATACTTTAATGCTTTTTCCAATCATTGGAGAATGAGTAACTTTTGGATTAGACACAAAATTAATTTATTTATAAAAAATTTAATTACTGCTCTAAGTTTTGAAAATGACATTAAATATGAAGTTATACCAAAAGCTTCCTGGGTTATTGATCAAAAAAGTTGGAAATATATGCACTGGTTTTCTGACGCGTTACAGAGAATTGAGTTTATAAAAGAATTTTTAAATGATTATCCAGTAATTCTATTTAAACATTATGAAAATTTTGAATACATTGAGTACACATTAAAAGAACTTGAAATTCCATTTTTACTTTTAGATAGGGAAAAATACTATCTTGTAGATGAGCTACTTATATCAACTCATGTTGCACCTTCAGGAAACTACAATGAAAAAATTATAAATAGTATTGCCAAAAAACTTAATAATGGTGAAAAATCCACAAATACTTTTGATAAAACAAAATATGAAAGAGTTTGGGTTAGTAGGCAAAATGCAAAAATTAGAAGAGAATCTAATTTCAAAGATTTAAAAAATATTCTTGATAAATACAATTTTAAAATTATTGTCCTTGAGGAATTAAAATATAGTGATCAGGTATATATTTTTTTAAATACAAAAATTCTTGCTGGGATTCAGGGAGCAGGGCTCATAAACATGCTGTTTATGAGGAAAGGTACAAAAATCATTGAAGTAAGATCTCCAAACGACAATAAAAATAACTGTTACTTTTCACTATCTTCTGCTCTAAAAATTAATTATTTTTATTCTCATGCTAATACTGATGAAAATTCCGGTGGAGCTCATTCAGGTGATTACAATGTTGATTTAGTTGAACTTGAACAAAATCTATCAAATATAGTCAACAAAGATTAACCGAAACTTTCAATTTAAACTATTAATTTATGTTGTATTTATAATGTCACTGAGCTATTTAAACTAAATAAGGAAAAAATTGTTGATTTCTACTTACTTAATTATTTTTTTTAAGTATTCAATCTTCTACTTATATTTATATCTTGTTGGAAAATTTTTTATATCAAAAATATTTAAATATACAAAGGAAAGTCAATCTAAAAATATTTTATATACTCGTGCTGAGTTTATTGCTCCTCTTGTTGGATTGTTAGTAGTAGGGAACTTACTAATACTAATTAATTTCTTTTTTCCTTTAAGCAATGTATTTGTAAGTATTTTTTTAATTTTGATTCCATTTTTATCTTTTAGAGAAATAAAATTTAATTTAAAAAATTTAAAAACATTAGATTCTTTTTTTAGTTATTTTTTAATACCTGGAATACTTTTGGTGTCAACTATTGATATTACTTTTAACTATGATGCTGGTTATTATCATTTGCTGCATCAAAACTGGATTCGAGAATCAGAACTTATCATAGGAATGGTAAATATATTTTTCGCATTTGGTATGTCATCAATTTATGAATACTTGTCATCTATTCTTTGGTTTGATAATTCTTTTGTATTTTTACACTTTTTAAATATTTATTTTATTCATTTTTTGTACTTATTTATTAAACAACATTTTATAAATAAAAAATATAATGATCTTTACGGGGTTGCAATTGTAATGCTTATTTACTCGATTTTAGATAATTTTGGTTTTGGTGGTGGTAGAAATGGGTATATTTTTATTCAAGGCGTTTCAAAGCAAGACACCACAGTTGGAATTTTATTTTGGTTTCTTACAATTGCTATATTAAAAAAAATAAGGGATGGAGATATATTAAAAAGTGATATCGTTTTTCTTTCTTTAATATCTTTTTTTGTTTATCAAATAAAAGTTTCGGGTGTATTAATTTTTGTTTTATACTTTGTTCTTTGTATTCATATTCTTAAATCAGACTTTTTAAGTTTCTCTGATTTAATTTACCTGCATATTCCAGTTTTAATATTTGGTGTTATATGGTTTACAAAATCATTAATTACAACGGGTTGTTTTATTTACCCTGTAGATATTACCTGCATTGAGGCTTTTGATTGGTACATTCCTGGATCTACAGCGGAAGTAGAATATTATACAAAACTTGCGAGTAAAAACTATGACCTACAGACTCCTTTTAACGAATGGATAAGAAAAGTAGCTAAGGACACCTTCGAGTATCGAGGTCAGGTACTGTTGAACTTTATCGGATCAATAGCAATATTGTTAGTTTCTAGTATTTTTATTATTCAAAAGAAAAAAATAAAATC
>TARA_Y200000002_G_scaffold148627_1_pt1 | contig 14532 bp, 11 predicted proteins | sample TARA_Y200000002 | Tara Oceans TARA_Y200000002 (sample SAMEA2619388) | marine metagenome | biome: marine biome (ENVO:00000447); feature: surface water layer (ENVO:00002042); material: "saline water (ENVO:00002010), including plankton (ENVO:xxxxxxxx)" | depth 5 m | reverse complement strand
GGGTTATTTATAGTTGACAGTCGTCCAAATTATTTTTTTGATATTCCTTTTCCAAGATATACCTCAATTTATTATGAAACTACAATGTTTACAGGGTTAATGTTTCCTCTAATTATATATAACTTCGTAAAAAAAAATTATATTTTATGTCTCGGGCTTTTATTTTTAGTGATAATTTCAAGCTCATACACATTTTTTCTGATCGCACCACTAATATTCATTCTTTACTTTATAAATTTTAATTTTGTAAGAAAAAATTTGATATTCATAATACTTTTCTTGTTATTTGTGGTTTTTATTTTTGAGTTACAGCAGTCATTATTTCAAAGATTAACTAATACCGTCTCCTATTTTCAAACAACAATAAATATATTTACTAATTCGGTTCAAAATGTACCGTTTAATAAGTATGCAAGAAGTAATATTGAGACTTATGGTGCAAATATCATTAGTACCATTATGTGGCTATCATTTTATTTATCTGCATTATGGTATTATATAAAATATAGTGCTGAGAAAAATAAAAGCCTATATTTAAGAATCTTGAATATTTCTTTTCTTTATTGGGCTGTTATGTTTTTTAAAGATTTTGCACACATATTGCCTCATTTCATGTTTATTTTTTTGGGCTTCAGTCTATTTCTTGAGAACCGCAGATTGAGCATAAAATGGTAAAAAAAAAAATTATCATAATAGGCAATATTGGAGCCAAAGTAAGTGGTTCCTCTCTCTCCTTTAAAAGATTTTATGAAAAATTAATTAGTCTCAACTCGGATAATATTATTTTTATTAATACTTTTAGAAATAGAAATAATTTTTTATCAAATGCACTAAAATCCTTTTCTATTTTAATAAAAATGTTCTTCATAATTAATAATTGTAAAATAATTTCATTTAATTCAGATGAAAGAGCTTTTATTTTTTTTGGACCAATAGTTTATATTTTTGCAAAATTATTTAGAAAAAAAATTGTTTCAAGAGTATTCGGAGGTTCATTAGATGTTCATTATGAACGTTCCACACCTATCATAAAATTATTTTTTAGAAACACTATTATGAAAAGTGATACAGTATTTTTGCAAACAAATCTTTTAATGAATTATTTTTCTGAGTTGAATTATAATCTAAAGAAACTGCCAACTTCAAGAAGGGCAATAAATAAAAAAATTAAATTTAAGAAAAAAGCAAGTAAGTATATTTTTTTAGGAAGAATTTCAGACTCTAAAGGCATTAAGTATTTAAATGATGCAGTTGAAGATTTGGACCTCAGTATCTCAGTCGATCTCTATGGATCTGTCGAGGATAAAGAATTACTTACACTAATAAATAATAATCCAAAAATAAGATATAAAGGGTATATAGATCATGATAATATTTATGAAACGCTCAGTGCATATGACGTTTTAATACTACCTACTTTTTATGAGGGTGAAGGATATCCTGGTGCCATAATAGAGGCTTACCAGTGTGGCATTCCAGTTATAGTCACTAAGTGGAGATCAATTCCAGAAATAGTAGACAAAACATGTGGAATAATTGTCCCAATTAAATCATCTACTGAAATAAAGGGTGCTATTCATAAACTATATTATGATAGTGTTCTTTATCAAAATTTACAAAAAGGTGCGCAGATAAAATCCTTGGAGTTTGATGAAGAAAAATGGTTTAAAGTATTTCATAATGAGTTGTTATAGAGAAAGAAAACGAGTTATATTCTGTAATTCAGATTTTAATTACTGATGAAAAATGTTTTATTAACAGGAGGATTGGGGTATATCGGCTCTCACTTAGCTGTTGAGCTCTGTCACCACGGATATAACCCTATAATTTTAGATAATCTATCTAATTGTCATCATGAATGCTTAGACAAAATTCAAGATATTTGTCATTCAAAACTTGAGTTTGTAGAATGTGATATTTTAGACTTTGATAAATTGAAATCAGTTTTTTTTAATTTTGAGATTGACTCTGTCATTCATTTAGCTGCAAAAAAATCAGTATCGGAATCTATTCAATACCCTGAACTCTATTTCAATAATAATGTAACTGGGACGGAAAACTTGTTAAAAATTATTCAGATTAATTCAATTAGAAATTTTATTTTTAGTAGTAGTGCATGTGTTTATGATCAAGGAAATCAGACCCCGATTAAAGAAAATGCATATATTAATAGTATTAATCCATACGGAAATACAAAAATTCAAGCAGAAAAAAAAATAATTGACTATTATAATCAGTTCAAAAATTTTAATTATTCAATTTTAAGATATTTTAATCCTGTTGGTTCACACTCCTCAAGAATTATAGGTGAGGACCCAATACAAAACCAGTCCAATTTATTTCCAAACATATTGAATGTAATTATGAACGAAGGTAAAAAATTGAATGTTTATGGTAAAAATTACTCAACTAAAGATGGTACCCCAGTAAGGGATTACATTCACATTTCAGATATTGCGGACGGACATATTAAATCGATGAATTACCTTGATAATCATGGCAGAAATCATGTTATTAATATTGGCAATTCCATAGGCTATACTGTTTTAGATATCATTCTTACCTTCGAAAATTTAATTAATAAAAAGATCCCAATAAACTATTGTGATAAGAGAGATGGTGATGTAGCGGTAAGCATAGCCGATAATAGCTTGTCTAAATCCCTATTATCCTGGGCACCGAAATATGATTTAGAGGAAATGTGTAAATCAGCCCTTGAATGGAAACAAAGATTTCCAAAAGGATATTTATCATCTTGATCTTCTTAATCCTAATAAAATCTTTTGAGGTAATTTCATAATGTGTGGAATTGTCGGTGTCGTAAGTCCATCTATACAAAAAGATATTTTTTCAAGCACGTGCAATATTCAGAACCATCGTGGACCAGATTATAAAGGGGAGTTTCATTATAAAATTAATAATTTTAACCTAGCATTTGGCCATCAAAGATTATCAATTATTGATTTAACATCAAATGCTAACCAGCCAATGGTAAATAATAAAACAGGTTCTTCCATAATATTTAATGGTGAAATATATAACTACCTTGAATTAAAAAAAGAGTTAGAGTTAGAAGGAATAAAATTCGAGGGAAGTGGCGATACTGAAGTGTTATTCAATGCGCTTCAGAAATGGGGAATTGAAAAAACTTTGAAGAGCGCCAATGGAATGTGGTCATTTGCCTGGCTTGATAATATAAATAAGTCCTTATATTTATCACGAGATAGATTTGGTGAAAAACCATTATATTATATTCAAAGCTCTAACGAGATTATATTTGCATCAGAAATTAAGAGTTTATTGTTCTTCAAGAAAAAAAGATTTGAATTAAATTTCTCGAATATAAAGGCATATCTAGATAGTGGTATACTAAACCATAATAATGAAACATTTTTTAAAGACATTAGGCAGGTAAAGCCCTCGCATTATTTAAAAATAGATCTTAATAATAAAAGTATAATTTCAAACGAATATGAGTTTTGGCACTGCAGAAGAGTAGAAAAGAAAGATTTAAACTTTGATGACTATGTTGAAAAACTTGATGAGGTGTTTTCAAATAGCGTAAAAATTAGGTTAAGAAGCGATGTTCCAGTTGGAATCTTATTATCTGGAGGTATTGATTCATCTGCAATTTCAGCTGTTGCTAGCGAACTTTCCAATGAAAATTTAACGCTCTTATCTGGTGTAAGTGATAACCCAGCATTTGATGAGAGTATATATATTGATAAGATGCAAAAACACCTAAAATGGCCAATAATAAAGAAAGAAATAGATAATTCGCCCGATAATTTGTTCTCATTGCTGCACGAAGCTACGAATAAAGCAGATATGCCTCTCAGCTCATTATCTAACTTAGCACACTTTAATCTAATGCAATCTGCAAAGGAAAATAATATTAAGGTAGTTTTAAGCGGACAGGGAGCTGATGAATTGTTATGTGGTTACAGAAAGTTTCTTCCATTTTTTATGCAGGAAAAAGTTCAAAATTTAGATTTTGTAGGTTTATATAAATTATCTAAGTCTTTTTCTTCGAATAGAGAGTTTTTAAAGCAATTTAATTTCGCAGATGCAAAAAGATACATGCCTAGATTATTTAAATTATCAATGAATAATTCGTATGGAGGTAAGATAAACCACGAAAAATCTATACCAATTAATATGAAATTTGGATCAAAGGTCTTAGATAGGCAAATTGCAGATTTAATGAAATTTTCTGTTCCCACGTTAAATCACTTTGAAGATCGAATGTCCATGGCACATTCAAGAGAAATTAGACTTCCATTTCTTGATTTTAATTTGGTCGAATTATTATTATCATCACCTATTGACTACAAGCTAAAAAATGGATGGACAAAATATTGTTTTAGACACGTTATGAAAAATAAATTGCCTGCAGATATTACTTGGAGAAGAGATAAACAAGGATTTATAAACCCACAAAGCGAATGGATTAAAAATGAACTAAAAGAGACTATTATAAGAAATTATTTTAATGATGATGCACTTATATTTAAATTTGATATATTCAATAAGAAAAATTTACTTAATAAATATGATAAATTTTCTAAGCAAAAACCTTTAGAAGGTAAAATTTCCTTCAAAGAAATATTCTACCCTTTAGCTTTAGAAGCATGGCTCAGAGTCTTCGAAGAATATATAACAAACTAAAAATGAGAAAACTTAATTTTTGGATTATTCAACGTGCTGAACAAACAGTTTACGATGATCGTAATGCTCGTCTTATGAGGTCAGGAATTATTGCCAATCTATTAGAGGCTAGAGGCCATAAGGTTACTCTCTGGACTTCTACGTTTAATCATATGGAACATAAGCAACGATTTGATAAAAGTAATTTAATTAAAATCAGTGATAATTTTACAATTCAATTCATAAAAAGCATTGGTTATAAAAAAAATTTTTCTTTAAGGAGACTTATTGATGAAAAGTATATTTCTTTACAATTTAAATCTTTGCTAAGTTTACACAAAAAACCAGATGTCATACTCATTAGTATGCCATCAATTGAACTTGGTTATGAGGCTTCAAAATACGCAAAAAAAAACCAGATACCGTTTTTTGTTGACATAAGAGATTTATGGCCAGACGTATTTTATGATGTATCTAAAGCTATTTTTCATCCCCTTATATTTCCAATATACAAATACTATGATTTTAAATTAAAAAAACTTTTATATAATTCAACTGGTATTATTGCATTAACAGAATCTTATCTAAAGTGGGGCTTAAAAAAAATAAACAGAAAAATTTCCATTGAGGATAAAGTTATTAATATGGGTTATATTAATGATACACAAATAAAAAATCCTGCAGTAAAAAATAATTCAATTGAAAAACTTAATATTAACAATTTTAAACTTGTGGTTACTTTTATAGGAACTCTAGGTAAAACTAACAATCTAGAACCTGTTCTTGAGGCAGCTCGAAGAATAGAAGATAAGCAAAAAAAAATCTTATTTATAGTTTGTGGTAGCGGAGAAAAGCTAAATTTTTATAAAAGCAAATATTCAAATTTAAGTAATGTGACTTTCATGGGTTGGTTAGATGGTATCAAAATTAGAGAAATATTAAAAATTAGTGACGTAGGTATATTACCATATATAGAGTCTAATAATTACAAATATAATATACCTAATAAGCCGGCTGAATACATGTCAGAGGGGCTAGTATTAGCATCTAGTTTAAATGATGGTGAATTGTATTCACTGATTGCAGAATCAAATATTGGTTTTTCATATAAACATAATTCAGATATTCTTATGCTTGAGTTAGAAAACCTATTAAACAAACCTAATTTAGTTTTACAATTGAAAAAAAATTCTATAACTACTTTTGAGACACATTTTAATGCAAAGAAGCTATATAATGATTTAGTTCAACACATTGAAAGAAAAATTTAAAATAAAATGATTAATAAAAATAATAATATTATTTATAAACCCAGTTTAATAAATAGGTTTGGAAAATATTTTCTATTATTTTTAAAAAGTTTTCTTAGTGAATACAAATATGGGCAAATTTCAAAATATATTCATTCAATATATAAAAAAATTTTACGACAAAAATACTTAATAAGTTATTTACTAAAATATGTTTTCTTGAATAAAGAAAACAAAAAAAAGAAATACCTTACGTATAAGTTGTTACCATTTACTATGGGTGGACACCATGCATTAGAAAATGCTCATGATATAACAAATATAGTTGACAAGAACGAAATAGATGGATGCATAATTGAATGTGGAGTTGCAGAAGGGGGAACTGCAGCTATGATGGCTTTAACTAATAAGCTAAATCAAAAAATACAGCGAAAATTATTTCTTTTCGATTCATTTGAAGGCTTACCAGATCCAACAGAAGAAGATTATATTGGAGATACTGCTGGGGAATTTATTAGACCTCTATCCAGAGGAGATTGTCTTGGAACAATTGATCAGGTAAGAGATCTATTTATTAACACAGTAAAAATGGATCAAGCAAAATTTCAATTAATTCAAGGATGGTTCCAGGATACAGTTACAAGTTTTGATATAAAGGAAAAAATTTCTATTTTAAGGCTTGATGGAGATTGGTATGAGTCAACTAAAATACCACTAATACATTTTTATCCGCATGTTTCTATAGGAGGGGCTGTAATAATAGATGACTATGCGACCTGTTATGGCTCAAGAAAAGCTGTTGACGAGTTCCTTGAGAATAATTCAATAAATACTAAACTCATATCAGACAGGCGTGGGGGCGCTTGGTTTATTAAAGAATGAGTTAATGATTTATTTTTTTGTAAAAAGACAATTAGACATATTTTTTTCTTTTTTCATTTTATTATTTTTGTTACCTATACTTTTAATTATAATTTTAATTATTAAGCTTGATTCATCTGGACCTATTTTCTATTTGTCAGAGAGAACTGGTAAAAATAAATCTTTATTTTTAATTTTCAAATTTAGAACAATGTATCATCAATCTAGTACAGCCAATATGACAACAACATCTAATGATAGGAGAATTACAAGATTTGGTGGTTTTTTAAGACAGTATAAGTTAGATGAGTTGCCACAATTTTATAATGTTTTGATCGGAGATATGAGTATTGTAGGACCTAGGCCAGAATTGCCTTACTATACAGAACAATATGATGAAAATGAAGAAATTATCCTAAGTGTCAGGCCAGGCATAACTGATTTTGCTTCAATAGAATATTATAATTTATCTGATTTAATTCCAGAAAATGATGCAAATCAATTTTTTGAAAAAAATATTCTAAAAAATAAAAATAACTTAAGAATAAAATACGTTAATGAGATTAGTTTACTTACAGATATGGAAATTATATTTAAGACTATTCATAAATTAAGATTAACAATGGTAAAAAAATGATTTTTAATGGAAAAGAATATAATGTACCAGGCATAACTGTTGGATGTGAGTCTTTAGGTGGAATTGATTGGGGAAATAAAGATATAAGTATAATTTCAAATGTTTTAATTGAAGCTAAAGAGAGAGGATTCAATTGCTTTGATACCGCGGATGTCTACGGACTGGGAAGAAGTGAAGAGAGAATAAGTCAAATTTTTAAAAAATCTATCAAGGATATTTTTATTATTACCAAATTTGGAATCAAGTGGAAAATTTTGAAAAATATTGATAGGGCTGAGACAAAAATAGATTTATCATTAGATTATTTAGATACAGCTCTGCACAATAGTTTAAAAAGGCTTAATACGGACGTAATTCCTTTGTACTTAGTGCACTGGCCAGATAAAAATTCTTCTATAGATCTGCTAATTAATCAGTTAGAGATATATAAAAAAGCGGGAAAAATCATGAATTTTGGAATAAGTAATTTTACTTTAAATGATATTTCAAATGAAACACTAAAAAAAGTTGATGCTGTATGCAACTCATTTAGCTTGTTAAATGCTAAAAAGAACATTCCAATATTAAGAGAAGCAAAACATCACAACATTAGTTCTTTTATTTATGGAACATTAGAACAAGGATTATTGTCTGGGAACTACACCAGAAAAAGCTTATTTAGTAATAATGATAGACGATCTAGGCTTAAAGAATTTCAAAAAATGGAAAATCCTAAACAGCAAAATCTCTTATCTGAGATAAGAAAGATTTCAGAAAAGAATGACATGAGCATGTCACAAGTTGTATTTAAATGGACCAATAATCAACAAATTAGCAACTCATTAATTATGGGAATATCTACTATTGATCAATTGACTAATTTACAGGAGGCTGAAAAGACAAGTCTGTCAGAAAATGATATAAGATTATTAAATAAATTAAGCAATGATTATGCAGAAGAATAAAAAAAATATAAATCAGGATACAATATATGACGAAGAAAGAGCAGTAGACCTTGCTCGTCGAATTAGAATAAATGCACTTAAAATGACAAGTAACGGGAATAGTTCACATATAGGTGCAATCTTTTCTATGGCAGATGTACTGGCAGTTTTGTATGAAAATATCATGAATTATGATAGTAAAAACCCAAAGATGAATAATCGTGATCGATTTATTCTTAGCAAGGGGCATGCAGGAGCAGGCATTTATGCAGTATTAGCAGAAAAAGGCTTTATTTCAAAAAATGATTTAACTACCCATTATCAGAATGGTTCTAAACTGTCAGGCCATATATCTCATAAGGGAATACCTGGAATTGAGGTTTCAACAGGGTCACTAGGTCACGGTCTTCCGATTGCAACTGGAATGGCACTGGCGGGAAAGATCAATAAACAAAAGCATAATATTTACACTATTATTAGTGATGGAGAATGTGATGAAGGCTCAAACTGGGAATCAATTTTATTTGCAGCTCATCATAAACTTAACAATCTTACTGTAGTAATTGATCGCAATTATTTGCAAAGCATTAAGTTAACGGAAGAAACAATTGAGCTTGAACCACTTGCAGCTAAATGGCTTGCATTTGGGTGGGAAGTGGTAGAAATCGATGGCCATGATTTTACTGAAATTTTCAAGGCTTTAAAAAAAAATACAAACTCCAAAGTACCAAAATGCATTATAGCTAAAACAGTTAAGGGTAAAGGAGTATCGTTTATGGAAAATAACAACTTATGGCATTATAGGTCAGCTCAAGGTAACGAATTTCAGCAAGCTTTGAAGGAACTTAAGGAAAAATGAGAGAAGCCTTTGTAAATTCTTTAGTTGATTTAGCATCAAAAGACAAAAATATAGTTTTGTTAACAGCAGATTTAGGTTTTGGAGTCTTTGAAAGATTTGAGCAACTGTACCCTGATCAATTTTATAATGTAGGAATTGCAGAACAAAATATGGTTGGGGTCGGCACTGGGCTAGCGTTAGAAGGAAAGAAAGTTGTTATTTATTCTATTGGAAATTTTCCAACATTAAGGTGCTTGGAGCAAATAAGAAATGATGCCTGCTATCACGAAATAAATATGACAATTATCTCTTCAGGTGGAGGGTATAGTTACGGTGCACTTGGATATTCACATCATGCTACAGAAGACCTTTCTATCATGAGAGCAATACCAAATATGAAGGTAATTGCACCATGCTCAAAATGGGAATCTGGCCAAGCAATAGAAGCCTTGATCAATGATAATTCTGTTTCTTATCTGCGACTTGATAAAACAGCAGCAAATGACGATCAAATTAAAAAAAATAATTTCAATATATTAACATCCAGAAGGTATAAAGAAGGAAGTGATATTTCTTTAATTGCAACAGGCGGTATTTTAAAAGAAGTATTAAAAGCAGCTATCATTTTAGAAAAAAAGTCAATTTCCTGTAGAGTAATAGCCATGCATACGGTGAAACCACTTGATAATTTAGAAATAGATGCTGCTATTATGGAGACAAATGGCATTGTTACAATCGAAGAAAACAACATTATTGGTGGATTAGGAAGTGCTATTTCTGAATATTGTATGAATACATCCAAGATTCCAAAAAAATTTTTATCTATCGGCATCAATGATTGCTATTCATCAATTGTTGGAAGCCAAGATTATTTGCGCACACATAACAATCTTGACAGTGAGTCAATTGCCACTAATGTTGTCTCCTTGCTAAATAGGTAATAGTTTTAATGAATAAAAAAATTATTAATTTTTTAATTCAACTTCCACTTGGTTTAAAAAAATCTATTCTAGTATTTTTAGACGGTTTTATCTTTTTTATTAGCATTATAATGGCCTTTTTCATTAGGCTTGATGAAATATCTTTTTTAAATAGCAGCAGTTTCTGGTTAATAGTATTTTCAACCATTATTATTAATTTGCTATTGTTATATTATTTTAACTTTTATCAAGCTGTCAGTCGCTTTATCAATTTTAATATCATAAAATTATTATTTGCTGCATCAGTTATATCAGTTTTTATAGTTTATTATTTATCAAGCACTTTTTATCTGTATCTCCCACGAACTGTTCCTATAATTTATATAATTTTTTCTTTAAGTTTAATAATTGGGCTTCGGTTTTTTATTAAATTCTTTTTAAACTTAGGGCTTTTAATTAAACAAAAAAGAGTTCTAATTTATGGGGCAGGACAGGCAGGGAGGCAGCTATATTCAAATTTAGAAGTCGATAATCAGTATCAAGTTTTCGCATTCATTGATGACGCAAAAAAATTACACCATAGGCAAATAGATGGAAAAATTATTTACCCACCTAGTTCACTTAATTTTTTGCTAAAAAAATATACCATTGATTTAATTCTTCTTGCCATACCTGCGGCAAGTAAAGAAGAGAGAAAAAAAATATTAAATATTTTGGAAATATATAAGATTAGAGTTAAAACGGTACCACAAATCTCTGAAATACTATCGGGCAAATCAACAATAAATAAGTTTCAAGATGTTGAAGCAAAGGATTTACTAATAAGAGACCAAGTTTTACCATTTTCTAATTTATTAAAATCTAATATTGAAAATAATACAGTTTTAATCACAGGAGCTGGAGGTTCTATTGGAAGTGAATTATCAAGACAAATTATCAATCTAAAGCCAAGGACAATAATATTGGTAGAAATGTCAGAATTTGCTCTTTATTCAATCAATACAGAACTAGAAGATACCATCTATAAGGAGAATAGTGATATTAAAATAGTCCCTCTTTTGGCATCTATAAAAGATATATCCAGAATGGAAGTTATATTTTCTAAATATAAGGTGGATACTGTATATCATGCCGCAGCCTACAAGCATGTTCCAATTATAGAAAATAATGTAATTGAAGGAATTAAAAATAATGTATTTGGAACTCTAAATATCGTAAAACTTTCAACTAAATATAATATTAAATCATTTATACTTATTTCAACTGACAAAGCAGTTAATGCTTCGAGCATAATGGGAGCTACAAAGAGACTTGCAGAGCTAATCTGTCAGTCTGAGGATAATATAAGCAATACAAGGTATTCAATAGTGAGATTTGGAAATGTGCTTGGCTCATCTGGTTCAGTTATACCAAGATTTCAGGAGCAAATTAAAAATGGTGGGCCTGTAAAAGTTACTTCACCTCAAATGACTAGATTTGTTATGACTATTCAGGAAGCAGCTGAATTAGTAATTCAAGCAGGGGCCCTCTCTGAGGATACAAATATACTGATACTTGACATGGGAGAGCCTATAAAAATTCTTGATTTAGCAAAAAAGATGATTCATCTGACAGGCCAAACATCTTTTATTAAAGGCACAAATGAAAAAGGAGACATTGAAATAATTTATACAGGATTGAGACCTGGTGAGAAGATACATGAGGAATTACAATTCAATAAAGATGTCAAAAGTACAAAGCATCCCCGAATAATGAAGGCAATAGAGCCAAAATTTGATACAAAAAGTTTAGATAAAACACTTATCAGCTTAAAAGAGAAATGTGAAATTAATGATGTAAAAAAAGTAATTGAAGTATTGCTAAACTCTCAATCCGGTTATATTTCTGATAATAATATTAATGACTTAACGGTTTAGAGGTTAGAAATTGAATAAAATTAACTTTTATAGTCCTATAAACATTTTAACCTTTTTATTCTATCTTCTTCCGTTTGCATTGCTGACGGGACCTTTTATACCTGATTTAATTCTGTTTTTTATTATTTGTATATTTCTTACTACAGTCATTATTCGTAAAGAATATAAATATTTAATTAATAAATTTTCAATTTTATTTCTCATTTTTTATTTAATTTTAATTATCTGTTCAATTTTTTCTGTTGACTTTATTTTTTCAATTCAAAATAGTATTGTCTATATTAGATTTGGACTTTTCGCGCTTGCTACATGGTTTATTCTAGATGCTGACGAAAAAATTATAAAAAAATTCTTTTATTGTTTAATTATTGCTTTTCTAATTGCGCTATCAAGTGGATATATTCAATATTACTTCGGTTCAAATTTTTTTGGGATACCTCAAGCTGAAAGTGTGAGGCTTACACTTCCATTTAATGACCGACAAATTTTAGGTGGATATCTATCTCGATTATTTCCTTTAGTGTTCGCTCTAGCAATTACTGTAATTAATCCTAATAGAAAATATCTATATTATGTTTTCATTTTAATGCTTTTGGTTTTAACCGATGTTTTAGTTTATATTACAGGAGAAAGAACCGCATTGGGTCTAATGCTTATTTCTTCAATCACTATAATTTTTCTAATAAAGCAATTTAAGTTTTTAAGAATTATTTCTTTAATATTGTCTTTTTTAATAATTATCTATTTTTCATATTCTAATGATGCAATAAAGAAAAGAAATATTGATACAACTTTAAACCAGGTTGGAATAAATTTAGAAGATGGTTCTATCGGCAGAATAAATTATTTTTCTCCAAAGCATGAAAGCATGGTTATAACCTCATGGAACATATTTAAAAGTCATCCATTAACTGGCTCAGGACCGCACACGTTTAGAGTTATATGTGATAAAGATGGTTATAAGGCAAATGATCTTTCTTGTTCAACTCATCCACATAATATTTATTTTCAACTTCTAGCCGAAACAGGCCTGCTTGGTTTCTCATTTTTGTTATTGGCTTTCTTTTATGTCATATTCAATTTGTTAGGTATACTGAGAGCTCTTCTGTTAAAAAGAGAGATCTTAGTTAGTGATTATCAAATATGTTTGATGACTTGTTTTGTTCTAACTTTGTGGCCATTGCTTCCAACACTTAGTTTCTTTAATAACTGGATAAATATAATATACTACCTACCAATTGGCTTTTTTCTTCACTCATTAAATTCAAAACATAATTAATATTGTATATTTTTAATTATTACTTTATATCAAATGAGTATTAATCCTTTTTTAAAATAAATCAGATAATGGATTCAGAAAAAAAAGAAATCAGCTTATCATTTTTCCTTGAATATATTTTTGGAAAATTATTGTACGTATTAATTACAGCAATTGCTCTAATGAGCATATCTTTAGGAGTTCTTTTTTATGTAACGAATTTTAAAAGTAATCAAAGCATTGCATACGTCTCATTGATAATTGAAGATGAAAAATTCAATGAAATAATATCAAACAATTACATAATTAATGATACAAATATAGAAGAAGCTATAAAATTAACAAACTTAGATGACTTGCTAGCATCTTCAATAGGTAAAAATACTTTTCAAATAATTAGTGGTCAAAAAGAGATAACAGAACTAGTAGATTTTCTCTCCGAGCAAAATTATACCCAGTTAGCGAAAACATTAGCGGTCGATCCAAAAATTGTCAGTGAAAAAGTTGCTGAAGTTGCTGATTCAAACTCTAGATATAAGACAATCACTATTGATTTAAATAAAACTGAATTGAACAAAACTCAAGTTGAGAGCTTGATATCTAATCTATTACTTATAGCAAACCAAAAGGCGCAGAGAGACTTTGATTTATCAAATATTCAGCTTAAAAATCTCAAAACTCCAAATATTGACAACATTAATTCATATACAATATCTGAAATTAATAATTACATAGATTTGGCCGAAAATTACTTAAATATTTTGAATACTGATTTTTCAAGTTTTGCCACAGATATAAATTTAGACATTACACAAAATAAAATGAGTATAGTAAGAGATTTATTTAGAGATGTTCTTAGACTTAATGAAAACTTGTCAATTGTTTTAGCTGAAAAACTACAGTTAGAACTCAAAGCTATAAAACAAAAAATATTTTTTGCGCAAGAAATACTTTTATCTTTAGATGTAAGTCCAGGAATTAGCCAAGATAGTCCAAATAGCGCTGTAGAAAATTCATACCAAAACATTAATTTAGATATGGATGCTATAGATAAAATTGCTTCAATGGGTGGGGCATTAAACAATAGTAATTTAATTGAGGAATATACAAGTACTCTATTCGACTTTCAAATGGAAGAAGTTGAGTTGGAAAAAAAGATCAATAATCTATTAATAAAGTCCAACGCTGCAAGTAATTCTTTGGAATTACGAAGTCAGTTAGATACATATATGATTGATATTAATTCTGATATAAATAATTATATTGATCAAATAAAACTATC
>TARA_Y200000002_G_scaffold209864_1_pt1 | contig 14551 bp, 11 predicted proteins | sample TARA_Y200000002 | Tara Oceans TARA_Y200000002 (sample SAMEA2619388) | marine metagenome | biome: marine biome (ENVO:00000447); feature: surface water layer (ENVO:00002042); material: "saline water (ENVO:00002010), including plankton (ENVO:xxxxxxxx)" | depth 5 m | reverse complement strand
CATATAATTTTGCTTCCAGAAATCCCTTTTGAAAAAAGAAAATTTATAAATAAAGTAAAGAGCACCATCAAGAATAACGGATATTGTGTAATTGTTGCTTCAGAAGGAACAAGAACGAAAGATGGTAAATTCCTTGCTGATTCTGGATTGACTGATGCTTTCGGTCACAAACAATTAGGCGGTGTTGCTCCTGTGCTAGCTGGGATGGTTTCTAAAATTGGTTTAAAAAATCATTGGGCAGTAGCTGACTATTTACAACGTTCTGCGAGACATCTAGCTTCAAAAACTGACTTAACACAAGCTTATGAAGTAGGAGTTCAAGCAGTAAAATTAGCTTTAAAAGGCGAGACAGGTGTAATGCCTATAATAAAAAGATTAAAAGATAGTCCATACAAATGGACTACTTCTATGGTTTCTTTAAAAGATGTGGCAAACATCGAAAAAACTATGCCTAAAAAATTTATCACAAAGGATGGTTTTAAGATAACGCAAGCTGGAAGAAAATACTTAAGTCCTCTTATAAGAGGTGAAGCTGATACTGTATACGTAAATGGATTACCGGATATAGCTTTGCTAAAAAATATAAAAGTGAAGAAAAAACTTAATAAAGTTACTTTTTGATTTTCTTAATAGTTCCAGAAAAACTAAAAACCACTTCATTTCCACTTTTTATTTGACCTTGACCGAAAGCAAGGCTTCTTGTTTCTTTGGTAATAGTTGTAAATATTTCTACCAAATCCCCTACTTTTGCAGGTGCAATAAATTCAGAGCGAAAGCTAATAGTAGCTGCGTAGTTTTCTTTAGACTCCATAGCGACAGAACAAAGACAATAGTCAGCAATGCTCATTAGCATTCCGCCATGTGCTACGCCGCCTGAATTTCCATTTTCAGGTCTTACCCAAAAAGCCATGACTAAATTACCCTCTTCATTTCTTTTGTAAAAACCTTGCCCAATGTGGGCAATATGATTTTCAGTTTGATTTAGTGGTTCGTATCCCTGTGGGCACAAAAAATTTTGTGAAGTCATGATGATGATTTTAACTCAATGTGTATAATTGTTGTTCATTATGGATTTTAAACTTACTTCAGAACAGCTTGAACTACAAAAAGTAGCAAGAGAATTTGCTCAAAATGAGTTAACAGATTTAGCTGATGAAATGGAAGAATCGTCAAATCCTGTTCCAAAAGATGTTTTAAAAAAGATTGGTGAATTAGGTTTTCTAGGGGTAAATACTCCAACGGAATACGGCGGACAAGGTCTTTCGAATTTAGATGCAATAATTATTTTAGAAGAATTTGGAAAAATATCTTCTGCGGTTGGTTGGCCAGTTTTTGAGGCAAATGCTGGTCCGGTAAAAGTAATTGAACATTTTGGTTCAGATGCCTTAAAACAAAGAGTTATTCCAAAAGTCTGTCAAGGTGAAATGGTTGTCGCAGTGAGTATGTCGGAACCTAATGCGGGTACAGGCTTAACTGACTTAACTACTAAAGCAGAAATTAAAGGAGACAAAATTGTTATTAACGGTAATAAAAGATGGTGCTCGGGTGCCGGTCATTCTGATGGTTATGTTGTTTATGCAAGAATGTCAGATGCTCCTGCTGCAAAAGGTATAGGAGCAGTTTTTGTTGATATAGATACACCAGGTCTTACATTTGGAAATAGTGAAAGCTTAATGGGTTGGCGAGGTATTCCATCAGCAGATATCTATTTCGATAACGTTGAGGTTCCTATTGATAATCTGCTAGTAGAACCTGAGGATGGTTTTAAAAAACTAATGGAAACCTTCGATTTAGAAAGATGTGGAAATGCAACTATGGCTTTATCTCAAGCAGCTGCAGCGTTGGACTATGTAAAAGAATATGTCCAAGAAAGAGAACAATTTGGCAAACAACTAGTAGATTTTCAGGCAGTACAGATTAAATTAGCTGATATGTTAATTAGAGTGGAGGCTTCGAGACTTTTAATCCACCGTGCTGTTTTCAATGCAGCAAATGGTTTGCCAGACATCTTAGAGTCTAGCACTGCAAAATGTTTTGCAAATGAAATTGCCAGAGAAGTTACCACTAACGCTATGCAGTTAATGGGTGGTTATGGTTTCAATAAAGAATATAAAATGGAAAGACGCGTCAGGGATTCTTTTGGTTGGGGAATTGCTGGGGGAACTATTGATGTTCAAAAAGTGAATATTGCATCAGCGATGATTGGCCGAAGATTCAATCAGAGAGCTAAATAATTTAGTTTGCGCGGTATTCGCTAATAATTTCTTCTAAACTACTAACAAACTCTTTTTTTTCTTCCTCGGTGAGAAAATCTCCAACTGCAATCTTTTCTCCTTGAGAAGAAATTACTATTTTTATTGGATACCAATGATGACTTGGTTTTTCTACAAAGACATAGGACCATTCTCTTATAAATTCAGAAATAGAATCAGGTCGATATTTCCCTTTTTCAATGGTTAGTTTTTCTTTTGTTAAGGTAATTACTTCTTTTTTTAAACTTTTATTAAAAACTACATATAAAGCTGATCCTACTATCAGGATTTCAAGACCAGCAAAAGGAAGAATAAGTGGCGCGCCATAAAAGAAAAAAGTCACACCAATAATTGTTATAGGCAAAGAAATTAGAAATAGAAACAACATACTGCCCTGCCAGGAAATCGAACTATTTGGCATCAAAGATAATCTATATCCATTATTAGTTTGTTCTGTTATAACCATTGATAATATAATTTTTATATTTAAAAACTATCAGATTATGATATTTTCATTTATCAAAAGCAAAAATGACAAAGATTAATTCTATAAATAGAACTTCCCTGATGCCAAACTATGCGCCGGCATCGTTTATTCCTGTTAAAGGAAAAAAATCTGTTCTTTGGGATGAAAAAGGAAAAGATTACATTGATTTTGGTGGCGGAATAGCTGTGACTTGTCTTGGTCATTCTCATCCAGCTTTAAATAAAGTTTTAAAAAATCAAGCATCTAAACTTTGGCACGTCAGTAACTATTTATATAACAAACCTGCTCTAGAATTAAGTGAGATGCTCACTAAAGAAACTTTTGCTGATAAGGTATTTTTTTCAAATTCTGGAAATGAAGCTAATGAAGCTGCAATTAAATTAGCAAGAAAATATTTCTACGACCAAGGAAAGCCAGAAAAACATGAAATTATTGTCTTTACTAATGCTTTCCATGGGAGATCAATGCTCAACATTACTGCGGGAGACTCTGAATTTCAGAAAACAGGATTTGGTCCGCTATTGAAAGGTTTTAAAAGAGCGAAATTTAATAATCTAGGATCGGTAAAGAAAATATTAAGTAAAAAAACAGCAGCAATTTTTGTAGAACCCATTCTGGGTGAATCAGGAATAATTAGAGCAGAAAATCCTTTTCTTTCAGGTTTAAGAAAGCTTGCAGATGAAAATGACTGTTTACTAATTTTAGATGAAGTGCAAAGTGGGATTGGTAGAACCGGAACTTTAATGGCTTATATGGGCTATGGAGTCGAGCCAGATATTTCAACTTTAGCAAAAGGACTTGGTGGTGGAATTCCTATTGGAGCCACTCTAGCAACAAAGAAAATTTCTCAAGCTTTTCAACCAGGAACGCATGGAAGTACTTTTGGCGGAAATCCTTTAGCATGCGAAGTTGCTAAAAAAGTTGTAGAAATTGTTTCATCTCAAAAAGTGCTTAACGGTGTTATGAAAAAGACTATAGCCTTTCATGAAAAATTAAATAACTTATCAAAAAAATATAATTTATTTGCAGATATAAGATCGGCAGGGTTATGGATTTGTTGTGATTTTAAAAAAATTAAGACTAAGGATTTTCTTGAAGCTTCCTATAAAAAGGGGCTAATTTTAGTCCAAGCTGCAGGAGAAAAAACTATTAGGATTGCGCCTTCTTTAATTATTAATGATAAAGAAATTGACGAAGGATTTAAACGATTTGAAAAAGCAATTAAAAGTTGTCTTTAATTACTCAGATATAACCTCAACCTTCTCAACTTTTCTGTAGCCTTTTGGTAGGAAATTTCCCTTTCTGCCTCTTGTACCAACAAAGTTTTCAAGGTCGTTTGGTTTGATAACAAAGTGTTGCTTGCCACTGTATAACTTTAAAGAGTCCCCTTTTTTGTAAGTTACTAAAAAAAGAAGTTGGTCTTCTTTTGCTTCAAATTTCTTTTTATCAACAGAAATTATTTTGTTTCCTTTACCTTTACCTAGGATAGGAAGTTCAGATGCTTCGATTACGAGCATCTTTCCCTCTTGAGTAATTGAAGCGATATAGTTTTCTTCAATTGCTGAAAGTATTTTTGGTGTAATTGGTTTTGCATTTTTAGCATTTAAAGCAGCCTTTCCTGATTTATTTTTTGTCTGCAAATCGCCTAACTTTGTTACAAAACCATAACCTAAATTAGAAGCTAGTACGGCCAAAGTTTCTTCTGAGCCTGCAATAACTCCAGAAAAAGTTGCCCCAGATTGAGCATTTATTTTTCCTGAAACAGGATCTCCTTGACCTCTTGCTGAAGGAAGCTGATGAATAGGCAAGGTATAAGCCTTTCCATAATTATCCAGAACTACTGCATTTTGACTATTTCTTGCCAAAGAAGATGAAAGATAAGAATCTCCTTCTCTATATTGCAATCCTTCTACTTCTACTTCATGACCTTTTGCCGCTCTAATCCAGCCTTTTTCAGATAAAACAACAGTCATTGGATCATTTGAAATTAATTCTTTTTCATCAAATGCTTTTGCCTCTGCAACCTCTGTTATGACGCTGTTTCTTTCATCACCAAATTCTTCCTGATCTTCTTTAAGCTCTTTTTTTATTAAAGTTTTCAAACGCGAAGTTGAATTTAATATCTTTTCTATCTCCTTAGCTTCATCCTTTAAAGAATCTCTTTCAGAGATAATAATTTCTTCCTCGAGCTTCGCCAATTGGCGTAATCTAATATCTAAAATTGCGTTTGCTTGAATTTCAGTAAGCTTAAATTTCTTTATAAGTTCTTTTTTTGGATTATCTTGAGTTCTGATAATTTTGATAACTTCATCTAAGTTTAGATAGGCAATCATTAGGCCCTCTAAAATATGCAATCTATCGTTAAGCCAATCTAATCTATGTTGTAATCGTCGTTTAACAGTTTGAGTTCTAAAGGAAATCCATTCTTTGAGAATTCCTTTTAGATCAAAAACTTTTGGTCCTCCGCTCAAACCTATTACATTTAGATTAACTCTTACGTTTTTCTGCAAATCAGTTGTAGCAAAAAGATGACTCATTAATGCTTCCTTATCTACTCTATTTGATCTAGGCACGACAATAATTCTTACTGGATTCTCTCCATCGCTTTCGTCTCTTAAATCTTCAATAAGATTCATTTTTTTTGAATCAATTTGAGCTGCAATTTGTTCTAAAATTCTAGTTGTAGATACTTGATAAGGAAGAGCGGTAATGACAATCTCTCCATCTTCAAGTTCGTATGTTGCTCTTAACTTTATTGCGCCTCTTCCAGTTTCATACATTTCTAAAATTTCTTCTTTGGTTGAAATTATTTCTGCCTTAGTTGGAAAGTCTGGAGCGGGAATGAATTTTAAAAGATCTTTTGTAGAAAGTTTTGGTGAATCTAACAAAGCAATAGTTGCGTCAATTACTTCGATTGAATTATGAGGAGGAATATCTGTTGCCATACCCACAGCTATCCCAGAGGCGCCATTGAGAAGGACATTTGGTATTCTTGCTGATAAAAATCTAGGTTCAATTAAAGTACCATCAAAGTTTGGCCCCCAATCTACAGTGCCTTGCGACAATTCTGATAGCAAAACTTGAGCATAAGCTGAAAGCCGGCACTCTGTATATCTTACTGCAGCAAAACTCTTCGGATCATCTAATGAACCCCAGTTTCCTTGTCCTTCAATTAAAGGGTATCGAGTTGAAAAACTTTGGGCCATCAAGACCATTGCTTCATAAGCTGCGCTATCGCCATGTGGGTGAAATTTTCCAATTACCTCACCTACTGTTCTTGCACTCTTTTTAAATTTTGAAGTTGATTTCAGTCCTATTTCAGACATTGCGTAGATAATTCTTCTTTGGACTGGTTTGAGACCATCACCAATAAAGGGTAAAGCTCTATCTAGAATTACATACATTGAGTAATCTAGATAAGCCTTTTCGGCATATCCTCCAATACTCAAACTTTTTTCTTTACTCATTAATGTTTGCTAAATTTCCTTTACTTTCCAACCAAGTTTTTCTATCTGCAGCTCTTTTTTTTGAAAGCAGCATATTAAACATTGAGGTAGAACTATTTCCCTTTTCTAACTTAAGTTGAATTAACTTTCTTACATCTAAAGACATTGTTGTTTCTTTTAATTGAGAAGGATTCATTTCTCCTAAACCTTTAAATCTCTGAATTTCAACTTTGGTTTTTTTATTTTGGTTTGATAACTTTTTGACAATACTTTCCTTTTCACTTTCATCCAAGGCATAGTAAATATCTTTTCCTTGATCAATTCTGAATAAAGGAGGTTGAGCAACATAAACTCTTCCAGCTTCTACTAGAGGTCTAAAATGCTTAAGGAAAAGAGCGCAGATTAACGTTGCAATATGTGCTCCATCAGAATCCGCATCAGCTAAAATACAAATCTTGCCATAGCGCAAACCGTCTAAAACTCTGCAGCCTGGTTGAAGACCAATTGCCATTGCTATATCTTTTACTTCTTGAGACTGAGTTACTGCATCAGTATCTACTTCCCAAGTATTTAAAATTTTTCCCTTCAGAGCCATTACAGCTTGAAAGTTTCTGTCTCTTGCTTGTTTTGCTGAGCCTCCTGCTGAGTCTCCTTCAACTAAAAATAATTCTGTTTCTTCGTAATTAGACGAAACACAGTCAGATAATTTACCTGGCAAAGTTATTCCTTTAGTTATTTTTTTTCTTTCTACAGTTTTACTTTCTCTTACTCTTTTTTGGGCATTATCTATTGATATGTTTGCAATTCTTTCGGCTAATTCGGTTTCTTTATTTAGCCAAATTGCGAAAGCATCTCTCGTGATGTTAGCAGCAATTGATTGAAATTCTTTTGACGAAAGTTTTTCTTTGGTTTGTCCAGAAAATTGTGGATCTTTCAATTTCGCTGAAAGAATATACGACGCATTTTTCCACACATCATCTGCCGTAATTTTTATTCCTTTTGGTATCAAGTTTCTATAATCACAAAATTCTTTAATGGCATCTGTAATGCCGCTCCGCATTCCAGCAACATGTGTACCGCCTTGAATAGTTGGTATAAGGTTTACATAGCTTTCTGTGACGCTTTCTTGTTCTCTTAATTCCCAAGTGACGGCCCAGGCCAGTGAATTTTCTTCATCCTCAAAATCACCTAATATTGGTTCTTCAGGTAGGTAGTCTCCCTCAGCAAGGGCACTAATCAGGTAGTTGCCCAATCCATCTACGAAACACCATTCTTCTTTTGTCCCATTAACATCGTCTTTAAATTTTATTTTAAGTCCAGGACATAAAACTGCTTTAGCTTTTAAAGAATTTGAAAGAAACTTTCCTGAAATTTTTTCAGTATCAAAAAAAGATGAATCTGCTTTGAATAATATCTTAGTTCCTGAATTTCTTTGCCCAACATTATCAATAATTTTTAACTCTTTTTTCTTGATGCTGTTTTTAAATCCAATTTCATATTTTTTTCCATCTCTTTTAATTTCTGCGTTTAAATAAGTTGATAAAGCATTCACGACTGAAACACCAACGCCATGCAAACCTCCTGAAAATATGTAATCTTTATTTGAAAACTTTGCTCCAGCATGAAGTCTTGAGAAAATAAGTTCTACACCAGGTACTTTTTCTTCCGGGTGAATGTCAACTGGCATTCCTCGACCATCATCCTCTACTGATACTGAAAAATCTTTATTTAAAACGACGGCTATTTCTTTGGCATGCCCGGCTAGAGCTTCGTCGACACTATTGTCGATGACTTCCATGACAAGATGATTTGGACTGGAAGTATCGGTATACATACCAGGTCTTTTTCTAACGGGCTCAAGACCCGAAAGCACCTCAATGGATTCAGATGTATAGTCTCGATTAGCCAATCTTTATAGGTTTTCTAGAATTTTTTCCGCACTACTTACCTCAAAAGCCCCGCCTTTTTCAGCGAGCAGACAAGAGATAATTCCGTTATCAATAATAGCAGCGTATCTTGATGATACTTTGCCAAGTCCAAAACCACTTCCGTCCATTACAAGACCCATGCTTTCGGTAAATTCACAGTTTCCATCAGAAAGCATTGTTATCTTGCCTTCAACCTTTAGATCTTTGCCCCAGGCGCTCATTACCCAAGGATTCGTCACAGATATGCAAATTATTTCATCAGCGCCTTTCGATAAAATTTCTTCTGATTTATCAAGAAAACCAGGGACATGGTTTACAGAGCAGGTAGGAGTATAGGCGCCTGGAACTCCGATTATGACTATTTTTTTATTTTGACTGTACTCAGTTAATTTAACTGAATCTATACCTTCTGAACCTAGTTTACGAAGAGTTGCATCCGAGACTTGATCACCTTGTTGTTTCATATTTAGATTTTACTATAAATTTTACTTCCGGATTCACGGAATTCTTTTGCTTTTTCTTTCATAGCTTCTTCTTGTTCTTCGATTTGTTTAGCAGCGTAATCTCTCACATCTTGAGAAATTTTCATCGAACAAAATTTTGGGCCACACATTGAACAAAAGTGAGCAACTTTTGCGGAATCCTTTGGTAAGGTTTCATCATGAAATTCTCTTGCTCTTTCTGGGTCTAAACCAAGATTGAATTGATCTTCCCACCTAAATTCAAATCTGGCTTGAGATAAAGCATTATCTCTTATTTGCGCTGATGGATGACCTTTAGCTAGGTCTGCTGCATGTGCAGCAATTCTATATGCCATAAGACCTTCTTTAACGTCTTCTTTATTAGGCAAGCCTAAATGTTCTTTTGGGGTAACATAACAAAGCATTGCACATCCATACCATCCAATCATTGCAGCACCAATAGCTGACGTAATGTGATCATAGCCTGGAGCAATATCAGTTGTAAGTGGCCCTAAAGTATAGAAAGGAGCCTCTGCACATTGATCAAGTTGTTTATCCATATTTTCTTTTATTAATTGCATAGGGACATGGCCTGGACCTTCAATCATTGTTTGAACATCGTTCTGCCAGGCAAGAGAAGTTAATTCGCCTAAGGTTTTCAACTCTCCAAATTGAGCTTCGTCATTTGCATCAGCAATAGAACCAGGTCTAAGTCCATCACCTAGTGAAAAAGTAACATCATATTTTTTCATAATCTTGCAAATATCTTCAAAATGAGTGTAAAGAAAATTTTCTTTATGATGAGAAAGACACCACTTAGCCAAAATAGATCCTCCTCTTGAAACAATGCCTGTCACACGTTTAGCAGTCATTGGAACATATCTCAAAAGAACTCCAGCATGAATTGTAAAATAATCTACTCCCTGTTCAGCTTGCTCGATGAGTGTTTCTTCAAAAGCACTCCAGGAAAGGTTTTCTGCTATACCATTAACCTTCTCTAAAGCTTGATATATAGGTACCGTACCAATTGGTACTGGAGAGTTTCTAATAATCCATTCTCTTGTTTCATGAATGTTTTTTCCGGTAGAGAGGTCCATGACAGTGTCTGCTCCCCATCGAGTAGACCAAGTTAATTTTTCTACCTCGTCATGAATAGATGAGGAAAGAGCTGAATTTCCAATGTTGGCATTAACTTTTGTTTTGAAGTTTCTCCCAATAATCATTGGTTCGATTTCAGGATGCTTTATGTTTGCTGGTATAACTGCTCTTCCAGTTGCGATTTCGTTTCTGACAAATTCAGGAGTGTAGATCTTTGGAATATTTGCTCCAAAATTTTCGCCTTTGTGAAAACGCCCTTCTTTTAATTCTGAATTTTGTTTTATATTTTGATTTTCTCGTATCGCAATATATTCCATTTCTTCAGTAATAATACCTTCTCTCGCAAGAGACATTTGAGTGGAATTTATTTTCCGATTTTTTAGCCAGCTCATCCTGCTTCTTGGAATTCCAGTCTCAATATCAATTTCAATATCAGGATCGGTATAAGGTCCTGAAGTATCGTAGATATAAATAGGCTTGTTTTTTTGATTTCCGTTTGTTGTTAAAGAGTCCGTTTGCAGAATTTCTCTCATAGGTACTTTGATTTCTTTTTTTGAACCTTCTAGATAGATTTTTTTTGAACCAGCAAAGTTTTTTGATGCGGTCTGTAAAATTTCTTTAGATTCAGGTACTTCGTTTAAGGTTTGAGTTGTTATTTTTTTCACTTATTTAGTTATTTTAATGGTAAAAGGTCTTACAAAAAATTAATATATGTTTTCCTATACATAATTTAACTCAAGAGGAGCTTCTTTTGGAAAAATTAACTTCATTTTTAATAACTTTATCTCTTTTATTTTTCTGTTCCTTTGGTTATTCAGCAAATTTGGCTGATATTTATGAGCTTGCCTTATCAAATGACCCGCAATTAAAAATAGATGAGGCCACTTTTAACGCAAATAAAGAAATTAAAAATAAAGCTATGTCTGGACTGCTTCCTAAGTTTTCTTTACGAGCTGGAACTACTTGGAATGAAAATAAAAATACAGAATCAAATGCGTCTTTATTTACTGATACACAAGGAAGTAATTCTAATTATTACTCGGCCAATTTAATACAACCTATCTTTAGAGTTGATACTTGGTTTCAATTTGCACAGGGTAAAGCTTTGGGAGAAGCTGCTGAGGCTAAATTTGCTTTATCGCAACAAGAAACGATTATTAGAATCTCGAATACTTATTTTAATCTTTTGAAGGCTAAGAAAAATCTAGAAGTAGCAAGGTTAGAAGAACAATCTATAAAAAAACAAAGAGACAGAACAAAAAGACTTTATGAAGAAGGTGTTTCTTCAAAATCTGAATATCAGGAAGCTCAAGCTTTTTATGATTTAGCTAGAGTTTCTAAGATTGCTTCAGAAGGAAGTTTAGAATTTGCTAGAGAAGCTATGATTTCAATCATTGGTGACTCGCCTGAAATTAATGATTTGAATGATGACTTTCCAATTAGTAAGCCAGATCCTATTGATCAAGATCAATGGGCTCAGCTTGCTTTATCAAATAGTTTTGCATTGAAAGCTTCTAAAATGAATACAACAGCAGCTAAAAAAAATTCGCAGGCTAAACTAGCCTCTCACTTTCCAGATATAGATTTAGTGGCAAGTCTTACACAGAATAATTCTCGAGGTATTGTTGGATTCAATCCCTCAACCAATCCTCCTGTAACTTATGGTCCTAATGGAATTGAGCAAACTAGATATAGCTTAGAATTTAATTGGCCTATTGTTACTGGGGGTTTATTGCACGCAGAAAGAAGAGAGGCAAAAGCTCTTTCCGAACAGGCTACTCAACAAGAACGCCTTACTGAAAGATATGTCATCAGAGATGTCAGAACTAAATTCACTTCAGTTTTAACTAATTTAGCAAATGTTAATGCTCGAAAAGCTTCCTTAAAATCTTCTAATTTTGCTCTTAAAGCAACCATGGTTGGTTATGAGGAAAATACGAGAAATATTGTTGACTTATTAAACGCAGAAAAAAATTACTTTTCTGCTCAACGAGATTTAATTGCTGCTAAATACGATTACATTATTAGCACTTTAGAATTGAAACTTGCTTCAGGCATGCTTTCCCCTGCAGATATATATGAAATCAGTAGCTATCTAGATAGCTAATGCCTGAACTACCCGAGGTAGAAACAACTCTTAGAGGAATTTCCAAAAAAATTCTAAATAAAGAAATATCCTCATTTATATCTCGAGAGAAAAAACTTCGCTGGATTATTCCCCCCACCATAGGGAAACGCGTTAAAGGGCAAAGAATTAATAATGCTTTCAGGCGAGGGAAATATATTATTTTTGAACTTGATAATTGTTCGTTGATTATCCACCTAGGCATGTCCGGCAAACTTAGAGTCTTTAATAAAAAAATGAAACCTAAGAAGCACGAACATTGGGATTTAAATTTTACAGATAATTGGACTTTGAGATACACAGATATAAGAAAGTTTGGCGTCTTAGATTTGACACTAAAAAATCCTCTTGAACATAAATTACTTAAAGATCTCGGGCCTGAGCCATTAGGAAATAGTTTTAATGGGATTTATCTCTTTGAAAAATCAAGAAAGAAGTCTATTGCTGTAAAACAATTCATTATGAATGCAAAAATAGTTGTGGGAGTTGGGAATATCTACGCCAACGAAGCTTTATTTATGGCTGGAATTAAACCAATTAAAAAAGCTGGAAAAGTAACTAAAAAAGAATATGAAAATCTATCAACTAAAATTGTAAAAGTCCTAAAAGACGCAATTCATGAAGGTGGCACAACGCTTAAAGACTACAGTAATGCCGAAGAAGCTCCTGGCTATTTTAAGAAAAAATTACAGGTTTATGGTCGAGGAAATTTAGAATGCTTTATTTGCAGAAAAAATTTAAAGGAAATAAGACTGGGGAATAGATCCACAGTTTATTGTGTTAGTTGCCAGAATTAAAATTTCTTTTTCATCTCTTCTAAAGAGATAGGATCCACAAAAGAAGATACGTCGCCACCCATTTTACAAATTTCTTTAACCAAGCTTGAACTTACAAAAGAATATTCAGTTTTAGGCGTAAAAAAGACACTTTCTAATTCAGGCATCATAGATCTATTCATATTTGCCAATTGAAATTCATATTCAAAATCAGCAACAACTCTAAGACCTCTTATTAAAATTTTAGCATCATTATCTTTAGCCAAATCAACTAATAATCCAGAAAAGCCAATAACTTCAACTTGATTATTTCCATCAAAAATTCTTTTTGAAATATTTATTCTTTCTTCTAGATTAAAAAGAGGATTCTTAGTTTCGCTTTCAGCAATTGCCAAAACAACTTTATCAAAAAGTTTACATGCTCTTTCGACTAAATCTATGTGTCCTTTGGTAATAGGATCGAAAGTTCCAGGATACAAAGCCTTATGTGACATAAAGATATTATATTCTATTTATAGAATGATAAAACTTATGACAGTGCAAATAAGACCTTTTCTAATTAGAAAAGGTCATTATTCATAACTTTGTTCCAAGCTTTTATGAAGTCTTTCTTGAACTTCTCTTCAGAATCGCTTTGAGCATAAACTTCAACATAAGCTCTCAACTGAGAGTTAGATCCGAATACCAGATCAGCTCTGGAAGCAGTTCTTTTCTTTTCGCCACTCACTCTATCAAAAGCTTCATAAGAATTTCCAGTACCATTTGGTTTCCACTGAACTCTCATATCCAGCAGAGTTTTAAAGTACTCATTAGAAAGCTCGCTTGAATTTTCAGAAACTAGACCATAATCACTCGCTGTGATTCCCAAAGATCTCATTCCTCCTAAGAGGACTGTCATTTCTGGAGCTGTTAAACCAAGTAATTGAGCTTTATCAAGCATCATTTCCTCAGCAGTTACGTTAAGTCCAGAACGGTGGTAGTTTCTAAAGGCATCAGACAAAGGTTCTAAGTATTCAAAAGATTCAGGATCTGTTTGCTCGTCGGTGGCATCTCCTCTTCCTGGAGTAAAAGTAACGTCCATACCTGAAGCTTTTTCAATCGCTATATTACCTGCAAGAACAATGATGTCTGCCATCGAAACTTCGGTCTCATTAGCAACGCCTTCATAGGCAGAAAGAACTTTTTCCAACTGTTCAGGCTTATTAACCTCCCAATCTTTCTGAGGAGCTAGACGTATTCGGGCACCATTAGCGCCGCCTCGCATGTCGGAACCTCGATACGTGTATGCGCTAGCCCAAGCAGTCTCAGCCATTTCTTGAATGGATAAACCTAAATCCGAAATTTTTCCTTTGACAGCAGCAACATCATAATCTGAATTACTTTCACCAACTGGGTCTTGCCAAATAAGATCTTCCTCAGGAACTTCAGGTCCTATGTAATTTGATTTTGGACCCATATCTCGATGCAGAAGTTTAAACCATGCCCTTGCGAAAGCATCGGCAAACTCATCAGGATTTTCATGAAACCTTTTAGAAATTTCTTTGTAACTAGGATCTTCTTTAAGGGCAATATCTGTAGTTGCCATTATTGTAGGAACTTTTTTTGATGGATCATGAGCATCAGGTGCCATATCTTCTTCTTTTTGATCTACGGCATACCATTGATGCGCACCAGCAGGACTTTTGCCTAATTCCCATTCGTAGCCAAAAAGTAAGTCGAAGTACCCGTTATCCCATTTGATCGGATTTGTTGTCCATGCACCTTCTAAACCACTGGTAATAGAATCTCCACCTAAGCCTACTCCATGCTTATTAGTCCATCCTAAACCCATTTGCTCAATAGGCGCTCCTTCGGGTTCAACTTCAACTAAATTAGCATCCCCTGCACCATGACATTTTCCAAAAGTATGACCTCCAGCAACTAGGGCCACAGTTTCATAATCATTCATTGCCATTCTGCCAAAAGTTTCTCTAATATC
>TARA_Y200000002_G_scaffold383241_1_pt1 | contig 14557 bp, 14 predicted proteins | sample TARA_Y200000002 | Tara Oceans TARA_Y200000002 (sample SAMEA2619388) | marine metagenome | biome: marine biome (ENVO:00000447); feature: surface water layer (ENVO:00002042); material: "saline water (ENVO:00002010), including plankton (ENVO:xxxxxxxx)" | depth 5 m | reverse complement strand
GCCAATCCCTCTGTGCGAATGTCATGCCCGAGAACACGACCCTCGCCAGATGTAGCTTGAATCAGACCTAGAATCGTTTTGAAGAAGGTCGATTTTCCGGCACCATTTGGTCCAAGGAGACCTGTTGCGCCCCGCTGGACTGTCAAATTCAATTTATCGAGAGCAACGTGAGGACCATAGGATTTGGTCAACTCTTCCGTCTCAATAATGAGCTCACCAATCATTGTTCTCGTTAAACACACGGGAAGGAAGTCTTTGAATCCTTTCACGTTCGGTTAATCGAATGTCTTCGAAAAGTCACTTCGCGTCCTTACTGCGATGCCTTTTGTGAGACGGAATGCTTCGTCAGCATCGCATTGCGAAAGACCATGCCCAATGAGCGTCCCTTCTTCATCGACGATGAAGCAGGTTTGTCCCGCCTTCAGCCACGCATCGCAAGACAAAATGAACCCATGGAAAACATTTCTTCCACGAAGAACGAATTCAACAGCATCTTGTTTGACTTTGAGAACCGCAGGTCCTTTTCCAAAACCAGAATACGGATGATATCCTCCTGCATTCGAAATGGGATCTGAGCGACGTTCGTAAATTGCTTTTGAGCCCAAATCTGTAACGGAGAGTCCCCCGTCTTTCAATCGAGGACTAAACAAGTGATTTCCGCTTTTATCGATGACATTTTTCACACGTCCAGTTCCGCCGATGATGTACGTGCATCCATCAACGAGTTCAAATGCATGGTCATAACTCACGTTCGCAAGAACAACCAATTTATCGAGGATTTGTCGGCGACGTTGTTGATCTCGAAGCAATGGAAGGTGTGCATCATCAACCATGATTTCTTCCTCAAGCAATCCATGCTTTATGAGAAGGTTTGAGGCTTGCCGAATCAAGCCTTCCTGGCCGATGTCGAGAATTAAAATTCGGTCTGCTTCTATGTGCAAACGTTGGAGTTCCTCCCGGAGGAGGACCGTGTTTAATCTCCGTTTCCAGAGCCAGGTTGGCCCATCAACCTGAGCGAAAGGGTTGAGATCTTCGAGGGAATACGGCAGCAGGCCAAGCGGTGTTTGAACGAGAATTTCCAAATCGGGAAGTACCTTTTTTAGGCGCAATACCAGGAGATCACACCGTTGTCTCCAAGGCCCGGGTTTCCCGTTCAGTACAAGCACATCCGATGTTTCAACGGACATCGGTCTCCATCGTTGTTGCAAATTTTTTCTCGCTGCAAGTATGTGTGGTCGTGACAGAGTATCCTCACCGCCCCATCGTTCACCACGTTTTCTTTGCGGGGCTTGCTTATTCACGATGCGTGACCAATCCTGCTCCCAAATGCCTCCGTTTGGGTGGTGGTCTCGCGCTGCGGAACGATCATCTTGAACCAAATCACCAACCAATTCCGTTGAAATCCCAGTCGGGAATGGACGTGTTGTCAGCCACAAGAACGCTTCACGTAACGAGGGGTGCTGGTGGCTACGTTGCTCAGCAAGCTGCCAAATTGTTCCTTCATGAACGGCTTGCTTGCAGCGAGAAAGTTCTGCTAATGTTACTTCAAGGTTGTAGCGTGCCAGAAGACTGGTGCGTTCGTCTTTCTCAAGTTTTCTTACAGCCTCAGGTGTCCAATTTACGACGCATGGAACCAACTCTGGCCAAGCATGGAGATCACCCAACCGATAGGTTCCCTGTGGCGACAGAAGGCGGTCATCGCGAGCAAAGAGTGCATAGGCTGCTGAATCAAACAAATCAGCGCCAAGCGCAATCAACATCGAAAACAGCATCGGATGACCGCAACCAAACATGTGTCGTGGACGTTCTGGAGGAAGTTCACCCACCGTTGCGAGCATGATTTTTGCAAGGTCCTTGTAACGATGTTGTTCCATAATAGGGACAATCCCTCCAATGGGATGAATCGAAAAATCAAATGCGCCCATCCCTTGGGCAGATTGTTTCCTTAGATGCCGATAAATTCCACCTTGAATCGGGCCATTGAGCATCACATTTTGGGCAGCGATGAGCGATGATTCGCATCGTTCAATGGTTGTTTTTACAGCCGTTTGAACCTCGTCTTCTGTCATGTCCGGACGACTGAAGACATCGAGCATGGTTGCGATGTCCACACCAATTGAACGTTGAAACTCGACGATTTCTTCCACGCCGACCTCGACATCACCGTAAACGTAGGATTGAAACGTACCTGAATCGGTCATGATGACGCCTGGAAAGTTGAGGAGGTCGTGAACCCCCTTCTCCACGGCATGTTGTTTGAGCTCATCGTGTTTCCAGATGATGTACGAATTTGTGATCAGCCCTTGAATCCCATATCGGTCCCACATCTCCCTCGGTTCGATGGTACGTATGTTCGGATTGATGACAGGCAACAGTGCTGGCGTTTCAAGCAACCCGTGCGCAGTGTGAAGTTTTCCGAGTCGTGCACACCCGTCCCTTGTTACAACCTCGAATTTGCCATGATCGCTCTCACGACTCGGCGTAGGATTGTCTCTTGAACCGTCCATCCATGCAGTCATACGAAAACCTCAGAACCTCTTCTTTTCAATTGCCCGCTGGTACGTCAACGAACTCGACGTTTCCGTGTGCGAGAATAAATTCTCGGCCGAGTTCATCGAATGTATCGAGCAATGTAGAGGAAAATCGTATACCGTTGATCTCGGAATCACTTTCAAGATCGCCACGGACGCCCTGAAGTGTGCCTGGAGCAGCTCCGCAAGAAAGACATGCTCCTGTAAGGTCCAGCACGAAATTGAATCCTGTGGCACCTTGGTCCCACATCGATACTGCGATGCCACCTCCATGACCGTCGAGTGCGGCTCGAACCGGACCCAGTCGAGAAAGCAAAACAGGAACAATGTGCTCGGTCCCTACCGCATCGGATATTCGCGTGTTTCGCAGTCGCTCCTCTTCCTCTGCATCGGTTTGCTCAGCAATTCGACGATTCGCCTCCTCTTCCAGCGCTTTCTGGGCTTCGAGCGCATAAGCTCGAACCAAATCGTCGTCCATAGCATAGCCACATTGCTATGATGTTTGAAATGTTGCAAAGGCGTAGTATTGTGATTGATTGCATCTATTGATAAGGGGGTGACGATACGAACAAATGGGTGAGAACATGACCGAAGTCTTGTTACGTGTGGAAAATCTTCACGTTTCTGTTGGAGATACTCCAATTATTCAGGGCATCAGTCTTGAAATCAAACGAGGTGAAATTCACGCAATTATGGGTCGAAACGGAGCCGGAAAATCCACATTGGCCAATGTGGTTATGGGACACCCTGCCTACGAAGTTACGAGCGGAACCATCCATTACAAAGGGCAAAACCTCGAAGACATGGAAGTCTTTGAACGGTCCCGAGCGGGAATGTTCCTCTCATTCCAGTACCCTGCTGCAATCCCCGGTGTCCAAGTCGGCACCTTCCTGCGCAAATCGGTTGCCTCCGTTCGAGGAGAAGCGCCGTCACCACGAGCTTTTCGAAAGGAACTTAACGAAGCCATGAAGCAACTCGACATGGACAAATCGTTCCTCTCTCGTTACGTCAACGATGGGTTCAGCGGCGGTGAGAAAAAGCGACTTGAGATTCTACAAATGTTGCTTCTACAACCAGATTTGGCCCTATTGGATGAGACCGATTCAGGACTTGATATCGACGCACTGCGTATTGTCGCTGATGGAATCAACGCCGTTGCCGAGGATACAGGGTGCATGATTATCACCCATTATCAACGCCTTTTGGACTTGGTTCGGCCAAATTTCGTTCATGTTTTGATCGACGGTAAAATCGTTCAAAGCGGAGGGCCGGATTTGGCCATAAAACTCGAAAGAGAAGGATACGATTGGGTAGATGCCCTTGTTTGAGGTGATGTTATGACACAAGATGCTCAGGATGCGGTTGGAGATTACAAATACGGATTCCATGACCCAGAAGCAGCTACCATACGCTTTGACAAAGGTCTCAGTGAACAAGTTGTCCGTGACATCTCCGAGCTCAAGGACGAGCCGGAGTGGATGACTGAAATTCGGGTCAAAGCTTACCACCACTTCATGGAACGAGAAATGCCTACTTGGGGGAACTGCGATTCTCTTGCAGGCATCAATTTTGACAACGTCACATACTTCCTCCGCTCCTCTGACAAGACCGAAAAGGACTGGGACGACGTCCCAGACGATATCAAGCGAACCTTCGATCGGCTTGGAATCCCAGAAGCGGAACAAAAGTGGCTCGGTGGCGTCACCGCCCAATACGAAAGTGAAGCTGTTTATCACTCGATTCGAGAAGACCTCGAAGAGCAGGGCGTCCTGTTTCTTGACATGGATTCTGGGCTCAAGGAACATCCTGAAATCATCAAGAAATACTTCGGAACGGTCATACCGCACACAGACAACAAGTTCTCTGCACTGAACACAGCCGTTTGGTCTGGCGGTTCTTTCATTTACGTTCCAAAAGATGTGCACGTCGAGATGCCTGTTCAGGCATACTTCCGCATCAACGCGAAAAACATGGGTCAATTTGAACGAACCCTCATCATCGCTGACGAAGGTTCGTCCATCCACTATGTGGAAGGCTGCACTGCCCCCACATACTCCACGGATTCACTTCACTCAGCCGTTGTTGAGTTGATTGCAATGGAAGGTGCCAAGATCCGTTATTCGACGGTTCAAAATTGGTCTGCGAATGTCTACAATCTTGTTACAAAACGAGGCGTAGCTCACAAAAATGCAACAGTTGAATGGGTTGATGGAAACATTGGTTCGAAATTGACAATGAAGTATCCATCAGTTTTGCTCAAAGGCGAAGGCGCCCATGCAGAAATCATTTCTGTTGCTTATGCTGGTGAAGGTCAGCACCAAGACGCTGGCGCCAAAGTTCACCACCTTGCGCCCAACACCACATCGAACATCCTCTCAAAATCCATCTCAAAGAACGGTGGACGCTCCTCCTATCGCGGCATGCTTCAGGTGACACCAAAGGCGGCAGGCTGTCGCTCAAAAGTCGTCTGTGATGCGCTTATGCTCGATGAAGACAGTCGAAGCGACACGTACCCCACCATGGAAATCGGGAATCCAACAGCCGACCTTGAACACGAAGCAAGTGTTTCCAAGGTATCCAGCGACCAACTGTTCTACCTCATGAGCCGAGGCCATACCGAAGAAGAGGCCATGGGAATGATTGTGAATGGGTTCTTTGAACCTTTTACTCGAGAACTCCCGATGGAATACGCTGTTGAACTCAACCGACTCCTCGAATTGGAAATGGAGGGCTCGATTGGATGACATCGTATCTCGATGCCACTGTTCCAAATCGATCTGAACACCTCTGGCGCTACACGCCATGGTCACGGGTTCATCCAGGGAACATCGACACTATCCCCGTGGTTCAGTCTGCTCTCGTCAAGAGCGAGGATTTGGAATTGAATCAAACATCCTTTGAGCCGTTCTCATCAACGGACATTGCCCGGATTTTCCTTAACGAAATCCTCGAGGAAACCGTCGTTGTTTCATGCGATGATGCGAATGGGCACATCCACATCCATGCGGGAGGTCATGCTGCTGCAACGCATCTTCACTTTTCTTGCTCAACTGCATCCAACGTGATCGTTCATCTGCATGGTGAACCGGATTGGTTCGGACTTGCACTAACGGGAGACATCAATGCAAACGCGCAACTGAGCGTGGGAATCATCAATGAACTTTCATCCGATTCGGTGATGGTTCGTGTTGACGACTGGTGCGTTCACCGCGATGCTCGCTTCGAATTGGCAACCCTTTCGATGGGTGGTCAACGAAACAAATCCGACATTCGCTCGACCTTGGCCGGAACAAACGCCTCGTTGAAACAATTTATTGCTGTTCATGGCCATGGTACGCGTCATGATGATCATCACATCGAGATTCATCATCAACAACCACACACAACTTCACATCTAATCCTTAACGCCGCATGCGATGACAGGAGTCATTCAATCGGTACAGGTGCTCTCAAAATTGACGACAATGCACAGCATACGGATGCTGGTCAAGTCTTCCGAAATCTTTTGTTGTCTCCATCGTCACGTGCTGAAGCGATTCCTGAATTGGAGGTGTTGGCCAATGAAGTTGCGGCCGCACATGGTGCAGCATCTGCACCGATCAACAAGGAGCAATTGCATTATCTCATGAGCCGTGGCCTTTCCGAACAGGAAGCAACATCAATGATTGTCGAAGGTTTTCTTGTTGATTCCTTTTCTGGACTCGATTCGGACCACGTTCGAGAGGCAATGCAAACTCGGCTAACTGTGCATCTTGAATGCCAACTCATTGGGTGATACGATGGCAATTCAAGATGACTTTCCAATACTCCAGCGACAGGTGAACGGTCACCGTCTAATCTATCTTGACAATGCTGCGACCACACAGAAGCCTGCGGTCGTCATCGACGCAATGAACGAGTATTACACCATGCACAATGCGAACGTGCACAGGGCAGTCCACACGCTTGCTGGAGAAGCCACCGATGGTTATGAGGCATGCAGAACCACACTCAAATCTTGGTTTCAAGCAGAGCGATGCATCCTTACAAGCGGAACCACTGAAGCGATCAATCTTGCAGCTCACGCATGGGGTCATCCTCAATTGAAAGGCCGTGCCATCGTTCTTACAGAGATGGAGCACCACAGTGATATTGTTCCTTGGCAAATGCTCGCTGAGACATTTGGGAACGAGTTAAGATACGTTCCGGTCAAGCCCGATTTGACCCTCGACATGGAAGCATTGGAAGCGTCCATTGAAGGTGCAGGACTGGTTTGTGTGGTCCACACATCAAACGTTTTGGGGGTACGCAACCCCATCGAAGACATCATTCGAATAGCACATGCGAACGGTGCGAAAGTCTTGCTTGATGCGGCACAAGGCGCACCGCATTGCCAAATCAACATGGCCGAACTTGGAGCAGACATGATGGCACTATCAGCCCACAAAATGTGTGGTCCAACGGGGATCGGATGTCTGTTGGTCAACGAAGAGACCTTTCAGGAGATGAAACCGTTCATGGGAGGTGGCGATATGATTGAAACCGTCACTTTGGAAGGATCGACTTACCAAACAAACGAACATCGCTTCGAAGCAGGAACGCCTCGAATCGCTGAAGCAATCGGTTGGAATGCTGCACTAAACTATCTTGGCAACCTCAACCTCGTAGAACAACACAAGCGCCTTTTGGGAATTGCCCGCCACGTCGCCGGAGAACTCCGATCGATGGGAATGACCGTCTATGGCCGACACGATGATGAAGATTCATCGGTTGTATCCTTCCTTCACCCAACACTCCACAGTGAAGACTTTGCTCATCTCCTCGACGCCCGTGGAGTGGCCGTTCGAACTGGACACCACTGCGCTCAACCGCTCTTGAATCGGCTCGGAATCAGCGGCACGGTTCGTGCCTCATTCTACATCTACAACACCATGCAGGATGCGGAAGAATTCCTGACGCATGTACGTGCAATTTTGGAGCGGTTTGCATGAGCTATCCTCAACAACTTGCAGAGTTAATTGAAGACTTCCAATCCATCGATGACCGAATGGAACGTCTGGAGTATGTTTTTGATCTTGCTTCCGAGGTCAACGAATTACCAACGAGCGAATGGAACGATGCAACACGCATTTTAGGATGCCAATCCGAGGCCCACGTTCGCGTCCATGTCGATCAAAACAATGTTCGTCTCTTTTCTGGGGCGGATTCAAAGCTTGTCCAAGGTTTGATGGGTGTTTTGACCATCGCAATCGACGACCAACCGTTGGAGATTGCCTTATCCCTAACACCAGAGTTTGCAGTCGAGATGGGTATTTTGAATTCCCTCTCTCCGTCAAGAAGCAATGGTTTTCGCAACATGTTTGACAAGGTTATGAGTGATTTGCAGGAGGTCGAATGATGGTGAAAGAAGAAGAAGTAATGCTCGCATTGCAAGCGGTTGAGGATCCTGAACTGGACATTTCAATCGTCGATTTGGGACTGGTTTACGCAGTTCGATTTGAAGATCGTGATGAGGGGAAACACGCTGAAATCGATCTAACATTGACCTCACCTGGATGCCCCGCAGCACCAGAAATCATGGCAGCCGCTCATCGTGCAGCACTGCAAACTGATGGCTTGAAAAGCGTTCACATCAATCTTGTTTGGACGCCACGATGGGATCCCAGAGTGCACGCAACCGAAGATGCTCGCATGGACATGGGTATCTGGGATTAGTTATCCCCAACGTGAAGAGTTACATCATCACCGTCTTCAATGCCAAGGCGTTCTCGTAAGAATGGTCCTGAAATGACTTCGACAACGTCCACATGCCGTGTTAAATCTGGAATAAGAATCGCACAATCGATGGCCGTTTCAGCATGCGAGATCTTCGCTTTGAACGCCGTTGCCCCACCGAAGGAAACTCCGTCCCGAAGAAATCCACGGACACGCATTGCCTCAAACGCATCGACTTCAACATGATTGGCTTGCTCAAGTGATGCAGCATCTGCGTCCAATGTATCGATTCCGGCTTTGTTTCTCAAAGCAATGTAGTGGACAAGATGATTTTGTTCGACCTTGATGTTTAGCGTGCCCGGCCAAGCGGTTGTACCGAGTATTGTTCGGAATTGTTCTTGGTAATGCGGTTGCGACATGAAGACATGGGCTCTACCCAAACCACTGCTCACGATTCCCTTCAGTTGCACAATGTGAGCCTAAACAATCTCCCTTTTCATCATGCGTGTTCAGACCACGTCTCACAAAAGCCCTTAATCAACGTCGTCGAGGGTGGATTGGTGAGACCATGCCTGGCGATATGACGTGGATGAAACAGCGGTTTGATGAACTCAACGAGAAGTCTTTGCTGTGGGAACCTCCTACCTTGGAAGGACCCAACCAGCCTCGTTGTGTTATGGAAGGGAAACCAACCATCATGCTCTCCGCGAACAATTATCTTAACCTGACAACGCATCCTAAAGTTGTCAAAGCAATGGTCGATGCAACAACAACCTACGGTGCCGGAAGCGGCTCTGTTCGAGCGATTGCAGGAACGATGGATCTTCATCTTGATGCCGAGCGCACCGTAGCTGAATTCAAAGGAGTTGAAGCGGCACTCATCTATTCGGCAGGGTATACTGCGAACGTTGGACTGATTCCAACACTGGTCCAGGGCCCACAGGATGTCATCATAAGCGATGAGTTGAATCACGGCTCCATCATCGATGGTGTGCGATTGACAAAAGCCCGACGAGGTGTTTACGCTCACAACGACATGGGCGAACTCGAAGCCGTTCTCAGAGCACATGAAGATGCAGATCGGAAACTCATCATTACCGATGGGGTGTTCTCAATGGACGGGGATTATGCTCCACTCGATGAAATCAACAAACTTGCAGAAGAGTTTGGGGCGATGGTTTTGGTCGATGACTGCCACGGAGAGGGTGTTCTCGGTGAAGGAGGTCGCGGCATTGTCGACCATTTCAAACTCCAAGGCCAAGTTGATTTTGAACTCGGCTCCTTCTCAAAAGCCCTAGGGGTGCAAGGAGGTATTCTTGCTGGAACAGAGATGACGCGGACCCATGCACTGAACCACTCAAGATCATGGCTTTTGTCTGGTTCGCAACCCCCGGGTGTCGCTGCTGCACAAAAAGCAGCAATTGAAGTCCTTATGGAAGAGCCTGAGCATCATGCAAAACTCTGGGAAAATACCAATTATTTCAGAAAGGAATTGCAATCCCTCGGTTTTGACACGGGTGTTTCAACCACCCCCATCATCCCTATTATGTGTGGAGAATCTTCAACTGCAAAAGCAATGACAACCCATCTTCAACAACAAGGTGTCATGGCAGGAGCCATCGTGTTCCCGATGGTTGCACGAGACAAAGCCAGAATACGAACACAGATGTCTTCCGGATTGTCAAAGGATGACTTGAATGAAGTCCTACGGATATTGGAAGAAATCGGACCGAAAGTTGGCCTCATTTGATTACGATGCAAGATCCTCTGTAACAGAGACTTCATGCATTACTCTGCTTCAAATGCATCAACTACTTCAAGCAATTCCGTATCTTCTCCAGCTAAATCATCCGCTGATTCCTGCTGTGATTTATTGAACGTCTTCGTGCTTCCAAATGGATTGATGCCCTCATCAATCATGCAGAGCAGGCGCCATCTTGGGGCCCAAGAAAGATGAACATATGCGGGCCCAGGAAGTAGCAGGACAAACAGAGATATTCCGCTCGGTATGTCGAGGAAGTTGGAGTAATCCAAACCCAGCAATCCGATTCCAAGGAAAGGCATCGGATACAAGATAATGCGAGGTGGCGCCATTGGCATTCGTTTTGATAATGCGACCAAAATCAACGAACAAAAACCGAGAACAAGACATGCTGCCATAAACAACGCCGAAAACAGCAGCCAGTTCGAAAAGGATTCATTCACATTATCGTAACGTAGAATGTAAGGAAAAATAAGGGCTAAACTGATGAGGAAACCATAGAACATCCCAATGTTGGCAGGGTGGGATAACCAAAGAGGCAGACGTGAAAATCGTCGAGACAAGGAAGTTCCAAAGAGAAGATCGTTGTCCTCTGGACTTAACTCTGAGACAATCTCAGACCAACGGTCTTGAGGTTCCATAGTGGTATGCTGACGGGTTTAGGTTTTCAATGCACCCTTTCATGTGTCGTTGAATGTCTCATTCTTGACGCTTTAATCGCTTTGCAATTGGCCCTGATGCATCTTCCATCTCACTTTCATCCGGCCAGTCTCTGTCCAACAAGCCGTAATCAATGGACTCCCTCTTTCTCGCATCTTCGATTTCATCCTCAATTTCGTTGTGAGCGTCTCGTAAAGCAAGGGACTGATTCAACAAAGCCATGGTTCTACGAAGATTTGCCCCGATGGATTTCTCCTCCGTAAAGTATCCGAGTATGGTGTAATCATCATCCAAAGCAACCAAATTGAATCCAGACAACAAGTCATCGGTAATGAGACGATATCGGTCACCACCGGCTTTTATCCACCCGCCGTCTTGCAATCGAATCATAACCTCTGCCTCTTTATTTGAATCCAATTCCATCATCGGATGGGACGGATTTACTGCGAACGGGATTTCGTGCCAACGCTTCCACTCTCGCCAACCAAGGCTCAAGAGAACAACAAAGGCGCCAACAAAAAAGACGCTTGTGATTATGCTCCGGAAGACAATTAACCCGATTACAGGAGTCGCAAGAAATGCTCCGTAACGGAAAAACAAACGGCGAGACTGTTCCTGTGCTTTGGGTGTCTGTGAGAAAACAACGAAATGACTTGGAAGCCCTTCCTCAAATCGGCTCATTCCATCACCTCATTTGCGACTGGGAGCTTCATGTTTTCATACGTTTGTTGCCACAAGTCAACATCCTCTGCATATACGGAGATGTTTTCGACATGTTGCTCAATATCGAATCCCCAAGCGATTTTCCAAGGTGCCAATTTTGGAGTCAGTTTACTCCATTGATTTGCAACACCACGGGATTTTTTACGTTGGTGATTGTACAGCAATGCTGCGGTTTGTATGAGGCCTTGAACCAACAAGATTTCACTCATCTCCGCATCTCGACGTTTTAGAGAATTCCACAGATCTTCCCATGCTTCGTGAGCGTGCCAATATCGACCATTGTCAAAATCCATTCGGCCTTGTTCAAGCAACTCTGCTTCTTCCGTTGAAAGAGGTGAAGCCTGCATGGTTGGCCGATGCCTTCGACCATTGAAATGCTTCTCATTTGGCATCGTGGGACACACAGTTCAAAAGATAAAAGCAAATGTTGCGTTTTGCGGGGTGAGGTTTGTGTCGGATTTTGTTCCAGGGGATGTTCTTGAAACAAGACGCGGCGGTGTTGATGTTCTACGACATCTCGCCCATGAATTGGCCACATTGGAACGAAATGGATCCATCAAAATCCATCGTATAATTCCTGATGTGGGTGAGCGAATCGGCCATCTGTTAATTTTCGATGGCTCGCTTGCAGCTGCGTTCCACCGGGCTGACACCGAACGCTATGGGATTGAAGCACTGCTTGAAATTGAATCTGACGCATCGGCACTTGATGCGACGATGAGTCTGCATGAAATGTCCGAATCGCTGTACATCTCTGCCCTTTCCGAACATCCAAATGCTGGTTTGGTTGACAAAGAGGATGGAATCCGTGATGAGGCTTGGTGGACATCGGTACGAACACCGCGAAGACGAATTGAACGGGAAGACCGACTACCTGACCTGAAGCCCAGCGTATCCGTTCCAGAGGCCTTACGAAGAAAAAGCGAAGCACGGATGCGGAGTCAAGGTGGACCTGTTCTTCAGCGAGGGCAAGCTTGGCTTGAACATTCAATTGAACCACATGAAATATTCGAACTTGCAACCACGTTGAGTGAAATGAAGCAACCTGTGCTCCTCATTTCTCGACAATCTCCCTCTCGCATTGAATCCAACTATCGCATGCCAATCAAGCAGTATCGCTGGTTGTCCGAGACCCAGCATGAGCGTACGTTGGAACCATCTTTGGAATCGATACGGCGAAACATCGACGTGTTTTTTTCAGAGCATGAACAAGGTATCCTTTTTCTTGAAGGGATTGAATATTTGTCAGGAATTCATGGCGAGCAACGGGTGATAGAGATGATTCGAAGCATCGTCGATCAAACTCGATTAAATGGAAATGTTCTAATCGTTTCATCAAATCTTGAGGCTTTTACTTTGCCACATCGAACACGATTGGAGCGTGAATTCAGCACCTTGGAAAGCCAGCAAATCCAGACGTGGTTGCTCGATGTCGACCTGTTGCAAGATCACCCTTACTTTCGAGACCTTGATGAAGCAATGGAAGATGTCATCGCAGAGCATCTTGAAGCACATGTGCAAGATCCTGTTCTACCACCGAAGCCAGAATTACAGAGTCAAGTCGATCAAGTACCATTGCCAAAGGAACACTTGACGGTGAAAGTTGATGAAGAACTGCAATCAAAGATGCGTTCCTGGGCGAACGATGATGTCGAGGAAGCTGAGGAAGGAATGAACGTTGAGACCGATCCCGCTCCTGTGGAAATTGACGTCGATTTGGCGAGTAAGCCTCGAACCCCTCAGCGAATCATACGTAGACGTAAGGGTACAACGTCACCTACCAAACGAAACTCAATCGATGATGCTGCTCGGCAAATCGTTGACCTCCCTGGCTTGGTAGATGATTCGGGACAATCGAAATCATTCGTACCTGTATCAGCGGAGATCACTCACACGCTTCCAAAGCCAAAAGCATCGATTTTACAGAAGACAATGAACAAGGCTGCATCGTCCAAGGCAGGTAAACGGCTTGCGAATTTCCCTCCAATTAAATCCAGGAAAACAATTGCAACTCCGGTTCAGAAATCGGAGGAAGCCAAACAGAACATTCAGCCATCCCCCCATGCTCGAGAACATGCTGCTTCTCAACAGCGTTTGTCCGACGACAATCATCAGGAGGATAAGGCATGAGCATCGAGCGGACCAACCGATTGAAGATTGCTCTCCAAAAGGCAAAAGCTGGTCTTGCAATCGAAGATGATGTTTCTGAAAACAATCCGTCGAGGCTTGGCCGGCTTCTAAACAAAAAAGGGACACTCTCGCCGGAGCGACGATTTATGCAATCGCAACCGATTCATGAACGCCCCATGATGGAAGCCATCAGTCAAGAAGTCCTTGGGACGGAGGTTGAATATCAGCCTGCTCTAAAGCTGGAAAGTACGCATCCTGTTTCTCGGCTCAAGGAACTACGTGAACGGAGTTTTGATGCAACGATTCCGGAAGGAAGCCTTGGTGATAAAATCGGGTTCTCTTCCTCTGGCCAGCCATTGTGGTCAACCATTCTTGATGAACAGCGAAATATGCCTCTGAATGCTCCTTCAGAGCAATTAGCAACCCCGGTTCGTGGTGAACGGTTGCACCACAGTACGATTCTCAAAAGCCAAACAGATTGGCCAAAGCGTTTGCAAGTGAGTCAAAGGAAGACGTTCAAACATTGGAAGATTACAGCAGAGAACAAACAGGCAACAACAATCTGTGAATCGATCATCGACAACCTTGGTGAACGCCACAATCCGCACGTCATTCTGGGCGAGAGAGAAGTAGGAAAAAGTCATCTTTTGCACGCAACCGGCCAAAGTGCCTTGCGCTATTTTGATGGGGATGTTCGTATTCTACGAGCAACTGAACTGCTTAGCAAAGATACAATTCCACACGATTGGCATGAAGGGATTGCCTCCAGTTCGTTGTTGCTTATTGACGATGTCCATTTGATTGCTGAGCAAGAGAAGCATGCACAAAACGTAGGTCACATGATTGACCATGCATTGAATTTAGGCGTCCATGTTCTCGCCACCTCAACATCTCACCCGAAAAACTGGAGCTCGTCCCGTTTGTGGGAGTTTTTCCGGTCAGCTTCGATTTCGACCATTTACCCAGTTTCTCAAGCAAGTCTAGCGATTCACATTAAGCAACAAGCCTCCTTGCTTGGCATGCTTTTCGAAGATGCACACACAATGGAGGTCTTGAA
>TARA_Y200000002_G_scaffold51245_1_pt1 | contig 14598 bp, 13 predicted proteins | sample TARA_Y200000002 | Tara Oceans TARA_Y200000002 (sample SAMEA2619388) | marine metagenome | biome: marine biome (ENVO:00000447); feature: surface water layer (ENVO:00002042); material: "saline water (ENVO:00002010), including plankton (ENVO:xxxxxxxx)" | depth 5 m | reverse complement strand
ATAGTATTAAAAGAAATAAACAAAAGAGTGTTAATCTGATTTTATTCTCAAAAATTAAGCTCTTGCAAGAAGTAAATTTACAATTGAATTCATTTTACTAAATTTGAGGGTGAATTATTACTCCTTAAACTATGAAAATCAAACTCTTAGAAGCTTTTATAGCTCTAATTTCAACTTATGTTTTCTTGCTTTTTTTACTTTGTTTTTACTCAAAAAAATACGCTATTCTAATTTTTAGAATATTCCGGCTTTTCAAACCACTAATATCTCTTTATATGATATTTATTTTTTGTTATTCTTTAATTATCTTTTTAGACTAGTTTTTGATAAAAAGTTGCTTTTCAGAAATTTCATCTGTGGAATATATAACATAAACACCTTTGCTAATTGCACTAGTATTAATTTGATTCACGCCAGTATTAAGCTGTGATTCTAGCACAATGTTACCTAGCATATCAACAATAACTATACTGTTTATTTTATTCAAATTTTCAATATTTATATAGTTTTGACAAGGGTTTGGATACACAGAAAATAATGGCGACTCTTGGCCATCAACAGATGTAGATTGACAAATCAAATCATACAAAAAATCACTAATGAACGGGATTGCTGTTCCCTCAAGATTAATGATCGGCGCAGAATGACCTCCAAAAGAAAAAGTATATAAATCATTTAAAACACCAATATTATCTAATTCATCATGAATTTTTCCCGATCCACACAGAACTGGAAGATCTAAAAATATTTCTAAATTACTCAAAGGACTTGCGCATTCGTAGTCAATAGTATTATCATCTGTTGAATGAACACTTACAATTGGAGGATCATTCTCATCAAGGAAATTTATTGTGTTAATTGCCCCCGCTAAGAGAATTGCTCCACAGACCTCTGATGAATATCCATGATTACCACTATTTCCTTCAATACCACCAGATTTTTCAAAAAAAGACTGAAACTCTTCAGGAACTTCACCTTCATCTATAACAGACAAATGGGCTGCTGTCACTGCACCAGCAGAATACCCCCCTACAAAAATTTGATTTGTATTAATTCCGAAGCTATTGTTATTGTTTTTAAAATCCTTTCTAAAATAACGAACCGCAGATTTCATGTCAGAGATAGAATTAACAACTGTCTGAGAAAAAATATTATAAGAATTAGCACTTAATAAACTTTGTAGATTAGTTAACCTATACTGTATTGAAGCGGTAACATAACCTCTTTTAGCAAATGCTTCACAAAGAGTAACCATTGTATTGCTATTTTTATCTCCTTCTATGTATACTCCCCCATGGGCAAAAATCAGCAATGGTCTATTTGTAGCTGTATCGCCTACAGGCTGGTAAATATCCATATCCAAGCCAGAATCTAAAGCTGACCAATCGTAAACACCTGTGTATTCAACAATGGTTTTAGAAACTTCATCAAAAATTTCAGTTTCATATCGCCCATCACATTGTGAAAAAAGCTGAGGGGATATAAATAATAAAAAAGCAAGTAAAACGTACTTCATGATTTAAATTATATGCTCAAAGATATTAATTTAAGCCTTTAGTTTTGACAACTGTTGATCAATAACTTCGTCTTCAATCTTGGTAAACAACAAATTTGCTCCGTTGATTTTATGCCCCGACTGTAATTCTTTAACCTTATCCCAACGACCTTGTTCAATATTTAGCATATCACTCAATTTATGAGCTGTAAATGGCAGAAAAGGTTCAGAAAAAACTGAAAGGTGAGCCGCAATCTGCAAAGCAATATTTAAAATCGTTTGAGTCCTTTTTTCGTCCGTTTTTTTCAACTTCCAAGGCTCAGTATCTGCTAAATATTTATTGCCCAATCTTGCTAAATTTATTACTCCCGATAAGGCTTCTCTTAACTTGTAGTTTTCAATCAATTGCCCGACTTTATCAGCACAGTTAGAAAGCTCTGCTAACACTTCTTCGTCATAAGAAGTTAAATTGCCTTTAGCAGGAATATGACCGTCCCAATATTTGTTGGTTAAAACAAGCACCCTATTTATAAAATTGCCAAAAATTCCGACTAACTCACTGTTGTTTCTAGTTTGAAAGTCAGCCCATGCAAAATCGGTATCCTTAGATTCAGGAGCTGTAGAACATAAGGCATAACGTAGAACATCTTGTTGACCCTCGAAATCTTTCAAATAATCGTGTAGCCAAATTGCCCAATTTCTAGAAGTAGATAGCTTTTGTCCTTCCAAATTTAAAAACTCATTAGCAGGAACATTAGTAGGCAATACAAAATCGCCGTGTGCCTTTAGAATAATAGGAAAAATAATAGCATGAAAAACGATGTTATCTTTGCCTATGAAATGAATAAGTTCAGCATCATTTTGCCAATAGTCTTGCCAATTTTTATTGTTATCAAGAGCCCATTGTTTAGTGGCTGAAATGTAGCCAATAGGAGCATCTAACCAAACGTACAAAACCTTACCGTCAGCCCCTTCTATAGGTACTTTTACACCCCAATCTAAATCACGAGTCATGGCCCGTTCTCTTAAGCCGCCATCAATCCAAGATTTGCACTGACCAATGACTTGAGAACGCCAATGTTTAGGGTTATGCCGTTGTTTTCCATTAAAAACGCCATTTTCTATCCAATCCCTTAGCCAATCTTCATGCTCTTGCATAGGTAGGTACCAATGCTTAGTTTCTTTCATTACTGGTTCGTTACCACTCAGAGTAGATTTTGGATTTATCAACTCATTAGGACTTAAAGCAGAACCACATTTTTCACATTGATCGCCATAAGCATTATCGTTACCACACTTAGGGCAGGTACCAACAATGTATCTGTCGGCTAAAAACTGCTTATGCTCTTCATCAAAGAATTGTTGGGATACAGTTTCTGTAAATACCCCTTTTTCATGCAAAACCTCAAAGAATTCTTTAGCGGTTTGATGATGTAATGGGTCTGAGGTACGGTAATAAATATCGAAGTTAATGCCAAAGTCAGCAAACGATTGTTTATTGAGCTGATGATAAGTGTCAACAATTTCTTGAGGGCTAAGTCCTTCTTTTTTTGCCCTTAATGTAATGGCGGCACCGTGCTCGTCAGAGCCACAAACAAACAAGACATCATCTTGTTTTGATTTTCTGTAACGAACATAAATATCAGCAGGAAGATATGCTCCAGCAATGTGTCCAATATGTAAAGGTCCGTTGGCGTAAGGCAAAGCAGAAGTGACCGTATATCTTTTTTTTGTCATTAACTTGTTCTAAAAATTTATCTTCGCAAAGATATTAAAAGGTAGCATACCTAGACGATGAATAAAGAACAAACTAGTTTACACATACCGACCCACTTAAAACAAGGTGATAAAATAGGCTTGATTTCAACAGCACGAAAAATTAGCAGAGATGAATTACAAGAAGCTATAAGATGTATTGAAAGCTGGGGACTAGAAGTTGTCTTAGGAGAAAATCTATTTAATAATTACCATCAATTTTCTGGCCAAGATGATGAACGCACTAAGGATTTACAATCGATGTTGGACAATCAAGATATTAAAGCTATTCTATGTGTTCGTGGGGGCTATGGAACTGTTCGCATAATAGATGACATTGATTTTAGTCATTTTCAGAAAAACCCCAAATGGTTAGCTGGATTTAGTGACATTACGGTTTTACACTCGCACATACACAAACTTAATGTTGCTACTTTACACTCCACTATGCCAATTAGTTTTTCCAGCAATACTTCTAAGGCTGTGATGAGTTTAAAAGATGCTTTACTCGGGAAACATTTAAGTATAAAAATAGACCACCACCCTTTCAATAGATTTGGAGAGGCAAAAGGACAAATCGTTGGAGGCAATCTATCCATTTTATATAGCCTTATAGGTAGTCCCTCAGACCTCAATACTGATGGAAAAATATTATTTATAGAGGACTTGGACGAATACCTATACCATATAGATAGAATGATGATGAACCTCAAAAGAAGTGGTAAGTTATCTAATCTTAAAGGACTAATTGTCGGAGGAATGACAAAAATGAACGACAATACTATTCCTTTCGGCAAAGATGCGGAATCAATCATCAAAGATGCGGTTTCTGAATATAACTACCCTGTATGTTTTGGTTTTCCTGCTGGACACATAAAAGACAATAGAGTACTGAAATTGGGCGTGATAGCTGAACTTAAAGTAGATAAACAATCTAGGTTAAACTATGAACAAAGCCCATGAAATAGGGCGTCAAGGTGAAGCTATAGCTTTGCACTTTATAGCCTGTAAAAAACATCACATATTAGAGAGAAATTGGCGTTGGCAAAAAGCCGAAATCGATATAATTTCTCAAGATAAAAGGACCTTAGTTTTTGTTGAAGTCAAAACTAGAAGTACTGAGCGTTATGGTCAACCCAAAGAGTTTATTAGTATTCGTAAAGAAGCCCTTATGAAAGAGGCCTCCGAAGCCTATTTAGAAATTAACGAATTGGAACTAGAACTACGTTTCGATATTATCAGCATAGTGCTAAAAACAGAACTCCTAAGATTGAGCACCTAGAAAATGTATTTTAATTAGTGATTTAGCTACCTTTGCACAAATTTGGGAGATGGAAAGAAAGAATAAGAGTTCTAATAAAAATAAGAAAGAGGGTTCTAGAGGAGGCTTCAATAAAGGTGATAATAAAAAGTCTGGATTTAAAAAACCCTTTGCTAAGCGAATCTCTAAAAAGCCAATAAAAAGCGATAAGCCTGGAATGCGACTGAATCAGTTCATTGCACATTCTGGAATTAGTTCACGTAGAGAAGCTGATAATCTTATAAAAGCAGGGCTTGTACAAGTCAATGGTAAAATTATTGTGGAGATGGGCTTTAGAGTTCTGCCTACAGATACCGTTAAATTCAATAACGAAACCATAGCCTCAGAAACTAAGCGTTATTTACTATTAAACAAACCCAAAGACTACCTAACAAGCACTGACGATCCTAAAAAGAAAAATGTATACGAACTCATTGCTAAAGCCTGTAAAGAACGGCTTTATCCTGTCGGTCGCCTAGAAAGAATTGCTTCTGGTCTTTTGTTATTTACCAACGATGGCGAACTATCCAAAAAACTAACCTACCCCAAACAGCGAGTAAAAAAAATATACCACATTACGCTAGATAAAAACCTAAAAGCGGTAGATATGAATAAAATAAAAGAAGGAGTTAGTGTAGATGGGTACGTGGTAGATATAGAAACTATTTCTTACGTTCAAAATTCACCAAAAAAAGAAGTTGGTGTAGAAATTCACATCGGCAAAAACAGCACCTTAAAAAACCTATTTGCTCACTTAGGATATAAAATTGTAAGAATGGACAGAGTATATTTTGGAGGGTTAACCAAAAAAGATATTCCAAGAGGTAGACACAGATTTTTAAGCGATAAAGAAGTATCAATGCTAAAAATGATTTAATTTAGCATAATACTATTTTAATCTAGCCGTTAAAAAATTATGCGCATTCTTAAACGTATTTTACTCGCCCTGATTGTATTAACCATTTTAATGGTTGGTTCTTCCGCTGCATACATCTATTACCAACAAGATGAGCTAGAACAAGTAGTAATTAAAGAAATAAACAAACGCTTAAAATCACCCATCAAAATTGGTGATATTGAGTTTTCTGTCATTAAAAATTTCCCATTTGCTAGTATTGACCTCAACAATATTCTTGCTATTGATGCTTTTCAAGAAGACACATTGTGTGAAATAGAGTTACTCCAGCTGAAATTTAATGCACTAGATTTATATAACAATATTTTCATCATTCAAGAGCTAACTTTAAAAAATGGTTTTGCATCAATATATTACAAGGACAGTATGCCAAACTATGTAATTTGGCACAGTACTCATGATAGCTCACAAAAAGAAAACACAGACTTTGGCTTAGAAAACATCAGCTTAGAAAATTTTAAAATTGCTTATGCTGTAGATGATATTCATTCTGTTATTGTCAATAATGAAAGCCAGCTACAACTGAGTATCAATAATGGTAGAACAGAAATCAATTTTCAAGGCGATATCACCAACGAAAAACTGATTTTAGACGGAATAAATCACCTGCCATCAAAAAAAATAAACCTCAATGGTGACATAGTTATAGATACATTAGTATTAAATATTAAATCAACCATAGCTTTAAGCGACATACAAATGGACTTAGACTTTGTGAGTACGGACAAAGCTATTTCAGTCAAAGTAAACACATCTGAATTCGAGCTAGAACCCACTTTAAAACTTATTCCTAAAAATTATCTTTCATCTTTAGAAGGCTATGAACTGCAAGGAAAAAGCAAAATTAAATTAAACTACATCAGCGACCAACAGAAAGAAGCCTACATAAATGTTGATTTTGATTTGAAAGAAGGCTATATAAAGGGTGACGATTTACCTTTTGACATGAATGAGACAGCTTTGAAGGGAAGTTATTCTAATGGCAAACAGCGTACAGACGCTAGTACAGAAATAAAACTCGACAACATACAATTTACTGCTAATGGCGAGTTAGTTGAAGCTAATGCAACTATACAAGGGCTCGAAAACCCTACCCTTATTACTGACTTCAACACTCAAATGCAACTCTCTGAAATAGAGAAATGGGGCTATGAACACGATTTTATATCCTTGATTGGTGACGCCAAAATCAAAGGCACATACAAGGGAAAAATAGGCCTTAAAAATAAAGTCACATATGACTTGGCAATGGCTGAAAAAATAGCAGATTTAACCATAGACAACTTAAGCCTTCATAGTGATGAACAAAGCCCCCAATTAAGCAATGCTAAGCTCAGCTTGAAACTTATCGATGACAATGTGAATATCTCAGCTTTTAATGGCACACTTGCTAAAGAGAGTAAAATCAAATTTGTTGGAGGTATAGAAAATGTATTTTCCTATTTATTCCTTAAAAATGCTGATTTAAAAATTGCCGGTGACCTCAGCTCTGACTGGATGATAATAGACGAATTTTTAGATGAAACAGACAAGACCTCAGAAACAACCCAAGAAAGTAAGCCGCAAGCCATAAGCTTACCTAACGATATTGTTGCTAACATAAACCTCAATCTTATAGACTTAACTTTCGATCGTTTCCATATGCGAAACTTTTCCTCGAAAATTAGCTACAAAAACAAATTGCTCAAAGCCAAAGATATTGTGCTAGAAACTATGTCAGGAAAGATTACATCAAACGTCACTTTTGAGCAAGTCAAAGATGGTAAATTAAGGCTAATTAGCACTACAGGGCTAGACAATATTAATGTTCGACAGCTATTTTATGAGTTTCATAACTTCGGGCAAACTACAATGCGTCACAAACATTTGAAAGGAAAGATAGATTCAGAGATTTATTTAAGAAACGAATGGGATATATACTTCAACCCTATTGATGAGCACCTCTACTCTTTTATCGATGTAAAAATTAATAATGGAGAGCTTTTGGACTTTGAACCTTTAATGATGATGTCAGATTATATTAGTGTAGAGGAATTAAAACGAATAAAATTTTCTACTTTAGAAAACCAAATTGAGATTAAAAATAACTTAATTGACATACCATTTATGGAAATTCACTCTACTGCCATAGATATTGCTGGAGCAGGAACACACTCCTTTGACAACCTTATGGACTATGAGTTTAAAATCCTTTTGAATGAAATATTGGGCAATAAGTTTAGACGAGAAAACAAGAAAAAGGTATCCGAATTTGGTATCGTTCAAGACGATGGTGTTAAAGGTATGACTATGTTCTTAAAAATGCAAGGCACAGTAGATGACCCACAAATTTCATACAATACCTTACGACTAAGAGAGTCGCTAAGTGATGGTTTTAAGAAAGAGAAAAAAGAACTAAAAGACGTTATTAAAAATCAGTTTAAGGATAAAAACAACGATAATCATTTACAAGGTAATCCGGACTACGATAATATCATTGAATGGGAGGAATAAATATATATAGCACGAGGAAGAATTGGAAAATTGTCCTTTTTATCTTTGCCACTATCATCTGCCTAGCATCACTAACCTACACCAACAAACTCGTTAGTGATTTAGATACAGAAGAAAGAAAAAAGATAGAATTGTGGGCAGAAGCCACCAATCAATTGGTCAATTCTGGTATGGGACCTACCAATAATATTTTGGCAAGTCGCATCATGCAAGAAAACACAACTATACCTATTATTCTTACCAATGAGGTTGGCGAAATAATAGGAAATAGAAATTTACCTCAACGACCTAATCAAGAAGCGTTTTTACAAAGACAACTGAGTATTATGATGGAGCAACACGAACCCATCATCATTGAAGCCAAAATGAATGGACAAGTCATCTTAACACAATACCTCTATTACAAAGACTCCTACATTTTAAGTCAGTTACGCTTTTACCCTCTTTTACAATTACTAGTTATATTCTTATATGTGGGTATTGCCTATTTAGCATTCAATCGCTCCAAAAAGTCAGAACAAAATTTGGTATGGGCAGGAATGGCAAAAGAAACGGCTCACCAGATAGGCACTCCCCTATCTTCACTAATAGCGTGGGTGGAAATTCTTAAAGCTAAAGAAGGAATGACTGAAATTAGTAAGGAGATAAACAAAGACGTTAAACGATTAGAAACTATAACAGAACGTTTTTCAAAAGTAGGCTCAAAACCTAAATTGGAAAATGAAAGCATATATGCAATTCTAAATCAAACGGTATCCTATTTACAAGATAGACTGTCCTCTAATGTACACTTAGAACTCGACAATCAATGTAACAACTCCACTGCTCCAATAAATAGTACATTATTTGAATGGGTTGTAGAAAATATCTGCAAAAATGCCGCAGATGCGATGGATGGAAAGGGACTGATTAAAATCACACTATTCAGCGATTCGGATTATCTAAAAATTGATATAAGCGACAACGGAAAAGGATTACAAAAAGCCAATTTCAAACGTATTTTTGAACCTGGATTTACTACCAAAAAAAGAGGGTGGGGACTAGGGTTATCCTTATCAAAACGAATTATTGAGGAGTATCACTTAGGCAGACTATACGTCAAAAGTTCATCAAAAGAAGGGACAACCTTTCGTATTTCTCTACACAGAAATTAAATTCCACAGCTACCTTTACCTCGTTTAAATAAATATTCTTGGTGATATTCTTCTGCTCTGTAAAACGTTTGAGCAGGCACAATTTCTGTCACTATGGACTGACTAAACTTGTCAGACTTATCTAATTCATCTTTGGTACGCTTAGCAATGTCTTCTTGTTCGCTATCGTGGAAGAATACAGCCGAACGGTATTGAGTTCCTACATCAGGACCTTGACGATTAAGTGTCGTTGGGTTATGGTTTTCCCAAAAAAGCTGTATCAGTTCATCAAAGCTAATTTGTGTGGGGTCGTAGACAACTTCTACTGCTTCAGCATGCATGGTATTCTCATAGCAGACCTCTTTGTAGGTCGGATTTTTGGTATGACCACCAATGTAGCCTACATCTGTAGAGTAAACCCCTTTAAGCGTTCTAAAAAGTTCTTCAACCCCCCAAAAACAACCAGCCGCAAAAGTGGCTTTCTTCAATTTTTCATCAGCAATAAAACGAACACTGATACTGTTCACGCAATGGCGTGTATTTTCAGGAGTTAGGTTTTCACCAACAAAGACGTGTCCAAGATGACCGTCACATTTAGCACATGTAATTTCTGTACGCTCGTAACCCAAATCAAAATCGGAAGTTTTCTTTATCGCCCCATCTTTAACCGTGTCAAAAGCTGGCCAACCACAACCAGCATCAAACTTATCGGATGAATCGTACAAATGACTACCACAAGCTCGGCAGACAAAAATACCAGCTTCATAAAAGTTATCGTATTCGCCAGTAAATGGGGCTTCTGTCCCTTTATCTACAATTACTCTTTTTTCTTCAGGGCTTAAATTTTCAAAATAATTATGGTTCATTGGTGTCGGCGTTGTTTTAGTTTGACAAGAAATTAATAAAGGTGAAACAATGCAAAAATACAGCATAAAGTAAAATAATTTACAGGCTGAATAAGTCAAATTCTTAACTATTTTTGTGGAGTGTCTGGTATTTATATACATATTCCTTTTTGTAAACAGCAGTGCCATTATTGCGATTTTCATTTTTCCACTTCTCTAAAAACAAAGGGAGATTTATTAAATGCCTTAGTGCATGAGATGAAAATTCAATCGTCATTTTTAGCAGGTACAAAGATACGGACAATTTACTTTGGAGGGGGCACACCAACTATATTATCGCAAGATGAAATAAAAGGTTTATTTGAGGCATTAAACCAAAGCTTTGAACTCGACAATGTGGAAGAAATAACTATAGAGGCCAATCCAGACGATTTGACTGAACAAAAGGTCAAGGAGCTAAAGGACACACCTATAAATCGATTGAGCATAGGGGTGCAATCTTTCAAAGCTAAGGATTTAGAATACATGAATAGAGCTCATAATGTCCATCAGGCCCACGACTCTATTAAGCGAGTGCAAGATGCAGGTTGGGAAAACATAACCGTTGACCTTATTTATGGCACACCTACCTTAAGCCATGAACAATGGCAAGAAAATATGCAAACCGTTATTGATATAAACGTACCACACTTATCTGCCTATGGACTAACGGTAGAAGAAAAGACGCCACTACATCACGCTATAAAAAAAGGGAAACAGTTACCACTAGACGAAGATAAAAGTAAAGTTCAGTTTGAAATGCTAATGGATTTCATTCCTAAGAATGGACTAGAACAATATGAAATATCCAACTTTGCTAAGAAAGGGTACGAAGCTAAACACAACGGCAGTTATTGGACAGATGAAAAATATTTAGGGCTAGGACCTTCAGCACATTCCTTCGATGGGGAAAGAAGAATCTGGAATATTTCGAATAATATACGCTATATCAACTCTATTAAAAAAGGGCAACTAAACAACGATTTTGAGGTGCTTAGCCAAGAACAACGCTTTAACGAATACGTTTTAACCTCATTACGCACTAAAGAGGGTTGTAATTTAGATTATGTAAAATCTCGTTTTTCACCATTTTTAGTCGATTTTTTAACCTTTTCTATAAAAAAATGGCTAAAAAATGGCGAAATTGAACAAAAAAGGAATTTTTTAGTGTTGACAAAAAAAGGCAAATTGGTTGCCGATTGGGTGGCATCAGAACTTTTTTACATCAACTAAACTAACAATTTAAGATAAATTCCTATTTTTGAACGTTTTTGAACGTTTTTAGCCTTTTTTTAATAGTTTTTGTCTCTTTTTGGCAAAAAAACTGATTTTTACCAAACTACAAAAGACGAAAAAAATAACAACACAAAAAATGACAAAATCAGACACTTTTCAGCGTTTTTTGTGCCATTTTTGAGAATTTTTACCAAAAAAAGAAGTTTTTTTATAAAAATGACGAGCCAAAAAGCCCAGAATTGACAAAAACACTAAAAAAAAGACCATTTATTAAATTTTGAATACTTTTAAGCCATGTTAGCAAACATTACACATCAAGGACAATCATTTAAAGTCGATTTATCTAAACCTATAGATATTTCCTTACCATTAAAAGCAGGCCTAGACAATCCTACGGCCTGGTATGTACCAGAAGTGAAAATGGAAGCTGTTGTTATGGACGACTGGGTAGGAGAAGTCAAACAAGGTGGCTCTGTCAATTTTTTCAATATTTCTTTCAACCCTCACGGGCATGGCACACACACCGAGTGTGTAGGACATATTTCAGAAAACAAAGAATCTGTTAACGACTGTATTACCAGCTATTTTTTTAACGCCCAATTGATAAGTATAGAGCCTACAAAGCAAGACGATGATAGAGTCATTACTAAAACACAAATTCAAAACCTTATTGAAAACAATATTGAAGCTATAGTTATAAGAACTCTACCAAATGGCGAGGATAAAAAAACAATGGCCTATTCTAACACCAACCCTACCTATTTGGAAAAAGAAACCGCTCAATTGTTAAGAGACTTAGGCGTAAAGCATTTACTCATTGACTTGCCGTCCGTAGATAAAGAACAAGACTATGGTATTTTGGCAGCTCACCACGCCTTTTGGGACTATCCTCAAAATACTAGAATAGATTGTAGTATTACAGAGCTAATTTACGTGCCATCAAAAATCGAAGACGGACGATATTTGCTCAACCTTAGCTTCGCCCCATTTCACAATGACGCTAGTCCTAGCAGACCTACGCTTTACGCCTTATTATGATAGAGGAATTAAGAAATTATTGCTTAGCCAAAAAATACGTTAGTGAAAGTTTTCCTTTTGACGAAAGCACTTTAGTCTTTAAGGTACACCACAAAATGTTTGCTCTCATTTCCTTAGAGCAAGACCCCTTGAGAATGAACCTCAAATGTGAGCCTGAAAAAGCCACAGAGTTAAGAGAAGCTTATTGGCAAGTAATCCCCGGATATCATTCCAACAAAAAACATTGGAACACCATCATAATTGATGGACTTTCCTTAAAGCAAGTACAAGAATGGATTGACCACTCTTACCAATTAGTATGGGACAAACTGCCTCGAAAGATCAAAAATTAATACAAAAAACTGTTGTAAGGAAAACGTTTGGCGTGGATTTCTTTAGCCATTTCGTATAATTTATCCCTAAAGGCATTAAAATTATCTTTCTGCAAAGCCGATATAAAAATGCTATCTCCACTTTTTGCCATCCAAGTATGTTTCCACTCCTCCAATGAAATATTGGCTTTTGTAGCAGGTGTCAAATCTTCTTCGTCTTTCTTTTCGTAAGTGAAAGCGTCCACCTTATTGAAGACCATAACGCTCGGCTTATCAGACGCATTAATTTCGTCTAAGGTTTTATGGACTATGTCTATTTGTTCTTCAAAATTAGGGTGTGAGATATCAACTACATGCAATAAAATATCGGCTTCTCTAACTTCGTCTAAAGTCGATTTAAAGCTTTCGACCAATTGATGAGGCAATTTGCGAATAAAGCCTACGGTATCAGATAATAAAAAAGGTAAATTGCCAATAACCACCTTTCTTACGGTTGTATCTAAAGTGGCAAACAATTTGTTTTCAGCAAAGACCTCCGATTTGGACAAGCTATTCATTATGGTTGATTTACCTACATTGGTATAACCAACTAAAGCCACCCTAACTAAAGCTCCTCTATTACCCCTTTGAATGGCTTTTTGTTTGTCAATCTTAATTAACTTCTTTTTGAGAAGGGCTATTTTATCTTGAATGATACGTCTATCGGTTTCTATCTGCGTTTCCCCCGGTCCACGCATTCCGATACCCCCCTTTTGACGTTCTAAGTGAGTCCACATACGGGTCAGTCGGGGCAAAAGGTATTGGTACTGAGCTAATTCTACTTGTGTGCGAGAGTGGGCAGTTCGTGCTCTTGACGCAAAAATATCAAGAATAAGGTTACTCCTATCTAATATTTTGCATTCCAATTCCTTTTCAATATTTCTAAGCTGAGAAGGCCCAAGCTCATCGTCAAAAATGACCAGTTGAACATCTTCATCTTTGATAAAGCGTTTTATCTCAATGAGTTTGCCTTTTCCAACAAATGTTTTGGGGTTAGCAATAGCTAATTTTTGAGTGAAATGTTTAACTGCGATTGCCCCAGCAGTATGAGCTAAAAAGTCCAATTCCTCCAAATACTCTTTGGCTTGACTTTCGTTTTGGTCATTTGTTATCAAACCAACCAAAACGGCTCTTTCCTCAACAAAATCGTGAGTAAGCTTTTGACTCATATTATAACCAACTTGGAGGTAAAGACCAAACTATACAAAGTGTTGTAATGGCAAATAAAATGAAGGTTCTACGATGATTACTAGCATCTTCAGATTTTTTAGACTTAGAACGTGCCACTGTTAGCAAGACCAAAGCAATAGTCATCATCAAAGGATGCTCTAAAGCATACAAACGAGAAAGAGAGTCCCCCATAGCTTGGCCTAAACTTTTGACATTAGGGCTAACAAAATAGAGTATAGCACCAACCACCCATTGAATATGCGCTGTTATCATGGCAAACAACACCAATTTATTAGACAGCTTATCAAAAGGAGAGGATTGTATCCAGCCGATTAAAGATTTTACCAATACAGCACCAATCAATAATATAAGTATAAAAGGTAAGTTTGAATGTAAATGTAATAGTCCGATGTACATAAAATTAATTTTTGGCAAAGGTAAGGAATTATATCCGTCAGTAATTTGTAATTTAACACCCTAAAATTAACAATTAACAATGAAGTATCTTTTAATCGTTTTTACTAGCTTAAGCTTTGCTATTTCGGCTCTAGCACAACATACGTTTCCTGTAAATGGAGTCGTTAATAGTTACGAATCTACTCATGCTTTTATCAATGCAACTTTAGTTGTTTCTCCCCAACAAAGTATCCAAAATGGAACACTCATCATAAAAGGTGATGAGATTCTTAGAGCCGATGCCGATACCACAATTCCACAAGGGGCTATCGTTCACGATATGAAGGGCAAATACATTTACCCATCTTTCATAGATTTAAATGCTAACTACGGTATAGATGAACCTAAAAAAGTCAAGTGGAAACCCTCACC
>TARA_Y200000002_G_scaffold182032_1_pt1 | contig 14664 bp, 15 predicted proteins | sample TARA_Y200000002 | Tara Oceans TARA_Y200000002 (sample SAMEA2619388) | marine metagenome | biome: marine biome (ENVO:00000447); feature: surface water layer (ENVO:00002042); material: "saline water (ENVO:00002010), including plankton (ENVO:xxxxxxxx)" | depth 5 m | reverse complement strand
ATCAATGGAGAGCCTTTTTCGGTCCATATACTAGCATATGCTTGCGCTGATTCTTTAGGGCGCCTAGGCAATATAAGACAGTTTACTAAAAACCAGCGAATTACTTTTGGCGCATCTAGAACCCGCTCGTCCATAAGAAACTCTCCTAAGTACCTTCGAACATCACTAACCTGTGTGGAGTCAGGGGATCCAAGATTAAGTAAAATAACACCTCTCATATAAAACTAAAAGTATAGAAGCTTGATTGATGACACCTTGTCAAATTTAAGACAGCATTTTAATATTTATGTATAGTTTCTTTATTTGAGGACTGCTAGCAGTATTTTTACATGCCGCCAATGGAATCATTCATTTTGTGCTATGATACTACAAAACCGGATGGTACGCCGCGCAAGTTGACTGATATCACTCAGATAAAAAATACAGGATGGAGCCCTAAGATTCCTATTGAGGAAGGCGTTGTTATGGCTTACCAGGCATTTCTCGAAGAGACTGCTAGCGGGCAATTACGCGAGTGAGATACTTTATATATATAAATCTAACCATTTCGCCTTAGAACGGCGGTTCTTCATCTAGTATCTCATCTGCAGGATCGAAAGGAGGTGGAGCATCGTCATTACTACTACTGTTAGTACCCGTTTCAATCTTCCAGGCCGCTAAATTAACGAAGTACTTGCCATTCCACTCACGGCCATTGATGTCAAAAGTAACCGTCACTTTATCGCCTTTTTTCAGTTTATTGACTAATTCTACTTTATCTTTTAAGCACTCAAATTGTATTTCTTGAGGGAATTTATCGGCTTCAGATGTGACAACAAATGCGCGCTTATTAAAGCCACTAGCAAAAGTTTGCTCTTCTAGAATTTCTTTAACGGTACCAGTTAATTCATATGACATATTTTCGTTAAAGTCTTTTACTGTCTTTGTGGCAAAGCTATTTAATCAAAGTATTACAAATTTACGTGTTTTTTGTTTTTAGGCACAAATAATAAGGCTTTTCTTTAATCGCTTTGGGCGTCATGCAACAAATGCTCATTTAGTCTACTATTATTTAGTTACTTTTCATGCACTCTCCTAGCTACTCATTTCCTGTGCTAAGTGCGCAGAGGGCTAAAGCTTTTGAAGCTTCCGTCGTCTCAAGCATGGAGGAGGAGTGGCTTTTCATGCAGCGTGCTGGTCGTGGTATCGCTCAACAAGTTATTAGTGATTATCAAGAACTTAGGCCACTTCCAGAATCTCTGCGAATCTTAGTAATCGCCGGTAAGGGTCATAATGGGGGAGATGCAATGTTAGCATGTAACCAATTGTTAGGGGATCTCCCTCGTGCATCAGTTACATTACTGACGACTTGCACCAGTGAATCGATGAAGCCTCTGGCAAAGCGTGCATATGAAGATCTCAAGGGCCGTGTTTTGGAGTACTTAATTTCTGAGGACGCTACAATTGAAAGCATAGCAGCTATCTTAAACCAGTGTAACGCTTCTAGAGGCTTTGACATATGCCTCGACGGCTTACTTGGCATAGGGTTTGAGTCTCCGATTAGGGGGTCTTTAAAAAATTTAATCGAAGCTACTAATGAGTATACAGAAATAGGGCTACGAGCTTCAGTTGATATGCCTAGCGGCTTAACTGGCTCATCAGAATCGATTTCTTTTTGTGCAGATTTTACTTATGCTACTGGTATAGTGAAAGCACTACATGTTTCTGGAATGTCTAATTTAGGCAGAGTTCATCTTATCGATCTTGGATTTTTTGACACAAGCGCTAAGTCTGAAGAAAAAGTGGCGGTTGAACACGCGAAGGCAGCTAAGTTAATTCAATCAGCTGAGTTTTTTTTGAGTGATCGAGTTTTAGATCCGGTCCGTCGATTGCGCCCTGCGAATGTTGACAAACGCACATTTGGGCACCTTTTCATCATAGGTGGCTCCGCATACATGCCAGGTGCTTTACTCATGGCAGTGCAGGCAGCTGTTCGCTCTGGTGCTGGCCTTGTGACTGCATTTGCGCCAGCTTCTATTGCCTCAAGCCTTGCCGCACGAGTGCCTGAGGCAATGTGGATTCCATGGCCAGAAAGTAGTAACGGTACCCTAGATCCGCGCGCTATTGGATTATTGATGGAGCGAATAGGTCGGGCTACTGCTTTGTTAATAGGGCCAGGTATGGGAAGCGATCGTAATACAGAAATGATTGCTCAAGAAGTTATTAAACGTGTTGATTTACCCATAGTGTGTGATGCGGATGCTTTGAATAATCGCGCCCTTGAATTAGTTTTAAAGCGTAGTACTCGGTCCGGTCCAGTTGTACTTACCCCTCATATGGGTGAATTTATGCGGATTGCTAAATTAGATCGTGAAGAGGTTTCCACTGAATCTTTATTGCACTATAGTCAGTCCAACAAGGTTATAACCGTTCTTAAAGGTCCAATAACTCAGATTTGTGACGGACACAAGGTTTGGTATAATAGTTTCGGCGGACCTGTTCTATCTCGTGGGGGAAGCGGTGATATGCTTGCAGGCTTAATTGGCGGTTTCATCGCCCAAAATAATAATGAGGTCACAGAATCAGTCTTGCAAGCGGTAGTGCTTCATGGGCAGGCGGCGGAATATTTAGCACGCGAACAAGGTCAGGTTACGGTACAAACCACTCAGGTACTGAATTTTTTATCAATAGTTTTACGTGGCGGTTAATTCGTAATTATATAAGACTTAGTCCAGATATGGATACAAGTCTGACCCAACATCAAGCACATCTTATTCTTAATGGATTGCCGCACGTTGGACCAGTTATGTTTCGTCGCCTGATGGATGCTTTCGATGATAATGGCATAGCGCTCCTTAATACTAATAAAAACACACTACTTCAAACGCATGGCATTGGTCCTAAACTCGTAAGCGTCTTAGATAACTGGGAGTTACATTTTAATTTATCCAGAGAAGAGAGATTGCTAGAGGAAAGAAATACTCGGTTTATTAGTCTGGAGTGTTCTGATTATCCAAAGCTACTTCGGGAAATCTATGACCGACCTATTGGATTGTATTGGAAGGGTGACTACACCATAGATAGACCTTGCGTTGCCATTGTCGGCACTCGCAAAGCAACTCTCTATGGGCTAAGTGTTGCGAAAAGTTTTGCTGCAGATTTAGCCTCCCTTGGATTTTGTGTAGTTAGTGGAATGGCTAGAGGAATAGATACAGCTGCCCACGAGGGTGCATTATCTGTTGGCTCTAAAACGATAGCAGTTCAGGGCAGTGGACTAGATATTGTTTATCCTCCTGAAAATTTAAATCTATATAAAGAAATAATAGATAATGGTGCAGTTGTCAGTGAGTTTTGTTTTGGACGACGAATAGGTCGTACCACTTTCCCTATGCGTAATCGTATAGTTTCGGGCATGTGTGAAGCAGTAATTGTAATTGAGAGCAATTGCTCCGGAGGCAGTATGATCACAGCGCGCTTTGCTGGAGAGCAATGCCGTGATTTAATGGTGATACCTGGACGTATCGATCAAATGACTAGTGCAGGCTGTTTACAATTATTGCGAGATGGTGCGACTTTGGTTACAAGTGTAGATGATGTTTTAGAAGAGTTACGCTATAGCAGACCTAAGAGCAGTGCAGTATGCTTGCCTAAGTCTACAGACGATACGGTATCAATTTCTAAGGCGGAGCAGTCCGTACTTACTTGCTTTAGTGGAGGTGAGATTCTTTCGCCTGATAAAATTGCAGAGCACGCTAAAAAATCATCTGCACAAGTAGCATCAATTTTGATGAGCTTGGAGCTAAAAAAGCAATTGGTAAAGCGCTCAGATGGACGCTTTGAGGCTAATTAGAAATCAATCTTGCCACCTTAGTGAAATCAAGCAGAACGGATAGATGCACGATCTATTTAAAAACGTCTCCATTATAAAAAATGCTAATGTTTATTTCGACGGCCAAGTTACCAGTCGTGTAGTGCTTTTTGCAGACGGCTCCAAGAAGACGCTCGGCTACATGCAAGCCGGCGAGTATGAGTTTGGCACAGAATCGCCAGAGCTTATGGAGCTACTTGGCGGCTCGATGGATGTGAAGCTAGCTGGTGAAGATGTTTGGACGACGTACCAGAAGGGCGAGTCCTTCAAAGTGCCGGGCAATTCGAAGTTTGCCTTAACGGTTAAAGGAGTAGGCGCTGACTATTGCTGCTCTTATTTTAGTTGAGCGCTTACTCTGGCATCGCCGACGAGTGGTGCTCGACAATCTTACTACCTTGACCGTGTAAACGGTAAACGAAGGTGAAGCGTGCTTGCACCGATGAACCTTCGGCAAAAGTAAAAGTGTAAACGCCCGAGTTGATTGCGACATCGCCAAAGACTCGAACGTTGGAATCGTCAATTCTCCCCTTCGGGCCTTTTGCGAGGAAAGCGATAAAGTAGTCTTCAATCTCTGCATGTGTTTTACGTACCTTGTTGGATAGAGTCGGCAGGAGGATTGCGCTCGTATCGTAAAGTGCTACAACATTCTTTGGCTTGCCTGTTTGAATCGCTGCATTCCAATGGTCGAACAGAGAGTTGATTTCGATAGTGTTCATGGTGTTTCTGGTAGTAGGATTCACTCGGTTGTTATAGGATTGCCCTGCTGCATAGGACAGCCTTTGAAATGCAGTCGATCAAAACGTAAACTGATATTTTGCAAGGCGGCTAGCTATCTCAGTGACGATTTTCTTTTCAGCCTCTTCGCCTTGAGCGGCAAAGGTCACGGAGAAACGAACAAAATCTCCGCAATCATCCCAAGGTACCGTACTTATAAGTTCATTGGTGATGAGCCATTGGCTGAAAGCTTCACCAGAATCAAAATGGATCTTTTGGTCGGCATAGCTTGCCGATTTTGGTGCTGCTACGTAAAGGAAGAAGCTGCCCTTAGGCTTACTTGCGGAGAACCCATTTGCATTCAGGGCTGCTACTAGTAAGTCCATTCGACGGGAATACTTAGCCGCGATTTCTTCTGTAATTCGAGGGTTAGCTAAGGCAGTGGCTGCTGCCTTTTGTATCGCCAAGAACTGTCCGGAGTCAGAGTTATCTTTCATGTCGCCGTAAGCTTTTACGATGAGTGGATTACCGACAACAAATCCGATACGCCAACCTGTCATATTATAACTTTTGGACAGGGAGTGTAGCTCAACGGCTACATCTTTAGCTCCGTCTACTTGTAAGATCGATGTCGGAGCTCCTTCAAAGACAAGAGAAGCGTAAGCGGCATCTTGTATGATGATGAGGTTATTGGATTTAGCGAAAGCAACTGCTTCTTTATAAAATTCTAGTGTCGCGGAAGCACCAGTAGGATTGTTTGGATAGTTCAGTACTAAGATCTTAGCCTTAGTTAGAACAGCTTCTGGGATCACTTTGAAGTCTGGCAGAAAGTCATTTGCTGCTTCTAGAGGCATATTATGAACTTTCCCACCATAGTACTGTGCATGTGTGCCGAGTACCGGATAGCCAGGCACTGTCATTAATACGTAATCCCCTTCGTTGATAAAACATGCGGGCAACATAGAGAGCGCAGTTTTTGAACCAATTGAGTGGAGGATCTCGGTTTCCGATTTGATGTGATGAACTCCAAAAACTTCAGCCATGTAGTGCGCTGCCGCTTTTTTATAATCTTCTCCACCATTGTCCGCATAGCCCCTGTTTTCAGGAACTGTAGCTTCGTGTTGGAGTGATTTAATTACTATTGGAAAAGCCATCTCATCGGGTTCGCCGACTCCCATGTCTATTAGAGATACTTCCGGATTAGCCAGCTGTGCTGCCTGTTTTGCTCGTTTTATTTTTTCGAACTTATAAATTGCGGTAGACTTACCGTATTCTTTGCCGCCGATACGCTTGGCAAATAGTTCCTGAATGTAGGGATCGCTCATGGTTTTCTGGACTTTGTGAGAATTTACTTTGTATTGTGTTGGTTTTACCTGCGAAATAACTTATAAATAAAAACTAAATGCAGACAATTCAATCTATTCACGAAATGCAATCACATGCGATTAGCCTTCGCGCCAGCGGACAGTTGATTGGACTAGTGCCGACGATGGGATGCCTGCATGAAGGGCATTTGTCGTTGATAGATATTGCTAAGGAAAAGACCGATAAGGTCATTGTCTCGATTTTTGTCAACCCCACGCAATTTGGACCTAACGAGGATTATGATGAGTATCCTCGAAATTTAGAGCAAGACGTAGCCATTTGTTTAGAACGTGGAGCCGATATTGTCTTCAACCCTTCCAGTGAAGAAATATACCCTCAAGGATATTCTACATATGTTAAAGAAGAGCGAGTAGGGCAAGGTATGTGTGGTATTTCTCGTCCAATTCATTTTCGTGGAGTTACGACAATCTGCCTTAAACTATTTAATATTACACGCCCTGACCTTGCAGTTTTTGGGCAAAAAGATGCACAGCAATGCGCCGTTATTAAAAAGATGGTATCGGATCTTAATTTACCAATTGAAATATCTGTTGGGCCAACATTACGCGATCCAGATGGCTTAGCAACGAGTTCTCGTAATCGTTATTTGAGTGAGCTTCAGCGAGCCGATGCACTATCGATTCCTTTCGCCTTGGAAGAGGGTAGGCGACTTGTTGAGGAAGGTGTAAGGCAAGTCGATCGTGTAGTCGCTGAGATTACGCATCATTTGTCGAAGTGTCGCCGCCTAAGAATTATTTATGTGCAAGTCATTGACCGTGAAACTATGGAGCCAATGCGTGAGATTATAATTGGGAAAAGCCTAGTCGCTGTGGCAGTTTGGGTCGATCAGACACGTTTGGTTGATAATATCCTACTCTAGCGTAACTATATAATCTACGTATAAGTTTGGATCTGATACATGGTTTTTATTTATGATTAATACATTCGATGTAATTGTAGTTGGCAGTGGTATTGCTGGTTTAAGTTTCGCGCTCAAAGTCGCAGAGGCGGGTAAAAAAGTGGCAATTATTACAAAGAAAAACTCTGCGGAATCGAATACGAACTATGCGCAGGGTGGTATAGCTGCTGTTACTTCTCGATCCGATGATCTTGAAATGCATATTAGAGATACATTGGATGCTGGAGATGGACTTTGTGAGCCATTAGCAGTTCGTGAAATTCTACGTGATGGTCCTAGTAGTATTGACGAGCTTGTGCAGCGCGGGGTCGCATTTACACAGTTAGAAGATGGACGAGTCTCACTTGGTAAAGAAGGTGGGCATTCTAAACGTCGTATATTGCACGTTAAAGATGTAACTGGTAAAGCTATTGAGCAAGCCCTGCTGCATGCAGTTGATAATTGCTCTTTAATAGAGACCATGGAGCATCATTTTGCTGTTGATTTGATTACTGCTAAAAAAATCAGTGCAGAGTGTTTGGATAAATCTGATAGAATTCTAGGCCTTTATGTTTTCAATGAAAAAACACAAAAAGTAGAAACCTTCGCGGCACCTGCTGTACTATTAGCGACAGGTGGTATTGGGCAAGTTTATGAGTATACTACTAACCCATCTATAGCAACCGGTGATGGAATAGCTATGGCATATCGTGCTGGAGTGGAGGTTTGTAATATGGAGTTTATCCAGTTTCACCCCACTGCTTTTTATACTACTCAAGCAGAGCGATTCTTAATCAGCGAAGCTGTGCGTGGTGAAGGAGCTATTTTGCGAAATTTAGAGGGGGAGGCTTTTATGGTACAATATGATACGCGCCAAGACTTGGCGCCACGTGATATTGTTGCGCGCGCTATTGATGCTGAGATGAAAAAGTCTGGTGCTCGTCATGTCTGGCTTGATGTACGATCTATTCCATTAGCTACTTTGCACGAAAGGTTTCCTAATATATATGAATATTGCGCAAATCAGGGAATTTCTTTAGAAAAAGATATGATTCCAGTCGTTCCAGCAGCACATTATCTATGTGGTGGTGTGAAGACTCAATTGAATGCGAAAACCGATCTTACAGGTCTATATGCTTGTGGTGAGGTGGCCTGTACTGGCCTGCATGGAGCCAATCGATTAGCTAGTAATTCCTTACTAGAGGCTGTAGTGATGGCAAAGCGTGGAGCAGTTGCTGTTCTAGAAGATCTCGCTAAAACATATCATCAACCGCAATCACTGCCTGATTGGATAGATGGTGACTTACACGATTCTGATGAGCGAGTGATTCTTACCCATAATCGCGATGAGCTTAAACGCACTCTATGGGATTATGTTAGTATTGTCCGTACCGATAAGAGACTGGAGCGAGCACGAACACGCATCGAGGTTCTAGAGCGTGAAATCAATGACTACTATTGGGATTCTAAAGTAGATGTGAGTTTGCTAGAATTGCGAAATATGATTCAGGTTTCTGCGCTAATCGTTCAATGCGCTCTAGAGCGTAAAGAAAGTCGAGGGCTCCATTACACGCTGGATCACCCGAAGAAAAGTGAGCGAATTGTGGAGAGTTCTCTGCAGGCATATTAATGGTATTAGCTAGGCAACCGAAATGGGCCTTAGTAGGCCCTGGAGCAATTGGGCTCTATTATAGCGCGCTACTTATAAAGAGTGGCGCTTCACTATCTATTTTAGCCCGAAGTGATCTTGTCGCAATGCGAGAAAATGGCATTCTATTAAGATCATTGCAATACAGTGGTGAGGACGCAGACACATTGGTACTTAATAGCGAATTTAATCTTATGCCCAAGCAGATTGCTGCTGATGCAAATGAAATTGGATTCGTTGACTATGTTTTAATTGCAGCAAAATCTACAGTAAACCAAAGCCTCATAAGTAGTCTAGGTCCTTTAGTTAAGGAGGGTCATACTGTTCTGATTACTTTGCAGAATGGATTAGGAAATGCCGAGTTTTTTGCGCAACACTTCCCGCGCAATCCTGTCCTATCTGGTCTTTGCTTTGTCTGTGTAAATCGTACTGCTCCTTCTGTTGTTGAGAATTATTTAACAGGGCGAGTTGAGATAGGATCCTTGCAGGACCGCTGGCCTGAGTGCGCCGCTGCTGTAGTTGATACATTTAATTCAGCTGGCATTAGAACAAAGCTAGCGAAATCCATGAGCGCGGCTTTATGGCGGAAACTCTGCTGGAATATTCCGTTTAATGGCTTAAGTATTGTTGGTGGAGGCATTACAACAGATCGTATCCTAAGTGATCCTTCCTGCCGTGCACGAGCGACTCGTTTAATGCAGGAAGTACGAAGCGTGTCGACTAAGGCTGGATATTTAATTTCAGATGATTTTATTCAGAGCCAATTTGATGTAACCGAGAGCATGGGAGCCTACAAACCATCTTCATTAATTGATTTTCTAAGCGGACGATCTGTTGAGGTCGAAGCAATATGGGGAGAGCCCTTGCGTCGTGGAATAGCTATGGGAATCGATATGTTTGAGTTGCAAGATCTTTATGAATCTCTAAAAAAGATCGTATAGATTTTTGGGCATTTCTTTTGCTTTATCATGCTCCTATTATATCAGAACCAGCAGTTGGTAAATTAAATCATTTCTAATGAGGCCACATGAATAAGTCAGAGCGTGTTAAATTCGTCTTGTCCGAGCTAGCTGAGCTGTATCCAAATCCGCCGATACCTTTGTCCCATAAGGATCCGTATACTTTACTCATTGCTGTACTTCTTTCAGCGCAGTGTACCGATGTGCGAGTCAATCAGATCACTCCTCAGCTTTTTGCAAAAGCAGATAATCCTTATTCTATGCTCAAGCTTTCAGTAGATCAAATTCGCTCTATTATTCGTCCCTGTGGACTTTCTCCTATGAAGTCCAAAGGAATCGCTGGGCTATCACGAATTCTTGTGGACCAGTACGAAGGGCAAGTGCCCGCTGATAGTGCAGCGCTTGAGGCCTTACCAAGCGTTGGACATAAGACAGCATCTGTTGTTATGGCGCAGGCTTTTAATGTGCCAGCTTTCCCTGTTGATACTCACGTACATCGTTTAGCGCAGCGCTGGGGATTAACCACTGGAAAGAATGTGAGCGTTACAGAACGTGACCTAAAAAGGCTTTTCCCGAAAACAGCTTGGCATGACTTGCATCTGCAAATGATCTTCTACGGTCGTGAGCACTGTTCTGCTCGTGGATGCGATGGAAGAGTCTGCAAAATTTGTCGTACTCTTTTCCCGAATAGAAAACATGCGTTTAAGGCACGAAAGAGTTGATCTTCTACTCTTCCTTAGGCTTAGATTTTAATTTAGTTGGGTCTTTTTGAAAGAGTTTTTTAGTATCAAAAAAACTAACTTTTTTATTTTTACGTGTTCCAGCCAGTGTCCCTAGATCTAATGATTGGGTGGAACTGGTGTGTTTATTTGAAAGCGTTCCATCTTGCGTCGCTATTTTTTGCTTATTCGCTTCTTTTTGGGCCTTCTCATTAAATACATCTGCAGCAATTACAATACGTCCAGCAGGCGCTTGGCTTCCCTTGAATGCTAGACAAAAGAAGTAGGTTCCTTGCTCATAAGAAAAAAGTGAAATACATCCCGATAGCAGGATAAGAATTAGTAAAAAGGAGCGCATTTTATTTATGGCATTATATTAATTTCATTATAATCATATTAGGATTCTATTATTCGCAATATAATACGTTTTATGAGTTTAATCAGTAAAGTTAAAGCACAGCGCAAGGAACGTATCTTGTTTCTTATGTTATCTGTATTTTCCCTTACACTAATTATATTTTTTAGTAGTTTATTGGTAAAAACAAATCGAGAGTACCAGCATTTTCAGCTACGACTTGCACGCACCGAGGCAAAGTTAAATCAGGCGCAAAAAGAATTCCAACAAAAGGAAATTTATATGTCTCAATTACTGGAGGATCCAGAATTCTTAGAACGAGTTGTTCGTGATCGCTTAAGCTACTCACGCCCGGATGAAGTTATTTTTAAATTCACCAATGACCCTTAATTTAATTCCGCACAAACTAATAGAAATAAACTTCAATACTCATAATTTATAATTCGAATGTTCTGTGTTTGCCTATTTCTGATCAGCAGACTACCTACTCATTTTTACTAATATGGATTTAGCTACTGATAAGAATATACGAGAAGCTTTTAAACGAGCAGGTCATGCTCACGTTTTTCGTTATTGGGATGAATTAAACCCTCAATCTAAGTTTAGGCTGCTAAGCGAGGCTCAGGCAATTGATTTAGATGAGATTAACAAACTTGTTGCTGAACATGTACTGACTGACTCTTTGAGCGGGTTAAGTGGAGACAAATTAGATGGATTAGAGCCAGCTCCTTATATACAACATCCATCTAAAGGAGGCGATGTTCTACGATGGGAAAAAGCAGCAAAAACAGGAGAATTGGCAATACGTGCAGGTAAAGTTGCAGCATTCTGCGTAGCTGGTGGGCAAGGTACTCGGCTTGGATTTAATGGACCAAAAGGAACTTTTCCAGTCACTCCACTGACAAAAAAATCACTCTTTCAAGTATTTGCGGAAAAAATAAAACGTAGCAGTGAGCGCTACGAGACAGTGATTCATTGGTTTGTATTAACAAGCGAGATTAATCATGCCGCTACTGCTGAGCACTTTGAGTTAAATAACTACTTCGGTTTACCTCGAGAAAGTGTACATCTTATTGTGCAGGGATTAATTAGTGCGGTGGATCAAAAGGGTAAGATTATTCTTACCGCAAAAGACTCGATTGCGCGTACTCCAGATGGTCACGGAGGGTCGCTAAGAGCACTTGCCCGAAGTAGTGCAATTGAGAAAATGAAGACACTGGGCGTTGAATGTATAAGCTATTTTCAGGTCGATAATCCCTTGATTCGTATTATAGACCCAGCATTTATTGGATTTCATCTAGAGGAAGATTCTGAATTATCATCAAAGATGATTCCCAAGGCCTACCCACTTGAGAAAGTAGGCCATTTCTGTACCCAGGGCGGCAAGACTGTTGTTGTTGAATACAGCGACATGAGTGAGTCGATGCAAAAAGCGACAAATTCTGCAGGAGACCTACATTATATTTCTGGAAGTGTTGCTATTCATTTATTTGATCGCGATTTCATTGCCCGAGTCGGTGGGGGCGAAGGGCAAGCGAAGTTGCCGTTCCATCGCGCGAATAAGAGGATTCCTTTTTTAGATGCTGCCGGCAATTTGCAAAATCCTGATGAGCCGAACGGTGTGAAGTTTGAAATGTTTGTCTTTGATGCGTTGCCTCTAGCGCGCAATGCAATTATCATTGAGTCCCTAAGGGCAGACGATTTTAGCCCTGTTAAAAATTCCACAGGTGTCGATTCTCCAAAATCATGTGCAGAAGACTTATTGCGTAGTTATGCTCGATGGCTCATAGCAGCAGGAGTGAATATAGAAGTCGATAGTTCTGGTCTGCCTGTAATTAATTTTGAAATTAGTTACAGCTTCGCTGCTGACCAAGAGGATTTCTTTAAGCAATGGAATGCGCTTTCAAATAAACCCGATATTGTAGATGGCTTGGTTATAGAATCGGGAATCTAATTTCTGTCAGTGTCTACTAGATCTTAATTATACAACCATACATAAATACTATAAAATGAGTCTTATCGATATAATTGAAACAGCTCAAAAAGAAGGAAAACTTTTTGACAGTAGTGTTGAGAATTTGAGAATTTGGGCAGGTGCTAGTTATCTTCCAGATTGGGTAATATCGAGTATTAGTGAACTTGTTAATAACGGTGAATGGGATGAGCTCAATGACCGCTTCTATAGAAACCTTGCATTTGGTACCGGAGGTATGCGAGGACGAACAATAGGAAGAGTATCCAGTTCTGTGGAACTTGGATCCGCAAAGGCCGACAAGATCAAGGGCACACCTAATAGGGCAGCAGTTGGAACAAATGTCCTTAATGACTTTAATATTATTAAAGCTACAATTGGACTATTTCGTTATACAAGTAATTACCTTAAAATAAATGATCGACTGGAGCAACCGCGCTTCGTAATCGCTCACGATGTTCGTCATTTCTCGCGTCATTTTTGTGAATTAGCTGCATCGACTTGGACGAAGCTTGGAGGCCAGGCACTAATTTTCGATGGGCCACGATCAACGCCGCAACTTAGCTTTTCTGTGCGTGAGTACAAAGCAAATTGCGGTGCTGTCATCACAGCCAGTCACAACCCATGGCATGACAATGGCTTCAAGGTTTATTTCGAAGATGGAGCACAAGTTGTTTCCCCTCACGCTAATTCTATCGTACTGCAAGTCAACGAGGTTGCCCTTGATGAAGTCACTGCGTATCTTGAAATTAACTTAGACTCAGTAGTTACTTTGAACACTACAGCGGATAGGCGTTATCTTTGTGTTTTGGATGAAATCGTGCTAGATCGCGAGGTAATAGCCGCGCAAAAGCCAAGGATAGTCTTTTCTCCGATTCATGGTACAGGTGCCATTAGCACAGCTCCAGCATTAAGAAAACTTGGCATTGATGTGATCGAAGTCCCGGAACAAATGGTCCAAGATAGCAATTTTACGACAGTACAATCGCCAAACCCAGAAAATGCCGAAGCTCTCGAGATGGCTATTGCCAGAGCCGAAGATTCTGGCGCTGATCTAGTGGTCGCTACCGACCCTGACGCCGATCGAATGGGCGTTGCTGTGCGAAATAGTGCTGGAAAAATGGTTTTACTAAGTGGTAATCAAATCGGCACTTTGCTTGCAGAATATCGTATAGCAACGCTCAAGGAGTCAGGGGTATTACCGGAAGAGGGGACTCAACGAGCTGCGCTGATTAAGACTTTTGTAACAACTCCGATGCAGGATGCGCTTGCTAAGTGGCATGGTTTAAAGACCGTAAATACATTAACTGGATTTAAGTGGTTAGGTGAAAAGTTGGCAGATTACGAACTTCAAATGAAGCAGCGATTACTCGAGGAAGAAGGAATGGCAATTGATTATGACGCATGTGATCTTTGGACTCGAGCGGATCTACTCATGGAGTATTCCACATTTTTTGTAGTTGGTGGTGAGGAGAGCTATGGCTACTTAGCTGGTGATAAGGTTCGCGACAAGGATGCTAATGCTGCGGTGATTATGATTTGCGAATTAGCTGCATATTTAAAATCCCAAGAAATGACTTTTACGGATTATCTTGATTCGCTCTACTTGCTCTACGGATACTATGAGGAGCAGAGCATTAATATTTATTATGAAGGGGCTGCAGGAAGCCAAAAAATATCGAATATACTTGGTTCTTACCGTGCTCGATCTCCAAAGAAATTTGGTGATGTACTTGTTACTGGATTCACCGATTTTGGTAAGGATGAGATTGTAGATGCCGATGGGAAGAAGATTCCACCACAGGATTTTTACTTTCTCGAATTGAGCAATGGATATAGCTACGCTGTACGAGGCTCAGGAACTGAGCCAAAAATTAAATTTTATGTATTTGGTCGCAGTGATGTAGCGAATTCAGATGCCTTGCCTGCAATCAAGACAAGCGTTGCTAAAGAAATGGCAGATATACTAGAACTTATTGAGTCGGATGCGCGCATACGTGCAGATGCAGAACTCGAAGGCGAAGAGTGAGATCTGAGATCAATAAGTGATTGGCTAAATCTATAATAGAGGTATCTCGTTTTTTAGTACTCTCCGGTTTTGAGTCCTAATTGTTTAATTATTGATGGCTAAAACTTTCATTGAAGACAACTTGCTTGAAAGCTAGTTGTCCTCCTCGCTGGTTTGCT
>TARA_Y200000002_G_scaffold133911_1_pt1 | contig 14676 bp, 10 predicted proteins | sample TARA_Y200000002 | Tara Oceans TARA_Y200000002 (sample SAMEA2619388) | marine metagenome | biome: marine biome (ENVO:00000447); feature: surface water layer (ENVO:00002042); material: "saline water (ENVO:00002010), including plankton (ENVO:xxxxxxxx)" | depth 5 m | reverse complement strand
TACCAACGATTGTGGTGTTGTTTTCCACCAAACAATCCGGTGGTAATCGGATGTAGACCACTCCATAAACTAGCTCTCGATGGTCCACATATGGGACTATTGGACGCTGCGTTTACAAAACGTACACCTTGATCTGAAAGACGATCAATATTAGGGGTTAACGCCTGAGGGTGTCCACCCATCCCGGCAATGGAATCATTTAAATCATCACATATAATGATAACAATATTGGGCCTATTACTATCTGCTTCTAACGAGGCGCAGAAAAACAAGGCGCAAAGATAGACCAACATTATAAAGCGTAAACTGCGCATTATTTAACTAATTGTTTAAGTGCAGTATATGCGGGCTTTGCATCATAATTACGATCGAAAAGAAGAGGTGCTGCGGTGCGACCCTTTACTGGCCAGTCATTGATCCAAGAATACTGATCTAACATACCCCAAAATGTGACTCTCTCGATGTGATCACGATTGTGCATAAATAATTCAAAAAGCTCTCTGTATCGTACCGCTTGCTGAGCAAGAATCTTTTGGGGCACGCCATCGACATATGGGTTTAACTTTTTATCTAGCTCCACCTTTTTGTCGACATCAGCTCCTTTATAGTCGTCTATCAGCGGCAATATCCCAACATCTAGTTCGCTTATGCTAATCTGTGCGCCTACTGCTGAAATAATATCGATGGATTTTTGTAAACTTGCCAAGGAAGGATATTTTAAATGGTAGTGCCCTTGGAATCCAATACCGTGGATTGCAATGCCTTTAGATTTCAAATAGCAATACAAACCAGCCGCAAAACGCGCTTTGGGTTCTTCGAACATGCTGAAATCATTATAAATGAGAAGCGCATCCGGGTCGGCCTCATGAGCAAATTGAAATGCCATTTCGATATACTCAGGTCCAATAATTTTCATCCACGGCGACTCTCTAAAAAAGGCGACTTGCTTGTTTTTACCAGTTTTTGGATCCTCGATATATTTTGTGTCAATTGCTTCATTAACCACATCCCAGTATTTGATTCTACCTTTATAGCGACCCACTAATGTATAGATATGAGTGCGCATTCGATCGATTAGATCCTCACGACTAACCTCCTTGCCATTCTTATACTTAAAGATCCAATTTGGAACCATCGAGTGCCAGACCAAGGCATGGCCAACATACAGCATATCGTTTGATTCAGCAAAATCCACGGCAGCATCTGTACCCTTAAAGTTAAATACACCCTCTTCAGGCTGCACGAACATCATCTTCATATTATTTTCTGATGTCAGGCAGTTGTACTCTCTTGCTAAAATAGCTAATTCACGATCATCCTGCCGGTACGGTGGATCTTCAGCATGAAACCCACCAGCTATAATATTTCCAATTAAGAAAGCATCCTCATATGCAGACTTTAAAGTAGCAGAATCAGCCTTTATTTGGTTCATCGAGTATCCGGATAAAGTAGTTAAAGTAAGGCTTACTATAGTAATATATTGAAGCTTCATGGTATTTATAAAGTTAGCAGATGTTTTCTAAGTACTTTGCGCATTCCAGTAACTGTTTCATGATGTGCTGGATCATTTACAATGTTTATATTTTCGTCTGGATCCTTAATGTGATCATAGAGCATTTCAGCTCCACTTTTCCACAGTGTATATTGAAAACGTTCGGAACGAATACTGTCTCCGCCATGATATCGACCAAATATATAACTCTTAAACTCTGACTGTGGATCCAGCATTAGCGACTTCATGCTTTGTCCTTGTAAGTGACTGGGCAAACTTAGTCCTGCAAGATCGCACAAGGTAGGATAAATATCCACAAACTCAACGAGAGCTTCCACGCGCTGCGAAGAATCATATCCGGGCGCACGTAATATTAGAGGAGAGTGTAAAGATGTCTCAAATAAGGAATGCTTACACCATAATGAGTGCTCGCCTAACTGCCAACCATGGTCGCCCCAAAGTATAACGATAGTATCTTCGCGCATTCCAAGCCGATCTAATGCATCGAGCAATCTTCCAATCATAGCATCTGTGTAGGAAACGCAGGCGTAGTACCCATGCATCAAAGTTCGCGCTAGTTCATCGGATAGCGGGCCCTCCTTTGGTATGTTGCTGTACATGTTACGTAACTCATGCCAGCCGTGTATGGCTTCTTTGGGTGCCCCAACTGGAACGTATGGGTTATCAACTAGCTCGATAGAATCATATTCATAAAGGTCCCAATACTTTTTTGGCGCATTAAACGGTAAGTGAGGTTTTGTATATCCCGCTGTAATGAAAAATGGTGTACCCTCGGCCTTGGCGCGTTCTAAGTCTTTAATGATTTTATTTGTCATCAAACCACCTGCGTAGGCTTCATCGGCTACATCAGCTGCTTCATATGCAGGGCGCTTTCCTTTCGGAAGTGAAGCATTTTCAGGTAAATTATATATCCCAAAGTCAGGCGGACGGTAAAACTCTGTCCACGAATCACTACTATCATTCCACTCGTGGTAGATCTTACCATTAGAAATTGTCGTATATCCGTTTTGTTGTAACCATGTTGGTAGATCAGTAGTACCAGCCGCGTCTTTATCTGCTCTGGAGTAATAAGTAACAAAGCGCTTAGCAGTCGGATACATGCCAGTCATTAGGCTAGCTCGCGAAGCCCCACATACAGGCACTTGACAGTAAGCTCGCTCAAACAAGGTTCCAGAATTAGCAAGCTGATCAATATTTGGAGATAGTGCAACAGTGCTTCCGTAACAGCCTAACTCAGGTCGTAAATCATCGACAGCAATAAATAAAATATGCGGTTTTTTAGCCGCATATGCTTGTGATAAAAAAGACACAACAAATGTCGAAAACAACAGGTACTTCAGTAGATTTAATAAAGTTCGTTGGGTAATCATAACTGGTTTTATACAGAAAATAAGAATTACGTAAAGAAATGCATTCAACGTAGTTTAGATGACAGCAAAGCAAGAGAGTACGTTTACTTCGATTCGACCAATATCTGCATCGTCGCTTCAACAGGGGGGTTAGTTCCATCGGAAACGCTCACTACAAATACATTACTACCGATATTCTCTGCCTGTGGAATTCCTTCAAATCCGCCGTTTCTAACCTTGGTTAAAGTAAGCCATTGTGGACCAGATACCTTAGCATAGGTTAAATTATCATCTTCTGTATCAACGACTCGAAAATTAACATAAGTAATATAAGCATGCCCGACAGATGCACTTTTCTGGTTAAACCGATCTTTTTTCCAAGTAGGTGGAGAATTTGTTGGTACTAAGCTTGCAGAATTGGTGGTGGCTAAAGATGCAGTATGAGGTGTGGGTACATCCTGTATGATTGGACCGCCTTCAGCAGCTTCAACAAGTACTTCCATCGTCGCTTTCACAGGTGCATTAATGCCGTCCGAAACGCTAATAATAAAAGTATTTGGCCCACTGTCGTGTATGCTTGGGGTACCTTGGAATCTGCCATATGTTTTATTTGTAAGCTCTAACCAAGCAGGCCCGGAGATTTTAGCATAGCTCAGTCCGTCTTGATCGACGTCGGTAGCGTTATAATTGACGTAAGTGCTGTAAGCTTCGCCTGCTTTCGCAACTTTCGGGTTAAATTTACTATTTTTCCATTTAGGCGGCAAATTACTAGATACCATTGCTACAGCTTCAGGAGAACTCAAATAGGCCTGATCTGCATCACTCACCTTTTGCCTATGACTCTTTAATAATCCAGAAAGTTTACTGACTACTATATTGTACTTAGGATTATTAATTTCATTGGTATTTTCATCCACATCTCGGGTGTGGTCAAAAAGCATGCGTGCTCCTGAAGACCATTCTGTGTAGCTAAGACTGTTGGTCTTAACTGTTTGGCCACTGCCATACTGACTGTAGGCAGCCATCTTGAAGCGAGCATTAGGATCTTCAAGAACACCCTGCATACTGCGCCCTTGTAAATGCCTAGGCAGGTCAATTCCGGATAATTCACATAACGTTGGGTATATGTCTACAAATTCAACTATGGAGCGACTGCGTTGGTCTCCGTTATATCCAGGAGCACTTATAATCAATGGAGCATTCAATGATGTCTGAAATAAAGCATGCTTACACCAAAGCGTATGTTCGCCTAATTGCCATCCATGATCTCCCCAAAGTATAACAATCGTATTATCACGCATTTCGAGTGAATCTAATGCATCTAAAACCTGTCCAATCATCGCATCGACATAAGAAACTGAGGCGTAGTACCCGTGTATTAAGTTTAATGCCATAGCATCAGAGACAGGTCCCTCTTGCGGCACAGTGCCATACTGACCACGCAATTCATTCCATTTATGGATGGCTTCACGCGGTGCATCTGGTTTCAGGCGGTAGTTATCCGGCAGGCTTAACTCTTCACGCTGGTAAAGGTCCCAGTACTTGCTAGGGGCATTGAAGGGCAAGTGTGGCTTGCTAAAACCAGCGGCAATAAAATGTGGACGGTTTGATTGCTTAGCTTCTTGCAAATTTCGAATGACTGCTGCAGCTATTTCACCATCTGGATAAGCGCTGTCTGGTACGTCTGCCTTTTCAAATGGTGGCTGCTGATTATTCGGTAACTTGATATTTTCTGGGAGAACATAGCGGCGAAAACCACCTGGGTGATTGAGGATATCCCAGGAGCGTGCAAAATCATCTCGTTGGTGGTAAATTTTACCATTAGATATAGTTTTATATCCGTTTTTTTTGAACCAGCCAGGTAAGTCATAGATAGCTTTTACTTCTTCATCTGCCTTCGTGTGATAGGTTAAGAAGCGTTGATTTGTAGGATAGAGTCCGGTCATCAAACTAGCTCGCGATGCACCACAGACAGGCACTTGGCAATAAGCGCGCTCGAATAGAGTACCTGTAGTCGCAAGCCTATCAATATTGGGCGATTGTATTGCAGCCTTACCATAGCAGCCTAGTTCAGGGCGCAAGTCATCTACAGCAATAAATAGAACATGAGGTTTATCGGCTGCATTTAATAAGACACTGGTGATCGTCCATGCCGTAAGGAGAATAATATGGTTTATATTAGGGAGTTGTTTCATAGTAGTAAGGGTGCGCTCATTACCGAACGCTTGATTTAAAAAGATGTAGCGCAGAAAGTAGCTTAGTAGATGTGCTCGACTAGTACACCAGTGTCTAGAAAATGCTTGTAAGGCATGCGATCATAGCTGCGAATCTCAGCTTCCACCTTTGGCTCATTGCGCTCAGGCCATGGATTGTGGTCCAGTACCGCCATGAGAGACTTATGCGCCGCACGAGCTTCGGCTGTGCTCAAGCTGTCAACTAAGGTGTATTCAGTGCGCTGGTGCCCTCCATGGGTTTCATACAAACGACCACGCGCATCACCGTACACTGGGTCAACTGCTTCAAGTATCCAGTCGCGCGTTCGAGCCATGCGAGCTGTCGCGATATAACTTTGTATCCATTCGCGGTGTTGGTCCGTCTTTCCTGTAAGGAAAGGCTTAAGGCTTTTACCGTCTAAGGCATAGCCCTCGGGGAGCTCACATTTGGAGAAATCCATTAATGTTGGAAAGATATCTGAATATTCAGCCATCTCAGAGGTCACCCCGCGCTCTTTAACGATGCCAGGAGCGCTAATCAATAAAGGTACCCGAGGACCGTTCTCATTTGCATGCATCTTCATGCCATGCGAAGAGCCATTATCGGAGGTGAAAATAACCAAAGTATTTTCACGCAAGCTGCAGTCCTTAAGTGCCTGTACAATTTCGCCAATCGTAGCATCAATATAAACTAACATATCAGCAACTGATCCACCTTTGTTAGTTCCTGGGCGCCCCTTAAATGGCATAGTCGGCAATCCCCCGCCCGCGATATCATGAACTAAGTTTAAGGGGTAATATGCCAAAAAGGGCTGTTCCTGATTTTTCTGGATAAAATCAATTAGATAATCTGTAAATATATCGGGTCCAAAATCTGCAGGACCCGTCTCAAGCAAAGCTCCATTTTGGATGACGCAGGGATGCCAATACCTAGAAGGAATACGCTCTGCGCCAGGAAAATTATACTTGCCTTCATAAAGACCCTTAAATTCAGCACCTGCTGGTATGGCACTGGGTTGATCGGCACGGTGACAGTATTCATCAAATCCGACAGATTGTTCGACGCGTCCACCTAAAGCCATATTATTGCCGACTAGTACAGTGCGGTAGCCATTATTGCGCAGGGCTTGCGCAAAAGTAAGATGGCGTGTTGTCCAATTGTAGCGATCTCGTCGATTTTCATTAATACGAAGATCATTATGCCATATTCCAGTGCGATGCGCATATCGACCAGTAGTCAATAAAGCACGAGAAGAAGAGCACATAGGTGTCGCCCAAGCGGTTTGAAATTGTACTCCAGAGCTTGCCAATTGATCGATATTTGGGCTCTGCGCCGCACTGCTATCATAGCAACTGAAATGTTCTGGGCTCAGATCATCTACCACGATAATAATAAAATTCGGTCGCTGTATTGCAGCAAAGCAAGTGCAGTAAAATAATAATAGAACGGTGATTTTTATGCAGAGCTGTTTCATAATAGTTTTAACATAATTATCTAGCACAGTTAGTGTACCGAGAGAAGTTTTCTTGAGCCTGTAGGTTAGCCGCTATGACAGCTTTTTGCAGTACTTCATATGCCGAACCGTCTTCACGCAAAAGCCCTTGCTTCAATACGCCTGGGTGCGGGTTAAAGCGATCGATATATTGGCAGCGGTGGTATCCGATTATATAGGGCTTTGCAACAGCTTCAGACAAATAATTCTTATACATATTTGCGACAGCCTGCTCACTATCTAACTGTTTCCACATTGTGTTCGCATATTCTGAAGTAGCGAAGCTACACTGGTGGTCACAAATAATAATTGGTTTTTTATAGCGAGCGTACAAATCATCAAAGTACTCTGACTCGAAGCAGTCACTTCCTGGCTGAATAGAAATTACATCGATGTACGGCATGGCTGCATCCAGTACTACTTTCGGATGGTCTTCCAACAAGTAGCGCTCTCCGAAAATTAGTGCCCCGGGATGCAATTGACGAGTTGCTTCACCGATGAGTTTGTAATGCTCTTGCGCGATTATGCTAAGAAAGCCTTCATCTGTTGCTGGGGTGTTAGAACGCTGACAATCACTTCGATAGTCTTCATAACGCTGACGACCAGGCGAGTCTTCGGGAAGCTTACGAATTTCAATCACCCAATTCGTGCCACGGGTACTCAAAGAACGCTGCAAATCCCACTGTGGGGTGTCCGTCCAATAATAACCGATTAAATTAGGATTGTCAGCATGCCGACACATCGTACGAATTTTTCTTAATTTTTCTGCCTGTACTTCTGGAGCAAATACATCGGGATAATAGAATTCATCATTCGGCAAAAAATTCGAGTTTCTCTCTAAAAATGAATCCTCCATGTATGGCATGAGTGGGTAAATTGCTTCTGGAGAACCATAGCCTGCAGTATTATAGTTCCAGCGTTCTAGATCACTAACTGCAGAAAGTGAATATGCTTTCCAGTCCTGCTGAAACTGATCATCAAAAATATTAGGCGAAGCCTTTTCTTCGACAGCATTGATGTGATTGATGCCAAGTGAGTAAAAAGGCTTTCCCTTTGGGTCGATAAGTACGTGGCGATCATTAACGATCCCCAATCTGTAACGATCTAAATTCGCTCCTTTAGGTAAAGCACCTGTAGCATTAAATACCATAAAATTTCAGTTTGGGATAATCACTCAAGTAGATTTATTCTGCTCTGAATCCATCGTGTTTTTTAATTAATGCAACCATCCGATCACGCATTCGGATAAGTTCCTGATCGCACTCATTCGGTCTAAGTGAATGTGTTTCCATTTGATCATTATCAACATCATAAAAACTCCCATCACGATATAACTTATAGCGTTGATTACGGACAAAGGACATATCCACAATCCCCGGAAAGTTCTTTTTCATGAAACTTGGTATCTGGTACCAGCAATAAATAAATTCACGGCGATGATTATCATCGCCGTGAAGTTGAGCCAATAAGCTATGGCCATTGAAAGTTGACTCCTCGTTAATTGTAAAACCTGAAATCTCACAAAATGTTGGGAGAAAATCCGTAAAATCTACCAAGTCGTCATTGACTTGCCCGGAAGAAATCCCAGGACCTACAACAATCAATGGTACATGCGTACCAGCATTAGTCATTTTACCCTTCCCACCTCGTATCTGCTGACCATTTATCTGGGAAACAGTATTGCCCAAGCTGCCATTATCAGTGGTAAAGAATATATAGGTATTATCTGCAAGGCCAGCGTCCTCAATCTGCTTTATTATACGCCCTACCATCTTGTCGGTATATCGCACCATACCGTGAAAATAATCGGGATTCATACTGCCACGCTTTGCACCTTTACTTTTTGGGTTCCAATCGGCTGATTCGGGGTTCGGTACGAAGGGAGAATGCGGTAGTAGCATCGGATAATAAACTAGAAATGGTCCCTCTTTGTTAGCCTCAATGAAAGCCCCTATAAAATCAACAATGACGTCGGGACCGAACTCGCCGTTATTATATTCTTCCTTAACTCCATTGCGTTCAAGCTGAGGATTCTCATAACGCGTGTCAGTCCGTGTAGGATTCGTATAGTTTCCCCTTGTGTGCTGCCATAACAAAGACTGGTCGAATCCGAAGTGTTGAGGTGCATTAGCAACCTGACCCAATTGCCACTTACCTGCGATACAAGTAGCATAACCTGCATCTTTTAATAGATGCGCGAATGTCGTCTCACCACGTTTTAATTGAGCGAAACGTGTGTAATTATACACATTGTATAATCCAGTCATGATTTGAACCCGTGAGGGCGTGCAAGCTGGATTCGAATAGCAGTGCTCAAAGCGCATACCTTTAGTTGCCATTTGATCAATATTAGGGGTCGCGTAGGTAGTGCCGCCATTGGCGCCAATACACTCATAGCCCATATCATCTGCCATAATTACAATAATGTTAGGCGAAGCAGTCGCACCACCAACAAGCAGGCAAGTGCCAGTAAGCAAATAGCCGACAAAAAGTAGCATAGCTCTAAGATGTGTCATTTTAACTTAAGTGTAATTTCAACTGGATCGGTATTACTGCGCGATAGCCGAAAATCGGCCATATACTCTTTGTCTGCGCGCGTAATACTTAATGAGTAAGAACCGTAAAACCCTCGTGCTTGAATACTACCATCATCTGTTATTTTTCCACGCAAGCGTGTTCGCCATTGATCATTAATAAGTTGGTCGAGTGCTTTATAGACTGGTTTTGGTACACCTTGAGCATCGAGTAATCCAGCTGGCATGCCGCGCCAAGGCTTTAAATCAGTAATCGTCCACCAAATTATTGCCTCCACTGCAGGATGGCTAAAGGCTAAAGTGTAGAAGTCCCGAGTCAGATCCGCCTGATAGAGCTCCAATTCTGGTGTGCTATCAAGTGTCGGCCGTGGATCTCCTCTAGCATCGCTTGCATTTACTTTATCCTTCCATGCATTGTAGGAATCCCAATCTTTAAAGCGCTCACAGCTTACAATACTAATTTCTGATAAGTGTAGTGGTTTTCCAAAGCGCGCGTATTTCTCTAATGCTCTCCATAGACGAGATTCATCCATTGAATCCATTTCTGTGAGCATGTGCGTTTGGATGCCGACCACTTCAAAGTCAGCTCCGACCTTCAAGCAGTGCTCAATTTGCTCCTCATACTCTTTGTCTAGATCGGTGTAATGATTTAAAATATAACGTGCGTCCGGGCGGATCAAGCGAGCCGCTTGTAGCATTTTTTCACTAACTGCGTTTACGCCACCCACAGATTCAAACCAACGGCGTATTCCCTCTTGCTTGTCGCGCCACTTTATACCGATCGCTTCATTATACACATCCCATTCATCAATCTCTGGATAGCCCTCCAATAAGCGGCGCACATGATGCATTACATCGCTTTCTATTGCTGTAATAGCACGCTCACTATCTGTTAAAAAATCTGGTAATACTTCATGCCACATGAGCGGGTGTCCGCGCAGTCGCATGCCCTGGCCGAGAGCCCAGTCTAATTTTTCGCGAGATTCACTATTGTACTGCCACTGCCGTCGCTTTTTCTCATGTACTGACCAGTAAAAATCTATTGTCGCGTAATTAAAGAGATTGGCAAATTGCTGTTTAAATTTTGGATACCACTCCTTTTTTGGCACCTCCCAGTCAGCCGCTAGAGAGCCTCCGAATTGAAAGTCGTGCTCGGTTTGTACCAGTTTAAAATCAGTGCCTACCGGAACAAAGATACCCTCAGGCAAGCGCACTCTTAGCTCTATATCTCCCATACGATGCGCTGCGATGCGTTCGCTAGCACCTTCTAATTCCCATGGAACATGCACTTCTGCTTGAAGGCAAAGAGCACTACTTAATAGTGCAGTTAATCTACTAAAATACTTCATACATACTGAAGAACAACCGCACAGTGACAAGAGAACTTTGGGATGGTGACGGACCCTAGACTTCCTTCCCAGCTAATCGGTAGTGAAGCGCCGCCTGGCACTAGTTTCGCAGAAGTAACCGATTGAGGTAGTTCAAATCGTAGTGGCACGTCATAGAGTGGTGGCATATCCTCTATAATCTCACATTCACCGCGCTGCATCGGTGGGGCGTACAGAAAGTGTGCAATGTAACGATGCTTCTGCTCTTGGTGCAAGAAGGCCATTCGTCCCGCGCTAGGCATTGCAGTAGTTACCATAGTATTTATGGGTAACTCTAGCAATATATTGACTAAAAGATCACGATGCAGTCGAGAGCCGTGTTTTAGGTACATCCAATCTAACTCCGGCGCGATATAAATAACGTTACCTTTGCGAATGACTCCAGAATGTTCGGCTTCTTCGGTAGAATAAGGAGTATTTTGATGAGAACAGTATTGCTCGCGCGTCCGACTAAAATAGGGTTCGCGAAGTGTCGACAGCACTGCTGTATGAGGATGAGCTAAGAACCTACGTGACGCTTTGTAGTTTAGAAAAGGACTCGCAGCTATTCCTGAGTTATAAGGCTCTCTCACTACTAAATAATCACAGTCAAATTTAGCATCTCCTAAATAGTCAGCACCAATATCTATTAGTACGGTCTTTTGGTCTGGAGCAAATACACCTGCCCCCAAAACAACCAGATAACCACCATTCCGGGCATAGGCATTCAGTCGATCTGCATCTTCATCGAGTAAACAAGCGGCGCCAGGGACTATGATTACACAATAATTATTTAGGTCCTCAGTCAGATTCGCGACCTCGAAATTCATCTGAGCCTCAAGAAGTATTTTTGCTAATCCTTCATCATGAGCCTCACTAAAGCTACGCCACAACCCAAGACGAGATACTGGTACTCCGCCAATTCCATATTCTTCAATCTTTTCAACATAAGAATAAGCGACGCCAATATTCTCATAGGTCGCCTGGTCCATTAGTCCGCTGGGGTGTAATTGATCACCAAAATTACAAGCCGCGCCCCATGCCACCATCGAAGCTGCCTCATAGCGCAGCGCTTCTGGATGTTTAAAACCGCCAAACTCGCCCCATGCCGTATGGAACTTTCCACTCATCGCAGAGATCTTGTATCCAGACTGAAGAAAATACTTAGACTGTAAGGGAAGCTTGTCGTAACCGCCCCAAACCGTTGGTAAATCCTCGAGGTCTTGTACGGTGTTATTTTCATACATACGCTGCCGAAAATTTACCCCCGTTTCAATAGATGTGGTTCCGTTAAAAAAGACCTGTGCTGTAGGGTGATGCTTGCGTAGTAATTCACGAATAGCGACGCAGTGCCGTTTCATGTTATTCGCATTAAAAACCTCAACTGCTAAGTGGTCATCACTATTTACTCTCTGTTCGCGCATAGCTAATTGACACGCCTCACAGAAGCAATGCCGCTGCGCCTGATAGATATCAAACCAGAAACCATCTGGACTATAGCGAAGACATATCTCCTCGAGTTGCTCTAAAATATGTTCGTGATAGCCTGTGTTTGGACAAAGAAATTTCCAATAAAAGTTTGGTAGTGGGTCAGTGCCATTCGATTCAGCTTCGCGAGATCCATTGGTCAAAAAACTGCCATCTCTAGCGCGCGCGCACCAATCAGGATGTGCGTCAGCATCATTTGCGGACCAACCAAAAGTATAATAAATCTGCACCTTAATACCGATCTCACGACAGGCTTCTATTTGCGCCCCAAGCAAATCGAAGCTCAAATTTGGGTGCATGCGCCCCACTACAGTTGGATAATAACTCCAACTATGATGACATTTAGCGAATAAATTAACCGCATCGACGTGGGCTAATTTTAGCGTGGACTGAAACTGCTCCTTTGAGAATTTATTTCCTATATCAAAAAGGTGTTCTGAAGTATGAAAGTCTAGGTGTACCTGCCTATTGCCAACGAGTTGATCGACTACTTGACCAGTTGCACTCATATACATACTAGCTAAAAAGCTACAAACTATGGCAACTTAACTAATCCCATGGAATCAATGCTCACACTATTTTGCTTCGACCATTTTGCATCTGTGAATAATTTAAGGTGACTTAGCGAGGTTGCACTAAAGTCAGTGATAACTTTTAACTGTGAACCATTTACCCGATAACTAACAGTATCTGTATCTAGGTTAAAGTCGATGATTACGCGAGTTGGTGCATTAGTAACAAGCGAACTTACATGTCCTGCATAATCATAACCTCTTCCCTCATAACCTGTAGCAGAAACTGCAGATAAACGTATTTTTGATTCCATTGCGCTTTCTGGATACAAGTGTAAAGCAACGACGCGCTTCCCACTTGTATCAACTACTTCAAAGCCAAGGGCCCCCTTGCTAGTTGAATCTAAATTCCATGCAGAAAATTCTATGATGAGTTGATAATGACCCGTAGTCTTCACTCCGGTAGCAAATCCACTTGCTGCAACTTTTCGATAAGCAGAACCAGCACCATTAATAACAAACTGACCCGTACCGTTAGCAACCATACCTGGAACTTTTCCATGATTCCACAAGCTAGCATGAGTACCACTGTTTTTAATACCACCTGTGCCATTATCAAAAGAGGCACCACTAAGATCTGTGTTAAAATCCCAATACTCTAATCGAGTCTCCGAAAAGCTTAAATGAGCAATAAAGAAAGGAAGGAAATAGAGTAAATAGCGCATGGGATTAATTATCGGGTAAAGAGTTAAATTATTATAGTATAGCAGAATGTATATTTCGACAACTGCTGTTAATGATAAATAATATCAATGCATATGAAAGCACTTGCAAGATTTGTATTTATAAAGATAAAATACAATATTAAGAAACTTACCCCACCATATGCTTCCGCATAAACACATAATGCTACTTCTCGATTGGTACGACTATCGTATTCACCGCGGTGTGTCCAAAGTAGCAAAAAAATTCGGTTGGCAACTCAACTGCCCTAAGAATTTAGCTGCACACGAAGGCATACTTAAAGGATGGCAAGGTGACGGTTGCATTGCGCTGCTCGACAATGACCAGACCTTGGAACATTTCAGTAAATTAAAAATACCCTTAATTGATCTTGGGTTAAGAAATCATCTTTTAGAAATACCACGTATCATAACCGATAATTACAAAATAGGAAAACTTGCCGCAGAACATTTTCGCGATTACGGATACCGCGAAGTATTTGTCATCGATCACGGCAACAATGCTATGTACCGCGAACGATATGATGGACTTAAAAACTCCGTAGAGTCAGGGGGTGGTAAAATTACTCTACTTAAGCGTGCGAGCAATATCCAAAATGAGCTTATTGATGAGTTGAGACAAATTTCTGCTAATCGTGGCATAAAACTAGAAGAACAATCCATTGGATTTTTTGCCTATCATGATACGATGGCAGCAGAAATGATTTCACTATGTTTACGACATAAATTAAGGATTCCAGAGAACATAGCCATTTTAGGTGTTGATAATGATGATTTAATTAATGGCGGACTTTCTGTAGAGCTTAGTAGTGTAGATAGTGATCAGGAAGGCCTTGGCACAGATGCCGCAAGGTTACTCAGCGCCCTTCTAGACAACACAAAAAAGTCGCCTAAAAACAAAATTTATCGCCACAGCCCTAAGGGAGTAGTCGCTCGGCGCAGTACTGATTGTTACGCTGTGCATAATCCCCTAGTAGCTAATGCGCTACACTGGATCCATAAAAATTTTTATAACGGTATACAAGCTACTGATGTTGCCGATGCCATGGGAATTACACAACAGGGGCTACAAAAAGCTTTTGCCGCTGCTTACTCACGCTCACCTGGACAAGAAATACGCTATCAGCGTGTTCAAGCTGTTGCACACTTACTTAGTACAACAAATGCAAAGTTGGATAATATAGCTAAAAATTGCGGATACTACTCAGTAAATTCCTTAATAAATAGCTTCCGGAAAAGATATGGAACGACTCCAGGAAAGTATCGGCAAAGTAAAAAATTAGAACGTAACGAACTAAGTTAATGAGCTTGGTGTTGCCTTAACTTATAAGCGTGAGTTGATTTAGATAAAATAAATGCTGCTCAAAAAGGTTTCTACTTTTTGCGTGTCTCTAAATCAGCCAAAATTTGACTGAAGCGCTCCCCATCTAATTTGTAGAAAATTAATGCTACAATACATGCAAC
>TARA_Y200000002_G_scaffold247177_1_pt1 | contig 14695 bp, 14 predicted proteins | sample TARA_Y200000002 | Tara Oceans TARA_Y200000002 (sample SAMEA2619388) | marine metagenome | biome: marine biome (ENVO:00000447); feature: surface water layer (ENVO:00002042); material: "saline water (ENVO:00002010), including plankton (ENVO:xxxxxxxx)" | depth 5 m | reverse complement strand
GAATTCTTAATGGCGGACGCTATATCTAATGACGCTGATGTGGTCTTAACGCAAGGTGCAACTCAATCAAATCACGCCAGGCAAACTGCTGCTGCCGCCGCAAAACTTGGTCTTAAGTGTCATATCCTTCTTGAAGATAGAACTGGAATGAATGATCTTAGTTATCGAGAAAACGGAAACGTATTGCTAAATAATTTGCATGGAGCTTCTATGGAGCATCGTGGTCCAGGTCTTGATATGAACTCTGAAATGGAAGCAGTAGCAGAAAAGTTCAGAAAAGATGGATTCACTGCGTATACTATTCCGGGAGGGGGGTCAAATCCTGTCGGTGCCCTTGGCTATGCCAACTGTGCTCAGGAGTTAATTTTGCAAAGTACTGAGATGGGTCATGCCTTTGATCATATCATCCATGCGACAGGGTCTGCAGGCACTCAAGCAGGTCTTATAGTTGGTCTAAAGGCGCTGAACGCGCAGATTCCGCTACTTGGAATAGGTGTAAGGGCTCCAAAAAATAAGCAAGAGGAAAATGTTTACAAATTGGCTGTGGAAACTGCGAAAAAATTGGGTTGTGAAGGAATAGTAAGTCCTAAAGATGTTGTTGCGAATTGTGATTATGTAGGACCTGGTTATGGATTGCCAGCGAAGAGTACTTTAGAAGCCATCGATATTTTTGCTCGATTAGAAGGGATCTTATTGGATCCAGTCTACTCTGGAAAGGGTGCAGCAGGTCTAATTGATCTCGTCCGGCGAAAATATTTTAAAAGGGGCGAAAGGGTTATCTTTATTCATACTGGTGGCGCAATAGCTCTTGCGGGCTATTTGGATAGCTTCAAGATTTAAAACTATGAAATACGTACTTGCGATAGACCAGGGAACAACATCGTCCAGAGCAATTTTATTTGACAAAAATTTGCAAGTGAAGTTTTTGTCACAGAAGGAATTTACTCAATATTTTCCGAAGTCTGGTTGGGTTGAGCATGATCCATTCGAGATTTGGAGTTCAGTTCTTTTTGTATGTAATGATGTGATAAAAAAGGCAGGAATTACTGGAAATGACATCGTATCTATAGGGATTTCTAATCAACGTGAGACAACGATTATTTGGAATAAAAAGACAGGTAAACCTTTATACAACGCAATAGTCTGGCAAGATCGACGTACCTTAAGTATCTGCGATGAATTAAAAGCTAACAATTATGAAAAAATAATAACTAAAACCACTGGTTTACTTGTTGACCCCTATTTTTCGGGTACGAAAATAAAATGGATACTTGACCGGAATCAGGAAATTCGAGAGGCTTGTGAAAATGGAGAATATCTATTTGGAACGATTGATACTTTTCTGATATGGAATTTTACTGAAGGAAAAAGTCACGTAACAGATGCAACTAATGCGTCGAGGACTATGCTTTATGATATTGGAGCTGATTGCTGGTCCGAGGAAATTTGTAAATTATTGAATGTACCGAGTGCGATGCTACCAACCGTCTTAAATTGTGCGGATGATTTTGGGAAATCTAGTTCGAAACTATTTGGCGCTTCTATTCCTATATCTGGAGTTGCTGGGGACCAACATGCCGCAACAATTGGTCAAGCATGTTTTGACCCAGGAATGGTTAAGTCCACTTATGGAACAGGATGCTTTGTTATGCTCAATACTGGTCAAACAAGAATTTATTCTAAAAATCGACTTTTAACAACCGTTGGCTACAGGCTGGATGGAGAGACGACTTACGCCTTGGAAGGATCGATTTTTATTGCCGGCGCCGCAGTCCAATGGCTTAGAGATGGAGTCAAGCTAATTTCTAGTGCTGTTGAAACTGAAAAATTAGCAAAAGCATCAGACTTTGAACAGAGCATCTATTTTGTTCCAGCTTTTACAGGACTTGGGGCCCCATATTGGGATGCAGACGCTCGTGGAGCTATTTACGGTCTTAATCGAAATTCAGGGATAGAAGAAATATCTAGAGCTGTGTTGGAAAGTGTTGGATATCAAACAAGAGACTTGTTAGAGGCGATGATTTCAGATGCTCCAAATGTAGGCACGTCGGTTTTACGAGTAGATGGTGGCATGAGTGCTTCGGATTGGACAATGCAGTTTTTGGCTAATATTATTGGCTCGCCTGTTGATAGACCAAATATGTTAGAGACTACGGCTCTTGGCGTTGCGTGGCTCGCAGGTATGCACGTTGGATTTTATCCAAACAAGGAAAATTTTTCTAGTGATTGGGCTAAAGATAGAAGGTTTAAACCTCAAATGGATCAAGATTTAAGAAACAGATTGATTGAAGGTTGGGGGCTTGCGATCAAGAGGACCTTACTGAAATAGTTTGATTTTAACTTTAAAACCCATTGTGGAAGACCTTTTGAATATTTTTTTTGATAAGGTGAAACGAAGTCTATTACTTGCTGTTTTTTATATATTAATACTTTGTTACTTGAGCTTAAAGTGAGTTAGTTATTTTGTAATCCAATTTCTTTAAGGTATCGTATATCACCTTAATGTGATCTGGCGATATTTCGCAGCAACCACCGATAATAGTAGCACCAGATGTTACCCAAGCTAATGCGTGCTGCAGATAAGCCCTGGGGCCCAAGTTCTTCCTCGATGTTAAAACATCTACTGTACCTCCAATAGACAGAGCATCTATAGAGTCGAAACCGTTAGCATATGCACCAAAGGGTCTTTGGTCCATTTTTAAACAATTAAGTGCTAATGTTATAGCTTCCGGAGTAGAGCAATTTATAAGATTTGCGCTGTGGCCTAATTTCATTAATTGATCGATTGCTTGTTCAAGAGGTTCGTTTGATCGCAACATACAATTGCTTTGATCTGAAATTGTCAGTGCACACCATGTTTCTAGGTTTTCTGATGTTGCTGCCGTTATTGAAGCTTGAGCTTCTTTAATTGATGACATCGTTTCACAAATAAAAAGATCTATGTATGGCGCTTGTTTTCTTGAAATTATTTGATAGCGCTCGATGCATTCATCCAATGAAGGTGCAGACTCCGGTTTGTAGCTTCCATATAGGGGAGGAAGGCATCCAGCAATTTTTACATCGGATCTTTTACACTGATCGCGTGCCCGATGTGCCACTTCAATTGCTTTATCATGCAATTTATTGAACATTCCTTCAGCACCGTCTCTGTTCAATCTTTCTTTTGTTGCCGAATAAGTGTTCACCGTTATGATGCTCGCGCCAGCTTCAATAAAGTCGATGTGAACGTTTTCAACTAGTTCGGGCTCATCTAACAAAACTTTCGCTGACCACAGCGGATGCGGCTTTGCCTTTGAGCGCTTCATAAGTTCTTGGCCCATTCCGCCGTCTAAAAGAACAATCTTTTTGCTAGAGTGGCTTTCTATTTTCAAAGTTTCTCCTCAGGAATTAATCCTTTTGGTGCAAATCGAAGGACAAGTAATAATATTAATCCCATTGTCATATATCTCATGTGTGCTACACTTTCCATGAGATGCGCTCTTATGAGACTTTCTTCACCAAGTATGCTCGTGGTATTATCAATCAGCCATAGTCCAATAGGTTCAGACTCAACCCAAAAAAACCAAATTAAGAAACCGCCAAGTATAGCACCTAAGTTGTTACCGGAACCACCAACTATTACCATCACATAAATAACAAAAGTGAAGCGAAGAGGTGTGTAGCTGTTGGGTGTAAATTGGCCGTCTAGAGTAGTCATCATAGCTCCTGCAACTCCAATCATAGCAGAACCAAGAACAAACACTTGCAAGTGTCTTTTTGATACATTTTTTCCCATAGCTCGCGCAGACGTTTCATTATCTCTGATTGCTCGCATCATTCTTCCCCAAGGAGAAAACAAAGCTTTTTGTGATAACCATAAAAACGCTATTAAGACTGTCAAAAAAAGTCCACAATAACATAACTTTACAAAAATTGAGGAAAATTCCCTCAATGGCATATTTAATGAAGTAGAGAGTTCCTGAAACCATAATTCATTTTGCAAATTTATCTCGTATGGAACTGGTCTAGGTATACTATTTACATTCTTCACGCCTCGAGCAAGCCAATCTTCATTTTTTGCGATGTAAAGAATGATTGCTGATATACCCAAGGTAGCGATCGCTAAATAGTCACTCTTTAAATCAAGAGTTATCTTTCCAATTACCCATGCTATGCTAGCAGCAAGTAAACCTCCAACACCCCAGGAAATTAAAATTGGCAAACCAAAACCACCCAAATATCCGGTCTTTGCTGCTTCAAATCCTTCTATTGCATCTATAGCAGGCCCCGCTATAAAGCGTACTCCCAAATATCCAATTAAAATTATAATCGCTGTGGGGAGATATCTAAATCGGGATAGATTTTTTGTTTTTCTCCACATTAATGTTGAAAGCACAATTGTACATATAGTTAATATCAGGCCCCAAATTATTCCCATTCCTCCAATAGACCATGTTTCTTGGACCGGCGGCATTGATATGATTACAGTCGCTAGACCACCAACAATAATAAAACCCATTATCCCTGCATTAAATAGTCCCGCGAAACCCCATTGAAGATTAACTCCTAATGCCATTATAGCCGAAATAATACACATATTTAAAATCAATAGTGCTACATTCCAGCTTTGTAAAAAACCTACAATTAGTAGCATAGCTGTCATCAACAAGAATAAAGATATTTTTCGAAACTTTAAATTCATATTGTTTTCCCACTAAAAATTCCAGTTGGTTTGATAAGCAGAACGATTACTAAAATGAGAAAGGATACAGCTATTTTATAATCTGTAGATAGCAATTGAACTAAACCATCTGGACTAAAAGATTCTGGTAATATGTAAAACAGAAATTTTTTGTACGCGAAAGTAAAAATCAATTCAGAAAAAGCGATAATATAACCTCCTACGACCGCACCAACTGGATTTCCGACACCGCCAAGAATGGCAGATGCAAAAACTGGCAGAACAAGATACATAAAAGTAAACGGTTTATATATTTTGTCTAATCCATAAAGTGCTCCGGCAACGGTAGCTAAAATGCCAGTTATTATCCAAGTTATTAAAATTACTTTTTTGGGATTTATACCTGATAAAAGAGCGAGGTCTTCGTTATCTGAATATGCTCTCATAGATTTTCCTGTCCGGGTTCTGTTGAGAAACCAAAAAACAAATGCCACTAATATTAAGGTAACGACTACTGTCATTCCCTGCGTTGTTTTTATAGCTAGGCCTTCATTTAGACCTGTCATTGCTTTAAAATCTCTTGCTTTTAGAATAAATCGTACTCCATCTGAAAAGTTTTGGTCTTTCGGACCTATAACCAATCTGATCAAACCAGCAGTAAAGAAAAGAACTCCAATTGAGACAATAAAATAGGTATTTGTATCTATTTTTTTTTCGCGATAATGTTCGTACACGAAATAATTTATAATAATACAATATAGAACCGTTATTAATGCAGCAGCAGGTATTGCTAAAAGGGCGGTTGGAAGGATAGTAAGTGATATACCAAAAGACTGTAAAGCCCAAGTGCATAATATCGTACACATTGCTCCAAATGACATGAGTTCTCCATGGGCAAAATTAGAAAATCTTAGTACAGCGTAAACCATTGTTACCCCTAAAGCGCCAAGGGCTAATTGGCTTCCATATGCTAACCCAGGTACAATTATATAATTTGCTAATAGAGTTAAAGCATTTAGAAAATCTATCATTTATCCTCCCAAAAATGCTTTTCTTACTTCTTCGTTAGCCAAAAGCTTTTGACCAGAATCTGTATATTTATTTTCCCCTTGAACCATAACAAACCCTTTATTAGCAATGCTTAGAGCTTGTCGAGCATTCTGCTCTACCATTAAAATTGCGACACCCGTTTCTGCAATTTCTATGATTTTGTCAAAAAGTTCGTCCATCACCATGGGTGATACACCAGCAGTTGGCTCGTCTAACATTAAAACTTCTGGTTTTGTCATTAGTGCTCGTCCTACAGCGACTTGCTGCCGTTGACCACCTGATAACTCTCCTGCAGGTTGAAAGCGTTTTTCTTTTAAAACTGAGAACAACTCATAAACTTGTTGGATATTTTCTTGAATGTGGTCGTGTCGTATAAAAGCACCCATTTCAAGATTTTCTTCCACCGTCATAGATGTAAAGACGTTATTATTTTGCGGGACGAAACCCATCCCTTTTAATACCCGTTCTTGAGGCTTTAGTTTTTCCATATTTTCCCCATTAATTGAAACGGTTCCTTTTGAAAGATTGAGCATGCCGAACATAGCTTTCATTGCGGTTGATTTTCCCGCTCCATTAGGGCCAACAACCACAGCTATTTCGCCTTTATCAACGCTTATTGTGCAGCCATTAAGAATATTCTGACCACCATAACCACCAATCATATTTTCCCCGATTAAAAATGGCATAACCTATAATTTCCTATTTTTTTGTCCTGTTCCCAAATATGCTTCAATAACGGCATTATTTGCTTTTATCTCTGACGCTGATCCTTGAGCTAGAACAGAACCCTCTGCCATTACTATTACTGGTTCACATAGCTTCGATATAAACTCCATATCGTGTTCGATCATGCAAAATGTGTAACCCATCTCTTGGTTTAAACGTAAAATTGAGTCCCCAATTGTTTGTAGAAGTGTTCGGTTAACGCCTGCACCAACTTCGTCTAAGAAAACTATTTTTGGTTCAACCATCATTGTCCGACCTAATTCTAAAAGCTTTTTTTGTCCACCAGACAAATTGCCAGCTAATTCGTCAGCTAATTCTCGCAACTGTAAAAAATCTAGCACTTCATTAGCTTTCTGTGTAAGACTTTTTTCTTCCATACTAATTCGTGCTGGTCGAAACCAAGTATCAAGGAGGCGCTCACCAGATTGATTAGCTGGCACCATCATTAAATTTTCCCGAACAGTTAATGATGAAAACTCTTGAGCTATTTGGAAAGTCCGCATAACGCCTTTTTTAAAAAGTTCGTGAGGAGGTAGTCCCGTTACTTCTTCATCTTCAAGAAAAACGTGGCCATCTGACGGTGGATAAACACCTGCGATTACGTTGAAAAGAGTAGTTTTTCCTGCCCCGTTTGGACCAATTAAACCAGTAATACTACCCTTTTGTATAGTAAGAGACGCTTGGTTTACTGCTTTTATACCACCAAAGCTCTTACTTAAGGTATCAATTAAAATCATGCTGTATTAAGTTTCAGAAAGACGACCTGTATCTACGCAAGATCCAGGCCGTCATTTTGGTTACCGATATTTAACGGTGGTATTTTTTCCGCCTTGTACGACGATCTCACGATAGTTGCCTGCGGACTCACCGGAACCGACAAGTTCAACTGCAGAAGCGCCGACATAGTCGATGTCAAATCCAGCTTCAAGAAGTGCCATACCTTCAGCCAATTGCCCTGGAAAAATTTGTACTCCTGGAGCATTTGCAACATCCATCACATGACTTTTAAAAACAGTACTATCATTCGATCCGGACGCTTGCATCGCAAGCATTATTAACGCTGCTGCATCATAGGATTCTGCAGCAAAAGGACCTGCTTTAAAGTTACTCGCAGTTGCCATTTCACTGAATGTTGCTGCACCTGGGCTATCTGTTCCGGGCACGGCTCCAATTGCCCCATCTAGGTCAGGACCAATATCTACCGGGAGAGAGTCACCAATCATCCCGTCCGGCAGGTAAAAGTTATCAAAAGCCCCTGTATCTAGTGCTGACATTATTATACCTTTTCCACCATCATTAAGGTATCCTGCAACAACTAAAATATCTCCGCCTGCTTGAGCGAGTGCTGCGACCTCTGCTCCATAATCGCCTTTTCCATCTTCGTGTGAAGCATTTAAAGTTACCGTACCGCCAGCTGCCTTGAAGTTTGCTTCAATACTATCAGCTAGACCTTTACCGTAATCATTATTTGTATAAGAGATAGCTATTGTCTTGTAACCTTGCTCCATAAGAATATCTCGAACAATTTCACCTTGTCTAGCATCGGATGGTGCCGTCCTGAAAAATAGGCCATCATCTGCGACAGTTGAAAGTGCCGGTGATGTAGCGGATGGCGAAATCATAACAGTTCCGTTGGCTACAGCAACGTTTTCCAACATTGCAGTAGTAACTCCAGAACAGTCTCCACCCACTATGGCATTGACTTTATCAGCAGTTATCAGTCTTTCGGTTGCGGCTGTCGCAGCAGCGGAGTCAATACATGTTGAGTCTGCTCTTGTCGATGCTATTTCCCCAAATTTAAAGTTTCCGGCTGAATTAACTTCGCTTATTGCCAGTTCTGCACCAGCACCCATATCAACAGTTAGGGACTCAATTGGCCCGGTAAACCCTAAAATTATCCCAATATTTACTGTTGAATGGCCTCCTGCAAAAGCATTGCTCGCCAGAACCACACTTGCCGTAGTTGCTAATAGAATTTTTTTCATAAGTTTCTCCCAAGTTTCTAATTTAAAATTCTGCTATACTATTCAGCATTTACCTAGGGAGTTGCAAGTTAAACTGAATGATTAGGGGATTTTTATGTATGATTATTACCTATTTTTTTGATTAAAATAGTTTTTTTAATGATTTCGGCATTAAATTTTCGGTTTTGATACTCGTCTACAGAATATCGATTGCTGATTCGAAAAAGAAAAATGTAGTGATTTGGGTATGGATTTGAACCTAGCAAGTAGACATAGTTGATTAAGATTGTGGGAGTTGTAAAAAAAATTGGAGAAGTTATTCTTGGTCTGCGATGGCTCTGTAAACGATTAAAAGTCAATAACTGATGTTGGATTAGGATTGTCAAAAAAGCAAAACAATATATTGAAAGGCTCTTTTGCGGCTTGTCTAGTAATATTTATTTGGTCTACTTGGTTGGTTATAAGTCGAGTTGGGGCACAGTCGGCACTGACAATTTTTGATCTAGCCGCCCTGAGATACGGAGTATCTGCATTAGTAACTTTACCTGTAGTTATTTATTTTAAACCATGGAGAACATTTAGCCTAATTAGAATGCTTACAATAGCGGGATTTCTGGGTCCACTTTACATCTTTTGTGTATTTGGAGGGTTTATTTTTGCACCAGTTGCGCATGGTGGAGTGTTTTTGAATGGATCGCTTCCTGTTTTAACTCTTTTTATTGGAGTAGTTTTCTTTTCTCAAAGTGTTTCTATTACTCAAGGATTAGGACTAATCTTAATTATTTTAGCATCTCTTTTATCGATAAAAGATGTTAGTGAAAGTGTTACTGCCACGACATGGAAGGGTGATATTCTTTTTTTTGCTAGCGCTATTTTTTTTTCGGGATATCTTATCCTTGCGCGAGAGTGGAGCCTTTCTATGATGGAAGTAGTATTTTGCGGTTCTACTATAAATTGCTTAATCTATTTACCAATTTGGTTTTTTTTCCTTCCAAAAGGAACATTTGATTTTTCTTCAGTAGATTTTCTTACTCAGGCGTTTTATCAGGGTATTATGCCTAATGTAATTGGTTTGCTTCTTGTTGCTCATGCAGCTAAAAATATTGGGTCTGCTGCCACAGCTGCATTTTTAGCCGGTGTTCCACCACTCTCCACAATTTTGGGATTATTTTTTTTGGATGAAAGTTTAGGGCTCTTGGGTTGGGTTTCTGTGTTTGTAATTGTACCTGGTATTATATTGGTTGCCGTAAATAAAAAGGTTATTTAAGTCTAAGACAATTAATTAATTATTATGCTAGGAGTTTGAAATGGGTCTTGATGATATAAGGGAGAAGATAAGAATTGCAGAACTGCAAAGTAATCGATCACAAGGATCGGTTAATCTTATAGCGGTGTCAAAACTCCAACCATATGAAAAAATTGAAAAAGCTTTGCTGGCAGGACACCGGGGTTTTGGTGAAAATCGTGTGCAGGAAGCATATCAAAAATGGCCTGCTTGGAAGGAAAATTTTCCAAATATTGTACTCCATTTATTGGGGCCGTTACAAACTAATAAAGTTAAGGATGCTCTTGCTTTGTTTGATGTAGTGCATAGTCTTGATAGAGAAAAGCTGGCGCGAGTTTTTTCCGAAAATACCCAAAAGCTTGGGCGATGCCCAGAGATTTTTGTTCAGGTGAACACAGGTGAGGAAAACCAGAAAGCAGGTATTTCACCAACTAAAGTTGATGATTTCGTTAAAGAATGTAAACAAACTTATGCTCTAAATATAGTTGGGCTGATGTGTATTCCCCCAATTAATGAGGAGCCAGCGCTTCATTTTTCTTTGCTCAGAAAACTGGCCCAACGTAATGGGCTAAAGCGCCTCTCGATGGGAATGAGTTCTGATTTTGTTTCTGCGATAACATTTGGATCTACAGATGTTCGTGTTGGATCAGCTATATTCGGACAACGAACCTAAAAAATTAGATAAAATGACCGCTTTTAAATGCCTTGGTCGAAAGATAGGCTGCGTTCTCTTTAGTTGGTTTAGTAAGTAAATTTAGGCGCTCCTTTACAACTATTCCCATATCCGACATGCTATTTACTTTATGTGGGTTATTAGTCAATAACCGAATATTTTTGAATCCTAGGGTGGTGATGATCTGTGCGCCAATTTTTAGGTCACGCTCTTCATCTTCGAAGCCAAGCCTGTGATTTGCTTCTACTGTATCAAAACCTTGATTTTGAAGTTCGTATGCTCGCATTTTATTTGCAAGACCAATACCTCTACCTTCTTGGTTTAGATATATCAGCATGCCGGAACCATTTTCAGATATGATCTTCATGGCGCCTTTTAATTGAGCTCCGCAATCACATTTAAGTGAACCGATTACATCGCCAGTGAAGCATGCACAGTGTAGTCTAACAAGCAGAGGATCCTCTTTCCTGGGATTCCCTATTTTTATTGCATAATGTTCGGAAAAACCTGAGCTATCGCGAAAAACATATATTCGGGACTTAGCCATCCCTTTGAGAGGCAAGGTTGCTGAGCTGGCTTCATGAAGTAGTGAGTAATGTGCACTTTGAGCGAGAATTTCTTGGGTGTCTTGCAACAAAAGTTTGGAAGAATCAAAATCTTTTAGTTTTTTTTCAGAAAGGTCTACGACTAGGGCGGCTGGGAGTAGTTGGGCTCTTTTACACAGGTTGATAGCCGCTCTTGATACTTTATTTTGTCCGTTTCTTATTGTTTTGAACGGCCCTTTTAATGGATGGTCCAGATCTAAAGCGGGGTTAGCAGTTGCAATAAGCCACTGATAGGAAACATCGGCTTTTAAAGCTATTCTGGCGATATCGCCGTCATATGGTATTGCATTCAACGTTTCTGCTCTTCTAGCGGTCAATACTAAGTGAGCCGTCGTCAAATATTTTTTCTTTATTTCATCTAAATCGTTTTCTCTTAAAGTTTCAATGGAAAATACCAGACTACTTATCTTCTGGTTTTTTAGTATCACCGGACGACCGAGCCTTAGATCGCTTTGCAATCGAGCACTTTGTTCTATCGGGGAAGTATGAATTTTCATATTGACTCTAAAGTTTATCTTGGATGTAGTCATTAATAGTTTTATCAACCTAGCGTAGGAATACAATGCTTAAAGATTGTTAGTTCTTTAAATATTTTTGGAAATAATAATGGGTCAAAATAAAATTAAAGTACTGTTTTTCTCAAGATTGCCTGTATTATCCTCAGCTCTAGCATCCCTTTTTTGTGATGAAGTTGATTTTAGTTATAGAGCATTAACAACATTAGATGGGTTATCTCATTTAAAACAACAGGAATATAATGGAATAATTATAATTGATTTGTCAAAGAGTGTCGCAGCCTTTCATAAGATTGTAAACTTGGAAGAAGCTAGTGTTTTTTCATTACCCTTTATTTTTGTTTTAAATAATAGGCGAATAAAAGATCAGATTGATAAAAGAAATTTTACGACTTACGATATTATTTTCAAGCCGTTTCGTTTTGAGGATTTACTTTCAAAAATACGTGTTTTGACGACTAATTTGAAAATGGTTGACGTTTCAAAAAAGGTTTTGGATGGAAATTATTTTGATTTTAGAAAAAATGAAATTAAAAGTACTAAAGGTGGATCGATTAAACTTACTCAAAAAGAAAATGAAATAGTTAATTTTCTTTTTAAAATGCGAGGAGAAATTGTTTCAAAAAAGATCTTATTGAAAAATATATGGGGCTATAATGAATCAGTTTCAACACACACGCTAGAAACTCATATTTATCGCTTACGAAAAAAAATACAAATTGGTTTGGGAGAAAAAGATTTTATCCTTAACGATAACAAGGGTTATTATTTAAGTGGTTCAAGATCTCGAAGATTTAAGAAAGATAATTAAATGAGAATCAAAATTGCAACTTGGAATATTAACTCAATACGTTTGAGGGAGGATCACGTTTGCTCGGTATTAAAACAATATCAGCCCGATATATTATGTTTACAAGAGTTAAAATCTTCTACTGAAAATGTACCAACTAAGAAATTTGATGACCTAGGATACAAGTATCGAGTAATAAGAGGTCAAAAAGCTTACAATGGAGTTGCCATTATTTCTAGGATACCTCTCTCAAATGATGGTTACCATGATTATTGTTCAAAGGGAGACTCGCGACATATTAGCGCGCGGTTGAGTAATGGAGTGAAAATTCAAAATTTCTATGTACCTGCCGGCGGTGACATAGCGGATAGAGAGGAAAACGAAAAGTTTGCACATAAACTTGATTTTTTGGAAGAGATGAAAGTTAATTTTAGAAAAATCAAGTTATCAAAAACTATTTTAGTAGGTGATTTAAATATTGCGCCACTTGAAAATGATGTATGGAGTCACAAACAACTTTCTACAGTTGTGTCTCACACACAAGTAGAAATCGATGCTTTAAAAAAAATTGCTAAGGAAGGAAATCTGGTGGATATAACCAGACAAGATATTCCAGATGGTTCTCTATTTAGTTGGTGGTCGTATCGATCACCAAATTGGAGTATATCAAATAGAGGTAGGAGGTTGGATCATATTTGGGCTACCAGTGATATAGCTTCCAAAGAGCATTCTAGCTTTATTCTAAAAGAGACCAGATCTTGGGAGAGACCATCAGATCACGTACCAGTTTTCGCTGAGTTTGATTTGTGAGTGGTGTTATTGTAAGTCACAAAAATAACTTGGGAGTAGTTACTCTTAATAATCCAACAATACACAATGCTCTAAAAAAGAGGGATGTTGAAATTATTATTTCAACACTGTCTAACTGGCAAGGCACAAAATTAAATGCGATTTTATTTACTGGTACAGGAACAAGTTTTTGCTCTGGCCTATTTCTTGACGAATTTGATAGTAAGACTTGGATAAAAAACCCAATTTCGTTAATCTGTGAGGAAATCGAAAATTGTGAATGTCCCGTAATTTGTGGCTTAAATGGAGGAGCTTATGGCGGAGCTGTGGAGATCGCTTTATCTTGTGATTTCAGAGTTGCGGATCATTCAATTTCTTTAGCGGTGCCGGCAGCGAGTTTGGGAATTCATTATGAGCCCAGTGGTCTGCAACGTGCACTGAATATTCTTGGGCCAAGCACTACTAGAAGATTATTTTTGCTTGGTGAGACTATTTCTGTGGATACGATCTTAAAAACTAACTTTGTGGATTTCTGGGTAGAGGGAGGTGAAACAGTTCTCGATAAAAGTAAAAATTTAATTGACACGTTACATAATATGGCTCCGCTTGCAGTTAAAGGTATGAAAAAAACTATAGCAGAAATTTTGAGTAATTCTCTTGACCAAGAGTCCGCAAAAAAACGAATTGAAGAGTGTTTTAATTCTAGTGACCATGAAGAGGCGTTATTAGCGAGAAAGGAAAAGCGATTATCCAAATTTAAAGGTTATTGAAAATTATTTTCTGCTCTGTTGTTGCTTGATTTTAGAAATTTCACTTCCAATATTAAAGTTTTTCATATCGATCGGATGATTGATTATTAGCTCGTCAAGCAGAACGCGGATTCTTTCTCCTGAGAAATTAGTTATAGTCCATTCACGAAGAGTCGTTGGTTTTAGTGAGAAGACTAGCTCTATTGTTCCGATTGTTGGGTTATCTGGATCGTGCAATAATATATTAGCGTAAGAATCTTTGAGAAGTATTTCTTTAAGATTGGATTCTGGGGTGAGTTTTACTGTTTCATTAAGAAGATAGCCGATAGGTGTTTGCGAGGTCAAATAACGTTGAGGTTCAGACGTTAATTTTTTGTCAATAACGACCAGAAGAAGCCCTGATGCCATAACTAGGTGATTTGAGGGTGAGTCATACTCAAATCGCATCTTACCTGGTTTTTTTATCAACAGTTGTCCTGTCTCAACTTCGCCATTTGAGCTTATTTGAATGAAATCAGCTTTGAGCGTTTTAATTGAATTCAAATATAGCTCGAATGAATTACTATTTAAACGTTCTTCTCCTGAAGCAGGACTAAAAAGTAAACAGAAAAAGCATATTTTAAAACTTAATAGGGTTCCCAGTGCTCTGTTCATAGGTGTCAATTTTCCGGAATTAAAATTTCTCGTTTGCCCACGTGATTTGATTGTGAGACTACACCTTGATCTTCCATGGACTCAACAATTTTTGCAGCTCGATTGTAGCCGATGGAGAGCTTTCTTTGGATATATGATGTAGAGCATTTTCTGTCGTGCGCGACTATGGCAACAGCTTGGTCATACAATGCATTTTCAGAATCAGATTCACTATTTGCTAATCCAAGGGATTGAT